>Ga0197142_1002977_pt1 | contig 14474 bp, 7 predicted proteins | sample GBS60_MetaG_FD_148614 | JGI IMG/M metagenome (GOLD analysis project Ga0197142, IMG submission 148614) | Sediment microbial communities from Great Boiling Springs, Gerlach, Nevada, United States - GBS 60_MetaG | ecosystem: Environmental > Aquatic > Thermal springs > Hot (42-90C) > Sediment... | reverse complement strand
AGCGGCTCTGGATCAAGGGGCGACGATTTATGGGGTAAACACCGGTTTTGGAGCGCTGGCTCGCACACCGGTAGCTCCCGAGCACTTGCAACAACTCCAGCGGAATCTGCTCCTCAGTCACGCCGTCGGAGTAGGGGAAGTACTGCCACCGGTGATCTCACGGTTGATGCTCCGCTTGAAGATTCACGCCCTAGGTTTGGGGTACTCCGGCGTCTCTTTGCCGACATTTCGCCGTTTGTTGGATTTCGATCGGCGTGGCTGGATTCCCGTGGTGCCTAGTCGCGGCAGTGTGGGAGCTTCTGGGGATTTGGCCCCATTGGCTCATTTATGTTTGCCGCTCATCGGTCAGGGGGCATTCTGGGACAAAAACGGGCGGCATTGGCGACCTGCAGCTGAAGTGTTGGCCGAAGAGGGCTGGGAACCGGTGGAACTGGCGGCCAAGGACGGACTGGCCCTCATCAACGGTACTCAGTTTATGAGTGCTTGCGGTGCGTATGTTCTCGAGAAAGCCCGGCGTCTGGTGGATCTGTTTGATCTGGCCGCCGCTATGTCGCTCGAGGCCTTGCAAGGTAGCATCAAACCGTTTGACGCGCGGGTCATGGAATTACGTCCCCATGCTGGAGCCAGACAGGTGGCCACCCATATTCGTTTCTTGCTGCAAGATAGCCAGATTCTGGAGTCCCACCGTCATTGTGGCAAGGTCCAGGACCCTTACTGCCTCCGGTGTGTCCCTCAGGTGCATGGAGCCAGCCGTGACGCCCTGGCTTGGGCCAGCATGGTTGTAGAGACGGAACTCAACAGCGTTACGGATAACCCGATCATATTGCCCGAGGGCGATATTCTCAGTGCCGGTCACTTTCACGGTCAACCCCTGTCGATTGCCCTGGATACAGCCGCTATGGCACTGGCTACACTTGCCTGTATCTCAGAGCGCCGCATCTATCTGCTTCTGGAAGGCCATGATGGATTGCCCCGTTTGCTCATGCGGCAGACCGGCCTCAACTCCGGGTTCATGATCCCTCAGTACACGGCTGCTGCTCTGGTTAGCGAAAATAAGGTGCTCTGTCATCCTGCTTGCGTGGATTCGATACCCACGAGTCTGGGTCAGGAAGATCATGTCAGTATGGGGAGCATTGCTGCGTTGAAATTGCTTCGGGTGCATGACAATGTCGAGACCGTTTTAGCCATCGAGTTGCTGACCGCGGCGCAAGCCCTGGACTACCGTCTTCCTTTACGACCTGGTCGAGGTGTGGAAGCTGCCCATCAGCTGATCCGTTCCCATATTCCTCATCGTGAAGCCGATTACCTGTTTCACGAGGATCTACAACCCATGTTCCAACTGATTCGGAGTGATGAGTTGCTTGTCATCAGCGGTTTGTGGGAGAGACATCGACCGTGCCACGAGAATTCGTAAGGTGGATGAAGCAATCCGATAAGCGCCCCATGTGATCCAGAAGCCTTTGATGCAAAAAGTGAGTAAATAGCATGTCTCAGGGTAAGAGGACGTGGTGTACCAATAGATGAAAAGAATCTTATTACATGCTCCTAGCAACGGATCCTGAGGAACCCAGATGCGTGTCATCATCGCTACTTTGATAGCCAGACGTGAATTGCGTGATCAATGGCGTGATCGGCGGACGCTGTTTCTGATATTTGGTCTGCCTGTGTTGATGTACCCGCTTTTCGTGGGCGTAGGCCTGCTATTCTGGTCCGCTTTACAGGATAAGCGGTATGTAATCGGTGTAGTCGGAGCCGAACGCTTGCCGACAGGAGCTGCACCCTTGAGTACCGTAGCAGGGATGGCCGCAGAGATTGCTTATAGCCATCGGGTCTATCCCGCCTTGATTCAGGAGGGTCGATTCAACCCTCGCTACGGCAAGCCATCCCCTAATGGTGGGGGAGAGTTGTTACTCCGCTTTCTGCGCGAAGTCGATGAGGAACTCTTAGCTCAGCGTGCGGTGGATGCCTTGCTGATTGTGGAAGGGAACTGTGCCATCGAGTTGGAACAAGACCAACGACCGAGCTTGCGTATTCTGGCTCGCGAAGGCGAAGAAAACTCTAAACTGGCAGTCCAACGACTGGCGGATGTGCTCGAACAATGGCAAGAGGATGTCAAAAAAGCCCGGTTCATTCGACATGGATTGCCCGAGGATTTTGATAAACCCCTACGAATCCACAATCCTATCTCCGATAAGCCGCTGGAGAAGCGTCTGTTCGACGAGCTGCGCGACACACTCGTCAAAGTAATCCCCTTTCTTTTGATCATGTGGATGCTGACAGGATCGCTCTATCCAGCGATCGATATGACGGCGGGTGAGAAAGAGCGGGGTACTATGGAAACGCTCTTGATCAGTCCAGCATCACGCAGCGAAATTGTCGCCGGGAAGTTTATTGCCGTGACTGTGATGGGTTATGCGACTGCTGTATGGAATGTCATCCTGATGGTAGGGGCTGTGTGGGTTGCCCAGATGTTTTTTCCCCATGAATTGTTGTCGTTGCCTGGTCTGGTCGCGGGAATGCTGACCGCGATACCGCTGGCCGTCCTGATTTCCGCGGCGGCACTCTCTTTGGGAATTTTTGCTCGAAGCACCCGCGAGGGGAATTATTACATGGTACCCATGTTCCTGGTACTTCTCCCGTTGGCGTACTGGAGCATGACACCAGGAAACGAACTGAACGGACAAACAGCGTGGATCCCTGTGGTCAATGTCCTGTTATTACAACAACGTCTGCTGGCCACACGACCGGACCCGTTCCCCTGGTGGACATTGCCTGTGATTGGGGCATCTATGACTCTTTGCATAACCCTGCTTCTCGGTGTAGCCATCCGCCAATTTCATCGCGAAGAAGTACTGTTTCGGGATGCCCAGACACCTGTGCGTCGTTGGTTCCTCAGGAGCACCAACAACGAGTAACAAGGGTAAGGAGAACAAGCCACTTGTTCCCATATTCACGTGGTGATCTTCCGGTCGGGTCTTCTCATATGCCCGCTCAGGAGAGCCGCCCCGCCAGGAGCAACTGTACGATTACCAGTACGAAAATCCCGACACTGACGATGCCATTGACATGAAAGAATGCCTGCTGTACGCGGCTCAAATCATCGGGCCGGACAAGGTAGTGTTCGTAGGCTAGTAATCCTCCGACCAGGAGCAAGCCCAGGTAATAGACGAGCCCTAGGAGTGGAACGACTAGCGGAAGCAGGACCAGGAGAAGAAACATAGTCAGGTGACAGAGAGCTGCCACACGGAGAGCTGCGGGTACTCCCAGACGGGCGGGCAAACTATGCAATCCTGCTCGCCGATCAAATTCGGCATCTTGACAGGCATAGAGGATGTCGAAGCCAGCGACCCAGAAGGCAACGGCCGCTCCGAGCAGCAAGGGAGTTTGTAAATCCACTAACCCCCGTAGGGCGATCCAACTGGCCAAAGGGGCCAGCATCAAGGATGTGCCAAGCCAGAAATGGCTCAACGCAGTGAATCGCTTGGCATAGGAGTATCCGAGAATCCACACCAACACCGGTCCACTCAGATAAAGGGGCCAGGGATTGGGAGGATTTCTCCAGAGAAATAGCAAGGTCCCAGCGATAAAGCCCACGCAGCAAATGAAGAAGAAGAGGATCACGGTGGTCAGGGACAGTTGCCCAGTGGGTAGATGTCGATGGGCTGTCCGTGGGTTGGCCGCATCATAACGCCGATCCACAATCCGGTTGAATGCCATCGCGGCACTGCGGGCACTAACCATGCACCAAAGGATGCCTATCAGGTCCGCAATCCGAAACGGTTCCTCCATCCAAGCCAGCACCGCTGCCGTCAAAGCAAAAGGCAGGGCAAATATGGTGTGACTAAAACGGATCAATTCCAGTAACCGGCACACCAACTGTCCCATGAGCTGATTCTCCAGCCGGATGAAGTGCATCGTTCACTCGCACCGCGCCATAAATCATGTTTTAGTTATTGTTTGGCTCCGCAGTGCCCACAATTCCAGCAAGCCGGATGGACGTATGAGCAAAACCAGGTTTGAATCGGTGGGTGGTTCCCTATCAATCGATGCTCCTACCTGGAAACGTGACCGGTATTTCCTGCCCCTCAACCAAGGGGTTGTTTGGTTTCGTGCAAAGTATAGGTCAGCAGGCGGGTGACGGGTGGAGGGTTGGATCAGAAGGGGGATGCGGCAGAAATAGAGCCGGGATAATCGTTACGAGCGATAACTTTTCTGGGTATAACTATTCTGATCCCATAAGTAAAGTCGATCAAAATTTATCCCGGTGGCAAGAAGACTTATGAAGGCAGGAAGAGAACGCGGATAGGGGAAAAACGGAATCAGAGGACGACGAGAGCGGGCTGGAACTGGGTTGAGAGAGAACAGTACTACGTATAATTTCATCGAGCCCTAGGTTGGTGAGAAAATGTCAGGACAGCCCATGAACACATCGCTTTACGTGACCCCGGCAGCGCCGGTTACCCTGCCGGAATCGAATCCTGCACGTGACAGCGTCGACTTGTTGCGACAGATTCTACAGGTCCAGCAAGAGCAGTTGCATCTGATGAAAGTCCAAATGGCGGCTCAGGATCACGTAGCCAGGTGCCGGGCGTTCCTGCAACGATGGGAACATGAATATCCTGATTTGGGTGCCGTTTGCAAACAGGCTTTGCCGCTGCTGGAACGAGCATACGTTCATTTGCTTCACGAAATGGCAGAGCAGATGAATGCTATGGAAGCCGATGAGGTCTGTGACGAGTTTTGGCTGAGTGAATTCATCGATCGCTACGGGATGCGTCTGACCCAATTGGGCAATATCGTCAGTCAGATAGCACCCCTGGCGGAAGCAGCCAATTCGATCTCTGGAAATGGAGGAAGCTGACCGGCCGGTGCCTCGATAGCATGGACGATGCGGCTTTCTATCAGCCATTTCGACAACCCCGCCATGATGTCAGCGGGTTAGTAGGTAGTACTTGTTAGGGAGCGGCAATCTGTGCTTCGGGAATTGTGAGGTACCTGATTTCCGCCAGGTAAACGGGAGAGCAGCGAGAAAGGAGGTGGCTAGCTCTATAAGAAGGCGAGGTCAGTCAGAATAAGAGATAGACCCGAGTATTCATTGAATGGGAACAACTCAAAAAGAGCCTCGGTACAGTAAACACGTTACCGGGAGCTTCGATAGAATCGGGAAGGAAAGGGCATGGAACCCAATGCCGCTGAGGTTGCACAACTAAGGGAGTTATATTCTCAAGGTCAGTACCTGCAGGCCTGGGCGCTGGCCCAGCGTTTCGCTCCCTTGCGAACCTGGCGTGGAACAGCAGCTCGCCTGATTGGGGGCCGCCTAGCCATGCAATTGGGGGCGCCGCGACTGGGCCGGCAACTCCACCTGTTAGCCTGGCGTCAAGCTCCGGCTCACCTCGAAGCCATCTATTATCAATCGCGGTATCTTCTTGAGCGTTTCGGTCCCGTAACAGCCTGGCGTTTCGCCCGTGACCACACGGATTGGTCCGATGCCCCACCGGAATTGCAAGCAGATTGGTGGAGCTTGTTGGGTTTTCTGGCAGGTCGCTTTCGAGATTGGGAACGTGCCGAGCGATTGTTCCATAAAGCCGAGAGTCTGGCCCCTTTCCACCCGTGGACACTAGTTGAGCGTGCGGGTGTCTTGGAAATGGCCGAAAAATACGAGCAAGGATTGGAGCTTGCACGGCGTGCACTGGAACTGCGGCCCTGGTACCGGCCGGCCGTGCAAGCTGCGGCCCATCTCTTATTCCGCTTGGGACGTTCTCAGGCTGCATTGGATTTGCTCTATGAGGCGATGGAACACCTCGAATGTGGTCTGCTTGCTGCTCAAGCTTCTGTCATCCATTATGAACTCGAACAATATCACGAAGGATTGAAGGCATTGGACCGCTTTGAGGCCCTTTCTCCTCTGATGGAGGACCAGTCCCAGCAATGGCTGGCTGCACGACGAACCGACTTTCTCCTCCGTCTCGGACGCTATCGAGAAGCGGCAACGCTGTCCTCCTCGGTGCGCGAGGATTTCTATACTACACTCGCCCAACGACTCAATAAGCTCATCGAACAAACATCAGTGTCACTTACTGAGCTCACCCAACAAACATTAGCACCACGCAAGCTGCTTTTGCCAGAAGGAACAAAGTGGATAGGTCTGAACTGGGACCGTTATTTGCAGCAATGGTGGCAGCAGCCTGTGCCTACACCTTCCTGGGATGGCGTGTTCCCCCCGGATGGTTTGCCCAACATCGAAGTCCGTCTCCGCTGGCAAGCCGCTCAGTGGCTGGTCCGGGATTTCCGTCTCACTGCTGAAGCCGCTCAATCCCTGATCGCCCAGGGATGTCCTTTCATCGTTCACCTGGTCGAGGCTGGTTATACGCAATCCCGCCTTGTGATCGGTTACGATCCGTTGCGTAACACGCTCCTTTGGGGCGATGCTGACGAACAGCTGATTGGAGAAACACCACTCGAAACAATCCTGGAGCGTCAGGCTGCCTTTGGACCGCGCGCGACCGTTTTCCTGCCCCGCTCTGCCGCAAACCGTCTGGATAACCTTTCGCTTCCCGATGCCGACCTTTACGATGCACTCGCCGACATACAGCTGGCATTACGGGAACATGATCGTCCTTCGGCAGTTGCGACCTTTCGGCACCTTCAAGCCCATCATCCGGATCATCTCGTAGTATGGTTTGCGGAGTTGGCCCTAGCACATTATGATGCCCATCCTCTCAGACTGCTCGAGTGCTACGATCGGCTACTGGTTCGATATCCCCGAGAAGCAACGTGGATATTGGGAAAGGCCGGCGTGTTACGTGAACTGCAGCGCTGGGAGGAACGTGAGAGTTTTCTCATTCAACACGTCCAACACTCTGAAGCCGATCCACTTATATTGCTGAACTTGGCTCAAACGTTGATGACACGTGCCCCTGAGCGTGAACATGCTGCCTGGCTGCTACGTCGTGCCTTGCGACGACGCCCTCTCATCCCCGCGGGACAATTCTTGCTAGGTGCGTTAGCCTGGGAGCGACAACGTTTTTCTGAAGCCATCGAGCACTACCGTTTTGCCTATACCTTGGATGATCGCGAGGATCAATTCGCGGAAGCTTATGCACGGACAGCTCTGGCATTGGATCAGGCTCCCGAAGCGTTGCGACTGTTCCAAAACAAAGGGCCCCGGGCCGAGCCTCCACAACCGGTGGCCGTTCGAGCCCTCTATTATCTTCTTTGGGACCGGGGGGAGCGGGATCATGGACTGATTGCCTTGAACCAGGCGATCCGCAAGTTGTCGGAGTGGTGCAGCAAGGAATGCGACAATAAGGTCGAAAAGGAAGTCGCAGAGACCACTCCTCCTGAGCATGTCTGCACGGTTTATACAACGGCTCAAGACTCCCCGAGCAATACTGAGAGGAAAGCGATCGTCTGGCCAGGTCAAACACGTCATAACTCTGCAGCAGCAGAGGCCTTAGGGGAATTATTGCTTTTCCGTGCCGAGCAGCACGCTGCTTCAGGTCACAGAGATGCTGCCCAGCAGGACCTGGAAGCAGCGCGGCCCCTGGTGAGTTATAAACAGTGGCTCCGGGTGGCGACGCGTGTCGCCCGTTGTCAACCAGACTTCGCCACGACCCTCACCTATCTTCGGGAATGGACTCGCCACTGGCCTATGGATATGGAGGCTCAACAATTCTTGGTTAGCGTCTTGCAAGAAGTCGAAGGACGAGCCGCCGTACACAGCTATTTGACCCAGCAATGTCAGCAATTTCCCCATTATTATCCTTTGCTCAAGCTCAGAGCGGAGTTTTTCAGCAGCGTTCCGGAAGGAGGGGGAATCGAGGCGGTACAGACACTACTCCAGGAGTCTGACCAGGATGCTTGGGCCTGGCGGCAGCTGGCATTGCTGCTGGCTGATCGGAAGCGCTTTCCAGAAGCGGAACAGGCACTCGAGCGGGCGGCTCGATCAGAGCCGGGTCACCGTGCCTATTATGCCGTGCGGGTGCAATTGCTCAAACGGATGGATCGCGTGACAGAAGCGTTGGATACTTTGCAGCAGGCTTTACGCCGCGATATCGATCAGGAGACGCTTATCAGCGAGATGCTCGAATTGAGTCGGGGACGTGAGGAGAAGCAAGCTGCCTTGGATTTCATCGCCGATGAATTACGGCGGCAACCGCATGGTGGAGAGGGGCTGGTGGCTTTCTTGCAACAATCGCATCAGTTCATCGCCTCTCGCGAAGAGCCTGATCCAGACGAACACCAACAACTTTTGGAAAAATTGCAGGAAATCCTGGAAGTCCGACCAGACTTATGGTACGCCTGGTCCACGGTGATCTATCAGATGGCCGGTCTGGGACGTTTGGAAGAAGCTGAGACGCTGGCACGTGCAGCTATCCATCGCTTTCCTCTGGTCAGCAAATTGTGGCTGGATTATGCGCAGGTTTGTCAGGGTCTGCAGAAAAGTGAGGAACGTCTGGAAGCCTTGCGCCGGGCTTTCCAGTTGGCTCCCGGTTGGCCTATGGCTGCACAAGCTCTGGCGGAGGCACTCACAGAACAAGGAAACCATGACGAAGCTGTGAACGTATGGGAGCTGGCTATTCCACGCAATCCTCTGGAGGGGGTGGTTCATGGCATGTTAGCAAACTGTTTGTGGGAAGTTGGACGTGCAGCAGAAGCATTACAACGTGTCCAGATTGCTCTCAGACATGACCCCGATTATGACTGGGCCTGGAATGTCCTGCAACTCTGGTCCGAACGTCTGGATCAACCGGAAACGGCAATCCAGTTTGCCCGCGAGTTGACCCGACTGCGCAGCGGGAATCCCGAAGTCTGGTTGCGTCTGGCGCGTTTGCTCACCCATCCGCAACACCATAGCGAGGCTTTGGAAGCGTTGGATCGTGCTTTGTCTCTGGATCCCCATCGTATTGAAGCCTATGATCTCAAGGCAGAACGTCTAGCCGAGATGGGACAATATGAGGAAGCCCTCGCCGCGGCTCAGCCCCCCCTGCTCGCAGGAAACCTCCCGTTAGTCCTCCAAGGCCGAGTCGCCTGGATTGAAGCCCGTCGGGGCAATTACGCTGCCGCGATCCCCCCTATGCAGGCCCTGGTGGCCATCGAGCCGACCTACATTTGGGGATGGTACCAACTGGCGGAATGGTACAACGCCACTGGACAATCCGAGCATTATCTCGAAGCCGCCGGCGAACTCGTCCGGTTACAGCCGGGTCATCCGATGCATCTGGCTATGCGGGGCGAGGCCCGTCTCAAAACAGGAGACCGAGACGGTGGCAAAGAAGACTTGCGTGAAGCCTTGCGCATCGCTCCCGGTTACTCCTACGCAGCCGGTCTGCTGTTTGATGCGTGCCTGGCTGATGACGAAATTCGTGAAGCATCTCAAGCGCTGGCTTTGCTACAAGAACATCTGGCAGGCCCTGAAGTTGCCGTCAAACAGCTGCAATTGGCTGTCCGTGTGCGTGATTTGGATACTGCGTTGAGAGCCTTCGCTGAAATCTGCGAAGGAACTGGCCAGTCTGCTTATCCTCTTCAGTTAGCCTTGCAGGAGTTGAAAAACGCGGGTTGGGAATCCCACGCCCTCCCGTTGCTCCGGAAGGCGTGGCAAGGTGGCGGTCCTTTCCATCCCTGGGTGCCGATCCTATGGATCGAGTCGCCCGACGGACAGGCCGCTGAGCCCGCGGACCGTCTGCGAGCCGTTGATACGCTGATCAAAGCTTATCCGAAATTTGCTCCCGGATACGATGCCAAGGCTGAACAACTGGCCTTACTCGGTCGTTATGAAGAAGCCTTGACTGCGTGCCAGCCTCCGGAAATCAAGCCGCTCCCCGTGGAGCTGCAAGCCCGTGCCGCCTGGATCGAAGCTCAACGGATGCACTGGCCAGAAGCTATCACACGCATGCGGCAGTTGCTCGCCGAGCATCCAGAATTCTCGGCGGGCTGGCGTTACCTGACCATGTGGTACAACGCTACGGAACGCTATCGCGAAGCCTTGGAAGCCGCCGAACACCTGGTCCGATTGGAGCCTAAGCATCCCCTCTCCTACCTTCTGCGTGGAGAAGCACGCCAACGCTTGGGAGACAGTCGGGGCGCACGCAGCGACTATCAGCAAGCATGGAACCTTGACCCGACTCTTGAAGGAGCCGGCGTACTGCTGATTCCCGCCTTGCTGGCGGACAACGAATTGGAAGCCGCGATCCGCGTCCATGCCACACTCGCAGAACATCACGATACTCCTTGGGTCCGCCTGCGTGCTCTGCAAATCGCTTGCCATCAGGGTAATCGCGAAGTCGCACTTACCCGCTTTCATGCGTTGGCTCGTGATCCAGACGTCACCTTAGATATTCTGCGTGAGGCCGCCCAAAGCTTCGACCGACAGCAGTGGAATCAAACTCTGACGGCTGAGTTGAAGGACATCGTCTCAGACCCTGCCTCAGTTCCAGCAGCAGCTACGCTATGGGTGGAAAGACTGATTGATTCGGATCAATCGCAGCGAGCGATTGAGGCTATTGCTCAATTGCGTGTCTCGCACCCTCCTGGAGCCCGTGCCGCCTTATTGGCCTTGCTCGCAAGGTTGTCAGAACGGGGACATACAGTGCAGGGTCTGATCACCCATCATGCGGACCTGTTGCGGTCGGATACCGAAGCGTGGGCCACCGCCGGTCATGCCTTGGCACGTACGGGGCAGTTTGCTCATGCTGCTGCTTGGCTGGCGGATTGGCGTAATCGGCCAGGTCTAACCCCTATGATGCTTATGCCACTGGCTTGGGCCTACCGGCTTCTGGATCAGGATCAACGTGCCGCTGATGTTTGCCATGCGGCCTTGCAACTTCCCGCGCCCGATCATGAATTGGTTTATTTCCGTGCTTGGGCCGCCCTGGATGCCGCTTTAGCGAAGCGCACCGACGAAGCCGCTCAGCTCTTGGCTCGCCTGGAAGCCGGTTTTCTCTCCCCAGGAGTAGTACCACTTACTCAGCTCACTCGTGCTCTGCTCCTTGTACTTACGGCAGGAGAACAGGGGCGATCTGTCGCCTTCCGCGAGGCCAGACAACTGCTCCGTGCCACCCTCCCCTTCCATGCTCAAATTCCAGGTTTGCTTCGTGCTTACCGCAAGGTGGTCCGTGTGCTCATCCAAGTCACCAACTCGTTCTCAGCGCGGTGTTGGGGATTCTACCTTCTCCTCCGTAGCTACCTTCAGTGAACCCTGAGCACCGTCATTACTTCATTCTCCGTCCCCTCTCCATCCTTTACCGCGATCTCATTTCCAAGTCCCCTTCCTCTTGTGGCGGACGGAATCCTAAGGTCACGCTTTGCTTTCACCAAACGTCTCTTCCCAACATCATTTCTTCGGAATAGAATGCATGGTGATTTCACACGAGATTCGGGGTTGGAGAGGTGCCGGAGCGGTCGATCGGGACGGTCTCGAAAACCGTTGTACCCGCAAGGGTACCGAGGGTTCGAATCCCTCCCTCTCCGCTGAAAGACCGCATCTAACACAATGTGGAATATGGCACAGGGATTTGTTAGCTGTCATATCATACCCTGCTCAGCACGTGACAGTGCAGATCCAAAATGCAATGTTCCTAACAGGAGCTTCTACAAATCCCCTTCGTTCCCCCGTGAGCAGTGCACCGAGGATAAATTCCGTCTCTGATCTCCACGTGACCGGCTGCGTGTTGCTTATTCGATGCGGCCGTGAATGACCCAGATCGAATTGGTGGCCTTGGAATTGGCGGGTATCGCCCTCCAACCGTAGGCCAGCCGATCGTACACGACCAGGAAGCGTTTTTCATCCAGCCAACGCACTTCGGTGTAGGATGAACTGTTCGAGTCGAACCCGGCCACGGCTTTGAGAATCGGTTCGTCCTTGATCCAATGATTGTGGTGCCGGACCAGGTCCACCTTGTCCCAACGGACCGCATCTCCCTGACGGTTGAGCCAGAGGAACAACCCCGGCCGCCCGCCTGAAAGCAGCAACATTCCACCAGGCGATACGGACAGACTCGGTTGTACCGAATGGATGCCGGTCAGATTTTTCGGGGTACTCCAGGTTTTGCCGTCGTCGTCGCTGAAGCAATGACCGTAGTCCACGGCGCTGTCGAGGCGGAACACGCACAAGAGCCGGCCGTCTTTCAGACGCACCAAAGCCGACTCGCAAGGCCCTTCCTGACCAGCAAGCTTGCATGTCTCATCGGTGATTACGGAACGGATGGTCCACTTCAGACCGTCGACCGACTCGGCCAGGACCAGGCTGTAGCGTTTGGTTCCCATGAAGCGGCCGTAAAGCGTGGCCAGATGGGTTTTGCTGTCCCTGGCGAGGACAGACTGACCGTTGAAGACGAAACTGGCCAGTTTCCACTCGGGCTTGGGATTGCCCAAGTCGGCGTCGAGCGGGCCGATGTTCCGCGGCCAGCCGCGGACCTGAACCGGTTCCTCCACGGCCTCGACTCGCTCTTGGTCTTTGGGGATGCGAAAGGCCCGACCGGTGGCACAATCGGAGGATTGCAAGCGGAGGTAGTAGCTCAGCAACAAGGTGCTCCCGTCGGGACGGGAAATCGCCATCTCGCCATAGGAAGTTTCGATCGGCTGGGACCAGGTCAGGCCACCGTCTCTCGTGAACAGTACCACTCCGGGAGTGACGTCTTGCGCCTGGTCGGCATAGGTGGAAAGGATGACGCACAGGCGCTCACCGCCGAGGTGATGCATCGAGGGGAACCACAAGAACCCCTTGCTGCGAAGGACCAATCGCGGTTGAGAAAGCCGAACTTTCAACCCGTCCACGTGGTAGGTTTGGCCTTCTTCCCATCTCAGTTCCTGAGTGAGGGCAGGGCACGTCACCGCGAACAACATCGGAGCAGCCACAAAAAGATATTGAAGTCCATGGGTCATCGACCGGTTCATGGGGAACCCCTCATCTAGTGGGAATCTCATTACTTGGCGCGGCGGAACTGGATCGCGAACAGATCAGCGTCTTGCAGAACAAACCGCAGCCGCACGGGTCGACCGGCGAGCCGGCCGAGGCCCGGTTTGCCTTTCCAACGAACGACCTGGCCAATCGAGTCACCCACCAAGGGGATACAGTTTTCCAGTTCGAAGCCGGGGATTGGCCGGCCCGTTTCGTCCTGCACTTCAACCTGCAAGCTGCCTCCAGCACTGGTCGAGTAGTTGACTTCCAATTCGTCACCCGTGAAGCGAAGTAGCCGCGTTATCATCTCTCCCGGGTCGGCCCCGGCATGGACCGAGGCGAAACCGTCGGTGCGGAGAGTAAACCTGCGGAAGGGACTGACGTAAATGGACATTTCCGCCTCACCTGTAGGGACAACGTTGAGAGCAGCATAATTGGCGCGGTTGCCCCAACGGGCCGGGTCCAACCCCGGGCGAAGGAACGCCTCGCGGAACGTGCGGTCGAACGGCGCATCGCCACGGGCCGTCATGAACAAAATGTCGGTACTCTCGCCCCGCGAGGGATGGAAGCGTGTCGGCAACGCAACATAGATGTGCGGCGCTCGGAAATACGGATGGGTTTGCGTCGTGTAAAGGTGTTCGCCAGGGAAGTTCGGCTTCAGCGGCACAGGCTCCGACCAGTGCACGAAATCGGTTGAGACCGTGCGGCAGACCGAACGCAGCTGCTTGTCGAGAAAATGCCGGAAGTAACACACATAACACCCCTCGGTTTCCGACCAGAACGAGACGTTTTGCGAGTCGAAGGCGTACTCCTTGGTGTAGGTGATGACCGGCTTCTCTTGCAATTTCTTCCAGCGGATACCGTCGGAGGAGACGAAGGCGAACAAACCACCTGGATAGGTGCCCGCCAATGCCTTGAACCGCTCTTCGGGAGGGACACCGGGACGAGTATCGAGGAATGGCGAGAAATTATGGCAGAATGGCGCCTCGTGCAGGATTACGTTGTTGTCTTTAGTGCCGTCGATCTCAAAGAGTCCCAGTTTCGGCCTGGTCCAGTGGATACCATCCGGGCTTTCGCAATAGCGTGTGACTTCCGCCGCGTCGCCATCGACCTTAGCCCCCCGACCATCTCGGGTGTACAGACGGAACCGATTCCCGTCTTTGATGACCGTGGCGTATTCGAGGTTGTCTGCAGGCTGGATCATCGGCGGGGCCGGAATTGGATGATGCAGCCGCAACGTCGCGTTGTCCAGTCGTTCGATCAGATAGCGATCGACGAAAAGTTCCCGGCGGGAACCGATGTCGCGAATCGGATGTTCGACAGGCACCTTCGCCAGGTAAATGGAGGTCTTGCCTTCGTGGGAGGAGTAGTAGCTGACCCAGAGGTGATCCTGATACTCCACGAGGCCGGCATAACTCGTGTCGCCGCCCGAGGGCAATGCGAGGAACTCGGTCAGCCTGCCCGCTTGCGGATCGATCCAGCACAGCGAGGTCCGAACTTTCTTGTCATACAGCCGCACTGCTGCGACCCACTTGCCGTTGGACAGGCGTATCAGGTGTGGTCCACCGATCTGCAC
>Ga0197142_1002974_pt1 | contig 14481 bp, 9 predicted proteins | sample GBS60_MetaG_FD_148614 | JGI IMG/M metagenome (GOLD analysis project Ga0197142, IMG submission 148614) | Sediment microbial communities from Great Boiling Springs, Gerlach, Nevada, United States - GBS 60_MetaG | ecosystem: Environmental > Aquatic > Thermal springs > Hot (42-90C) > Sediment... | reverse complement strand
TGCGCTTATCTGCCAGCGTACCCCACCAAACTCATGCTGCGTCCAGACAAACGTCCGCCCGTAGCTCCGGTCCGCATATTCAAAGTCCACCACGATCCGCGTCGCCGCAGTAATGGGTACCCGTGGTGTGAAGGTAATTTCCCCGGTTGTATAATCAATCACGTAATCCCTGTCTACGCCTCGCTGCATAAGCTGACCATTGACATAAACTTTTTCGGAGCCGGCAAGGATGGTGATGAAGCGTTCGTTATTTTTACCGGTGAGAAGGTAGGGGCCCTGTCGGCCCTCCTGCCCCATGAAGCTATTAGTGTGGAAACGCCCCTTAGCTTCGGCCAGGGCGAGGCGTCCGTGATAAAATGTAGTATCCAGTCGTGCCTCTATCCCCAGGACGTTTCGGTAGAAGTTCGCAAAGCGGGTTTGAGACTCTTTGAATTCTATGTCGCCGAGGAGGAGCTGAGCCTTTTGCCAGCGCAGGCCGATAAAGACCCTGTCAAAGTCGGAGAAGGTTTGGGTGGCGGTCTGGAAGGGGAGGTTTTCGTCGGTGAGCGCCGCCATGAGGTAAAGATCTGAGGCAATGGGGCCTTCGAGAGAGAGGCGAAAAGAACTATTGAGGGTGGCATTTTGGCCGGTGCCGACGGTGAGCGAGCGGGTGAGGCTTCCGCTGCGTCGAAGCCGAGAAGCAAACGTGTCGGCTGTTTCTACCGATCCCGCATAAGCCGGCATTCCATACGTCGCTGCCTGTGCACTATCCCATTGTATGAGGGCTTGCAAAGGTCGAGGTTGGTAAGGGGCTGCTTTAGATGGCGGCAGGTGGAAGAGCCGGTACACCAGCCGCACGGAGTCAGACACAGGCTCCCACATTAGACGATGCCCCGCTGTGTCATACTCTACTTCTCGAGGCGGGTGCACAAGTATGACCCTAATTAGCCAGCTCTGTTCGGGCAAGGAAAGTGCCTTTACCCCCGGCGGCAAAAGGGTGTCATACGTGATAACCTGCGCCAGCCCCAGGCCTATCCCCCCTATGCTACGGCATATGAGCCGGAAACACCACATAAAAGACAGTTCCCTGCCCGAGCTGCGTCTCCACAGAAATGCGTCCCTGCATTTGCTCTACCAGCCGCTTGGAGATGGCAAGGCCCAGGCCCGTCCCGCTACGCTTTGTGGTGAAGTAAAACTCAAAAATTCGTGCTTGCACGTCGGGTGAGATGCCGGGGCCATTATCCCGGACGGCGATCCAGGCTTCTTCGCCATGGATTTCCAGGTTCAAGGTAATCTCGCCATCTTCCCGTCCTTCCAGGGCTTGGAGGGCGTTTTGGATGAGGTTATTGAGCACCTGCGAGAGCATGTCTGGATGGCCTTTTATCCAGACAGGGGTCTCTGGCAAAAGAAGCTTCATCTGGATGGAGGTATTTTGCAGGTAAGGCTGGAAGTACTCTTCGAGAAAGTGGTTGAGATGGATGGGCACGAGGGTGAAAGTGGAGGGGTCTTGGGGGCCAGCGAAGGTGAGGAAGCGGTTCGCGATGCGGGCGAGCGTTTCGATTTTTTGGAGCATTTCGTGGCTGAGCCGGTGAAGCTTTTCGGGTTCGATATGGGAGAGGCGTTGCATGTGCTGGGCGATGAGTTTGATGGGGGTGAGAGCGTTTTTGATTTCGTGGGCCGCCTGGCGGGCCATTTCCTGCTGACTGATTTGGCGCAGGGTCATTTCCAGCTCGCGCTGGCTGATTTCCAGGCGGTTTATCATTTCATTGTAGGCCCGGACGAAGGTGCCGATTTCATCCTGAGAGTTGGGCCAGCTAAGGCGAGGGGGTATGGTGCCCGCTGGGGCTGTTCGAACCTGCGCTTCCAGCTCCGAAAGTCCTCGCAGAAGGTGCTCCATAAGAGAAAGACCTACCAGGGCACTGATTAAAATAAGCAGAAGATACACATTTACGCCATAAGCGATAAAGCCCCGGATAGCCTGATAGAGGGTGACCTGCGGCGCCGGAAACGTCACCTGGATATACCCCAGGAGTCGCCCGGATAAGTTTCGCAGCGGCATGTAGCCGCAGGTCACCTGCCCAATGCCTGTCCACTCCTGGCGGGCAATTATCACTTCCTCCGTGCTGGTTTTTACGGAGGGGTCTAAGAGGGGAAACACGTATATCCCTACATGCGCCGGCGATAAAGTGCTACTGTACAACAAGCCATCCGCCGTATAAATAGCCACCTGGCTTTCAGTGAGTCGCGCCAGCCGCTGCATGAGGTCTCGGATGTACGACTCTTCGTGAGGGATGTAGCTATCCATCCCAGCCTGAAGCTTTTCACGCAAAATCCGCTCTTCTTGGATATAACTATGCAAAATATTGAGCTTTCTACGGAGGTTATCTTCTAAACTTCCCTGCATAAGTCGAATAAAGAATAGAAAACTCACTCCCAATAGCCCTATTAGTGGTAAAATCACCGTGGCTACAAATACTGCGCGCACTCGCGGTGCCAGTCGATACCGACTTTCCCAGAATCTTTTCCATCCTTCTGGCTTCCCACATAAAAACTCTAAGACTTTGATAAGGCCAAGGATTAGCAAAATAATAGGCATGGAAGCCAAAACATGAAGGTTAGTCCGGCGGGGATACTCCAAGATTAGATACTGCTGAGTGGAAGCCCGGTAATAAACCTGATACTTATCAGGAAAATACCGCCAGATCCACTGACTTTCTAAGGAGCGGTATAGATAGGAGGGGAAGTTGCTGTGTCCCCTGGTAAGAACGCGTTGTTGGTTGTCGTAAAGAGCGTAGTTGATGGTGGAGGTAGTGCCAGCGAAGGATTCCGCTAAGGGACGCAATCGAGGATATAACTCTATTTGCAAAAAGATGGGATAACCCTCATAATTGAGTGGATAGCGCCCCACATAAAAGTAGCGTTTTGTTCCTTTTACAACAAAGAAGAGGTGGGGATTTAGGGTGGGCACTAAGGCCCTGGGGGGTAGATTGCGCCAGGAGATAGGGAGAAGCTCGTATTGGTTATCCAAGCGAGTGTCTTGCACACTCCAGAAAGAGAGGACTGGGAGATAGTTTTCGCTGAGGCTTAGGAAATACTTTCGGGTAAGGCGGGCGATGAAGGTCGCATCGATGAGGTTATCAGCGGTGGAAAGGTTTTGCCAGAGGAGGGTATCCTGGCTCAAGCGGGCCAGGCGGTAGGAGAGGTGTACTTCGAGAAGAAGGTCACGCGGGAAAACAGCGAGCTTAGCATAGGCAGGTATTCGGTGCTTAGCACGCCATGCCTGCCCTGCTGAAAAAAAACTATTTACCCCAACGGATAGAAGAATTGCTTGAAAAAGAATCCAGACAAACGCTGGCCCCCGTAGCGGCAGAAAAAGCGATAGATATAAAGCCACTAAGCTTAGAACACCCCACCAGGGTAGACCAGCCACCCAGGCCCCTATGCTCCCCAGCAGAGAAAAAAAACCAATCCATGCCCACAAGCTTCTTTCTGCTATTCCCCTTTGCGTTCCTAAAAGCTGCCCACCTATTATTAAGATTATTGCGATGGCTGGAAGCACCTCCCAGAAGTGCGCAAAGTCCGACGGTTCCAGCGAAAGCTGGCTATGGCGGGCTAAGCCCCAGACAAGCAGCCCCATCAGCCCCCAAAAGGCCCAATAGCCCCCTATGAGAAGCCAGAGACGACGAAAGGTTTGGCGTGGGAGGCTATAGAGGGCCCAGATTACTATTCCGCTCAGCACGAGGAAGTCCCATGCACTGGTGAGCATGCTCCCCCACGCTAAGCTTTCTGCATGAAAGAAAGGCCCTTCCAGATAGCGCCCCGGGAGACCAGTTATCTTCAAAAGCGTCCAGAGTAGTCCTACGACGAGCCCCATTCGTCCCAGATAGACCCAATGAGAAAGCGGCCGCCAGCGGCGATGAAGCCATACCAAAAGCCCGATTATCCACGCTGCTCCCACTACGAGAAACGTCACTCGAAAAGGATGCAGCCAGACCTCCCAGGGTCCTACATATAGCCGAAAGAGCGTTTGGCCCGACAGGTCCCGATAAAGAAGCGGCAAGCTCCCCTGCTGGGGCCGTGGCGATACCCGCAGCCCCATAGACCCAAATGCCTCCTGCCCTAAAAAGTAGGTGTGCCGATAAGAAACCGGATAAGCCACCCACAGCGGAATAGCCACCACCACGGTCAGGGATTCTACCTGCTGTTTGAGAAGGTAGTAAGCTTTTTCTTCATCAGCATAAATCTCAGGGCTAAGGCTTGTCAGCGTGGGCGTGAAAAGCGGCCACTGATGGCTATTCCAGGCACGCAGCGTCCCGTTCCGATCATATATCAGAAGCAGGTAGTCTTTGCTATGAGCCAGAGCCCCTGAAAGCGGTTCGGCAGAAAGCCGAGCAGCTGCACGCAGCTGGGTCTGCATGCGCCATTCCACATAGGATTGGAGGAGTCGGTAGGCAAGCCCCCCCCCTCCCCCTTCTGCCAGAATACCCAGCCCTCCTAAAAGAACTAACCCTATTGCCCCTGCTGGGAGCCAGAGGCGATGCATGAGCGTGACAGCTTAGTTATGCCGGGATGACTTAGAGATTTTTCGGCCATATTTCATCAAGAAGGCATACTTGTCTATGCTATAATCAGCCAGCTTAGATAGTGTCTTTACCAGGTATGTTGGCACGCACAGGCGATATTGCTTGCCGTCCCGAGCGATGAAAGTAAAAGTTGAAAAAAACTCATCCTGCTGAATAAAGTAGTCATATAGATCGGACCATGCGACCAGCCTTGTTTGAAAGAGAAAAACCTTCCGACTAAAATGGATAAGATAAATGCCCTCTTCCCCAATAGGCTGAATATAGAGCAGTTTTAGCGCGAGGTAGGCCAGCCCGCTTAGCATAAGCAAGCCGCTCAGGCCTACAAATAAGTGTAGCCACTTTTCTGTGCCAGGCACCCGCCCCACATCACGAATGTAAAAAGCATAGCCTAAAAGACTCCCAGACAGGAGCAAAATCATGGCTATAAATATGACCAGCGAAACGATGCCGAACTCGGGTTTTTCCCAGCGCAGAACTATCTTTTTGAGGTGCCGGTGTATGATGGTTACATTGACCCACAGGTAGAGAACTACCAGGGCCAGCGCGAATCCCAGAACTTTCGTCAGGAGCAGAAGGACATCCACTACTTCGGGCAGCATGAGACCTGTAAAGATACGCAAAAGTTTGGCATCCTCTTCCCCGGCCCCTTTTCCCCTTCATAAGGCTGCTCCACATTATCTTTGTCGCATGCGGATAACCTACTATGGGCATTCGTGCTTCCTACTCGAGGTAGGCCAGGGCGAGAAGAAATACAAGCTTCTCATTGACCCTTTTGTAACGGGAAATCCGACTGCTGAAAAGCATGGTATCTCAGTGCAGACTTTGATTAGAGAGCGGCCAGATTATATTTTTCTCTCGCATGCACACGGGGATCATTCGGGTGATGTAGAGGCGGTGAGCCGAGAAACTAACGCGCCGATTATTGGCGTGTGGGAGATTTACGAATACTACCAGAAGCGGGGCTGCCAGGCCGTGGGAATGAATGTAGGAGGTACCTTTTATGGTCCCGAAAAAGCAAAGGCTGACTTCTGGGTGAAGCTTGTACCAGCTATTCATTCCAGCAGCTTTCCGGATGGGACGTACGGCGGGGTGCCAGTAGGTTTGGTGATTGGAGACGGGGCGCAAACCATTTATTATGCTGGCGATACTTCCCTCACAGTGGAAATGGAGCTAATCGCGGAGCGGTATGCGCTGGACCTGGCCATTCTGCCTATTGGCGGACACTTCACCATGGATGTGGAAGATGCCGTAGAAGCAGCGCTGCTTTTAGATGTGGACCACGTCATGGGGGTTCACTATAATACCTTTCCGCCCATTGCTATTAACGACGACGAAGCTAAAAAGGTCTTTGACGAGGTAGGGGTGACCTTGCATCTTTTAGCGGTTGGCAAGCCCTGGGAGGTTCCTGAGGAGAAGAAAGGGCAAGAGGGGTGACGGGTATGGTGGTACGATTTGCGCCGAGCCCTACGGGTCCGTTACATATTGGGGGGGTACGTACTGCGTTATACAACTACCTTTTGGCACGCCGGCATGGGGGGCGGTTGATTTTGCGCATGGAGGATACAGACCAGACCCGGTATGTGCCCGGGGCGGAGGCGTATATCATAGAGGCGCTTACCTGGTGTGGGATAACCTTTGATGAGGGGCCGCATGTGGGCGGGCCTCACGCCCCGTATCGCCAGAGCGAGCGGAAGAACACCTACGTGGCTTATGCACATGAGCTGGTGCAGCGGGGCGCAGCGTATTATGCCTTTGATACGGAGGCGGAGCTGGAAGAAATGCGGCGGCGGTTTGAGGCGGCGGGCATGGTCGCTCCCCAGTACAATAGCATTACCCGCACCTACATGAAAAATAGCCTTACCCTACCCCCCGATGAAGTAGAAGCACGCCTCAAAAGCCAGCCGTATGTGATACGGTTCCTCATGCCACGCGATCGGGAAGTGCGGTTTTATGATGAGATTCGGGGCTGGGTGAGCTTTCACACCAGCCAGCTGGACGATAAGGTCTTGCTCAAAAGCGATGGCATGCCCACCTACCACCTGGCCAATGTCGTCGATGACCATTTGATGGGCGTAACGCATGTGATTCGAGGGGAGGAGTGGCTGCCTTCTACGCCGCTGCATGTGCTTTTGTATGAAGCGTTTGAATGGGAGATGCCGCGCTTTGCGCATTTGCCATTGCTTCTGCGGCCAGACGGCGGCGGCAAGCTCAGCAAACGAGATGGCGACCAGCTGGGTTTTCCCGTGTTTCCCTTGCGGTGGAAAGATCCCTTTACCGGCGAAACTGCAGAAGGCTATCGGGAACGGGGCTTTTTGCCAGAGGGGCTAATAAACTATATTGCCCTTTTGGGGTGGCATCCTGCCTCGGAGCAGGAGATTTTTACAATGGAAGAGCTAATTCAGGCATTTTCTATTGATCGGGTGAGTAAAGCTGGCGCACGCTTTGACTACGAAAAGGCTAAATGGATAAATCAACAGCATTTACGTCGGCGATCTGTGGAGTCGCTTTTGCCCCTGGTACGTCCCCTCTGGGAAGTCCGCACAGAAACGCCCCCGCCTCCGGATGAAACGCTAAAAGCCCTCATAGAGCTGGCACGAGAACGGGCTCAGCTCCTGCCCGAAATAATAGATGCAGTGGCTTTTTACAGCCGGCGGCCGATTTTCCCGCTCTCTCCCTTGCTGGAGGCTAAAATAGCCAGTGAGGTGATAACGCATGCCGCGGAAATTGAGAGCCTTTTTCAGCATCTTTCTGAGTGGCGGAAGGAGAAGATAGAGGCGGCCCTGAAGGCGTGGGTAAAATCCATGAAGCTACCAATAGGAAAAGTGCTCATAACCTTGCGGGTGGCGCTTACCGGCGAAGAGGCTGGGCCGGCAATATACGATGTGCTGGCGATCCTAGGACAGCAGGAGGTGCTGAGCCGGTGGAAGCAATTTATGGAGGCGTATGTCGTGTCAGGGCGGGTGTAAGGGGTGCTCGGTGGCGGTTTTTACCCAGCGGTGGCTAAATGTGATTGAGCCGTTGCCGAAAGAGGGAGAGGTATTGACAGAAGTAAAATTTAAGGGCACGCGACGCCAGTACTTTTGGATGGATGTTGCGCTAAACCCGAAAATAGGAACATGGGTGGTGGTACCAGAGGTGATTCAACGCGGTAAAAACCCTCCAATATTGGGTAAAGGGTATCATGTTGGGCGCCTTTCGCTTGTGGGAAAAGCCGCAGAGAAGATGCATGCCAGCAGCAGCCATCCGCCCATACCCACCATCCAGAAAGTCCTCCGGCCCGCCACTGAGGACGATATCCAACGCTTTCGAAGCCTACAGGAAAAAGAGCCCGAAGTCCTTGTGCAGGCCCGTGCGATAGTGCAAACGGAAGGGTTACACACCGCTCATAACATGAAAGTGGTAGATGTAGAGGTGCAAGCCGATGGGACGCGCGTGATTATTTACTTTACAGCGGATGGACGGGTAGATTTTCGCAACTACATCCGTCGCGTGCAGGAAAAAATGGGGCTCCGAGCAGAAATGTATCAAATCTACGAACGGCAAGCGAGTGGCCAGATAGGGGGAATTGGTGCATGCGGGCGGGAGCTTTGCTGTGGGTCATTTCTGCGGAGCTTCCATGCGGTCACAACGGAAATGGTGCGCTACCAGGGGCTATTGATGAACATGAACCGCCTTACCGGGCACTGTGGGAAGCTCAAGTGCTGCCTGGCCTATGAGCTGGAAGCGTATAAGGTGGCTCTGGCCCGCGTACCGCAAATAGAGCATCTCCGCACGCAGGAAGGGGAATGGCGTTACTTACGGACCGAAGTGCTTTTGGAGCGGTTGTGGTTTGCTCATGCCGAAAAGGGCACCCAAGTATGTCTCCTGGCTTCCGAAGCGAAAAAACTGGCAGAAATGAACGCCCGCGGCGAAGTACCTCCCAGTATTGAGCCTTTTGCGTACAAATTCCCCGAGCTGGCTACACGTGTGTAATAACAATCTGTGCTTTATTATACCTTAATCCTTTTGGGCGTGCCCCTCGCTGCGCTCGGGTCGGGCTGCTGCGGGGTTCGCGGAGCTCCGTCTCGCCTCGCAGCGCGAGGCGAGACCGCCCCTTCGGGGCGCCCTCCGCATCCCTCACGCAGGCGGCGGCCAGCGCCGCAGGCGCTGGCCGCCGCCATAATCCGTTCACGCTCAGCCACTTTTTGCCTCAAAATGGCATAAAAAACGATAGAGGCCTACCGATCTGCTACTCAGGTGACTCTCTCAGCCTGAGGGACAGAAAGCAGCCGGCACAGACTTTAGGCTACGAAGACTTTTTCGCCTTTGACTAAGGACCGGGAAATGACAAGGCGTTGGATTTCGCTGGTGCCTTCATAGATCTCGGTGATTTTGGCGTCGCGCATGAGGCGCTCTACATGGTACTCTTTCACATAGCCGTAGCCGCCGTGTATCTGGACAGCTTCGGTGGTGACCCACATGGCAGTACGAGAGGCGTAGAGCTTAGCCATGGCAGCGAGGGGATTGTAGTTGAGATGGTGATCTTTGGCCCAGGCGGCTTTGAAACACAAGAGGCGCGCCGCTTCGATGTGTGTGGCCATGTTGGCCAGCTTGAAGGCAACGGCCTGATGCTTGGCTATCGGCACCCCAAAAGCCTGTCTCTGCTGGCTATACCTGAGGGCCAGTTCATACGCCCCACTGGCTATCCCCAGGGCCTGCGCCGCTATACCGATCCGCCCTCCATCCAGCGTTTGCATCGCAATCTTGAAGCCCATCCCCTCCTCACCGAGACGATTTTCTACGGGGACCTTGACGTCGTTGAAGATCATCGTGTGTGTGTCGGAGCCACGGATACCCATTTTGTCTTCTTTTTTTCCGACGATGACGCCGGGCCATTCGCGCTCTACGAGGAAGGCGGAGATGCCGCGACTACCTTTGCTACGGTCGGTCTGCGCGATCACCAGGTACAGCCCCGCCCGCCCGGCACTGGTAATCCAGTTTTTCGTGCCATTGAGAATGTAATAGTCCCCCTCTCGGACAGCGGTGGTGCGCTGGCTCGTGGCATCACTCCCCGCCTCGGGCTCCGACAAACAAAAAGACCCGATAATCTCCCCGCGGGCCAGCCGGGGAAGGTACTTGCGTTTCTGCGCCTCTGTGCCATAAGTCTCTATGCCCCAGTTGACCAGGGAGTTTTGCACGGATACCATTACACTCGCGGAGGCATCGACTTTGGAGAGCTCTTCCATCACCAGCACGTAGCTAATCGTATCCAGGCCGGAGCCGCCATATTCCGGGCTCACCATCAGGCCAAAAAAGCCCATTTCACCCATACGCTGGACGAGCTCCGGCGGAAAGTATTGCTTTTCGTCCCGTTCTATGACGCCTGGCAAAAGCTCGTTCTGCGCAAAGTCGCGGGCAGCCTGACGGAGCATTTCATGCTCCTCCGTCAAATGGAACTGCATACGGCAAAGCTAAACAAAAACCCGCTTAGGCCGGTGCGTGTAAAAAGTAACTTCGTGGCACCAAATACGTATCCATCCGACTGCGCCCGATTGTGTATGTAAAATATGGCCTGTGGTGAATACGCAGATAGTAGTGCAGCGAGCTGGAGCGGTGTGGATAGATGGTAACCTGAAAACGCTGCTGAGAGAAGGTCTGGAGAGAGAGCTCGTAAAGGGGCAAAAGGCCGATAAGAGAGTCGGGGTGAGTGACTTCATCAGCGGAGAACTTACCGGCGTAATGGAGGATGTACTCGGCGATGCGGAGGGAGTCGGGGAGGCCTTCGGGGAGGAGCTGCCAAGCCCCGGTGGGCTGAGACCGCCGGAGGGACCAGCTTTTGGTCGGATCATCAAAGTAGGTCAGGCTTATCTCCCGAAGGTCTGGTGCGACGGCTTGAAAGACGAGATTTTCCTGCCAGGTGCTCAGATCAGGCCGGTAATAGGGGGTAAGATACCCTTCCAGGCCGGGGAGGAAGACTTCGTAGGGCTGGTCCGCCCCTACTTTGAGCATATAAGAGGCCCGCTGGTCAGGTGTCGGCCCACCTACGTAAAATGCATCTTGTTTGCCGTCTGCATAATGGACGGTTACTTCAATGCGATGTTCCTTGATGAAGCGGAGGATGTTTGCCTGAGCGGTGGGCGCCACGGGTGCGCGGGGGGTCTGCCCGGCTAAGACTTTCAGAAGGCGCTGGACAGGATCTGCAAAGGCTTCCAGGGTGTCATTAACCCACCAGCGCCCTTCCTGCCGTAGGAGATAAAGCTGCGCATAAACCGTATCCGCATGCTTTTCTACGAGGTCTATGCGTACAATTGCTGCCGTATCCCGCGCACTAAATCGCCTGGCCTCTGCTTCGCGATAGCGCAGGTACTGGTCCACCCAGTAGAGCCCCCCAATGGCCAGGAGTGCCACCCCAATCAAAAGCAAAATACCTGTTCGGGCATTCATACCAGGGTTTTTTGATAGCGGCGCCGTCGCCAAAAGTACAGGGAAAGCCCCAGTCCTATCATCAGCAGAAGCGGGCCCCCCAGGTTCACTACTTGAATGGCCAGGGTATAACGTCGTAGGATTTGGGGATCCAGCCGTCGAAGTTCTACTTTTCGGCTGCGCACTTCGGTGAGGGAGATGTCGCCAGCGAGGTAATCCACACAGTTTAAGAGGAAGGTAAGGTTATCCAGGGGCAGGTAATCGGCGGCACGGCCCTGCACCTCGGCGGGCAGCGCCACCTCGCCATCTGTGATCCAAATGACTTTGCTTGCCACGCCGGAGGCCGGCAAAAATTTCGCCGTGGGGGGATTCGGCGCAAAGCTGTCCGTCGGAATATCTCGCTCCTGGAAGATAGACTGAAAGCGGCCTTCTGTGAGCACCGCCACAGGTCGAAACCCTTTGTTACGAAACTGTTCCGGCTTTGGAGGGTTTTTGGCGAACATATTCACATCTATCAGCAGAGTGCCTTTGACGGAGCGGCTAAGCGGCGAAGAGACGGCTAAAACCGTATGCTGCAGGCCCGGCCGGGGTAAAGTATCCACACTCCCCGCATACCGCAAAAGAACCGCATCCACGCCCCGGCTGATAGGGTGCGGCGGAAAAATATAGATTATCGGGTAGTAGGGCCATTTTTCGGTGCCCCAGAGCGGCCCATTATAGTAACCCCGAATCACCTCAATAAACCCACAGGACAGGTCCTGAATCAGATCATAGCCGGGCCTCCAGCCCCACCGAAAGAAAAGATCATCCAGGTTTAGCTCTCGCAGCTGCGTCAGGGTGCTATTTTCGGAGAGGTTAATACGCTGCTGGTCTAACAACCACAATATTCGCCCGCCTCGAAAGAGAAACTGCTCAATCTCGTACTTTTCCCGGTCAGTAAAGGCGCTATCGGGGCCCGCTACGATGAGCACAGCGATGCCATCCCCCTCTATACGCCGGGCCAGAGACTCCGGCAAAAAAGCCCGGGATGGGCGAAGGGCTTGCCCTTCCCGGACACGCACATCCACTATCCGATAAAACTTGCTCAGCTCATTGCGGAAAAGGGTTAGCTCGGCTGCGCTATACTCCCCATGGCCGTTTAAGAAAGCCACAATCGGCTTCTCCCCATAAGTAACAATCTGCCGCAGCGCCGCCGCAAACTTGTGCTCCACATCCTGTTCGGCTTCCAGCAGGTCTATTTGCCCATTGGGAAAAACATGTCCTTTCACCAGGTCTACCCATATGTCAGCCGAACCGGATTGTATGTTTGCTACGGGGTAGAGGTTCTGTCGACGGGTCTCTGTCTGCGAAACCCGCACATTGATCGGGATAGGGAGGATGCCTCTTTGCTTGAAAAGCTGGAGGAGCTGTGGGTTTTTGGAGGGATTGACAAAGATGTAGTTGAAGGGTTTGGGGCTTTGGGCTTTCATTTCGGCCAGAGTGGTTTCTACCGCCCGCCGAAACCGCTCGATAGGATAAGGAAAGTCTCCAGATAAGTAGACGGTTACATAGACACTTTGCGGGAGCCGCTGTAAAAGTTTCTTTGTTCCGGGTGAAAGGGTATAGCGCTTATCGGCTGTCAGGTCTATGCGAAAAAAATACCGACTGCCAAGCCACCCCATGCCTATCAGGAGGGCGATAAAGCCTATGATTTCTACAGCCTTTCTCATGGGTGCCGACGGGAAAGGGATTGATATGCCAGGTAAAGCCCCCCCATCACCACCAGAAGCAGGTACAAAATGTCCCGCGAGTCGACCACACCCCGGCTCAAGCTTCGGTAATGTTCCATCAGGCTCATCTGGGCGAAGAAATCCTGGAGGAGTTTGCCAATAGGGAGCTCGGACACAAACTCAAACCCGATGAGCCACAAAAAGCCCACAAAGACGCCCAGGAGAAAAGCGATGATAGTATGAGTGGTGAGGGTGGCCATCCACAGGCCTAATGCCGCCAGCGCCAGCGCCATGCCTGCCAGGCCAATATAGGCCCCCTGAATCGCCCCATGGTCAATATGCCAGCGGGGCTGCGCCAGCCATCCCAGACTGACGTAAAACACCAGCGTAGGCACCAGCGCCAGCAAGATCACCACCCCCACCGCCAGGTACTTGCCCAGGATGATAGCCCACCGACTAATAGGCGCCGTCGCTAAGAGCTCATACGTGCCCGACCGAAACTCCTCGGGGAAAGTGCGCATGGTGAGTGCCGGCACGAGAAACAGCATAAACCAAGGCGCCACGCTAAAGAAAATATCCATTTCAGCGGCGCCTGTCTGGATGACACTCCCGCTAAATACCCACAGGAAAAGTCCCGTCCCCACGAGGAAAATCCCCCACACCAGGTAGGCGATCAGGCTATAGAGGAGGGTGGAGAGCTCTTTGCGGAGGATAGCCCACACGAGGGCAAAGTTAGTCAAGCGGGGATTTCTTCTTCGATGTGGCGGCGGCGCAGGCGGGTATCCGGGAGGAGGGCCACGCTTATTACAAGGGCGATAGCTGGGAAGGCCATGCCCATAAAGGCCACTTGCAGGGCGGAGCGCACGTCGCTACCTGGGGAGAGGTTGTGGCTGTAGAGGGCATTAAGGGCGGCCAGGCCCCATGAAGCCCCCATCTGCCGGGCAAAAAGTAGCGCACTACTGACACTTCCCACCCGGGCTATGGGGACGTCATTCTGGGCTATGACGCCCAGGAGGGCCTGCATAGGCCCCGTAGCCAGGCCAGTAATGGTTAGCGCAGTCGCCAGCAGCCCCCCCGACAGGTCCGCAGGCAAAAACGCTGCCGTCAGGCTCAGCATCAGCCCCAGGCCTATACTCCCCCACAAAAGGGCTGGCTTGTACCGACCATGGCGGCTTACCCAGGCCCCCACCCAGGCCGTACTCGCTACACTCACCGCCGTGAGAATCAGGAGATACCGGCCACTCGCAGCGGGCGTTTGACCCAGCACCTTTTGAAGGTATAGGGGTAGAAAAGTGATGACCCCAAAAAAGACTGGCCCAAACCAGAAGACCGATAAGAGCGCATACCGAACCGAGGGGAGCCGCAGGTAGCTCAGGTCAAAGAGCGGGGAGCTAGCAGTCGCTTCTATCCGGAGCCACAGGAGGAAAAGAACCAGGCCCAGGAGAAGCAGGTTTATGCCATTTGTAGGTGATAGGAGCTTTTGTGCGCCGAAAGTGGAAAGGCCTATGAGCCAGCTCCCTGTCCAGAGCATGAGGAGGAGGCTTCCACCCCAGTCAAAAGTCCCCTTAGCAGCCGGAGGCAGCGCTGGTAGCGCATAAGCCAGTAAAATTAAGCCGATCAGTCCCAGAGGGAGGTTGATCCAGAATGTCCAGCGCCAGCCGAGGGCTTGGGTCAGGAGGCCGCCCAGAGGTGGGCCTAAGGCCGCCGCCAGCCCGAAAACGGCCCCGACCAGCCCGGCCCAGCGGCTTCTCTCGCGCGGCGGGAAAAGCCAGGCCAGTGTCGCAAACGCCGCCGCAAAAAGCCCGCCC
>Ga0197142_1002973_pt1 | contig 14483 bp, 9 predicted proteins | sample GBS60_MetaG_FD_148614 | JGI IMG/M metagenome (GOLD analysis project Ga0197142, IMG submission 148614) | Sediment microbial communities from Great Boiling Springs, Gerlach, Nevada, United States - GBS 60_MetaG | ecosystem: Environmental > Aquatic > Thermal springs > Hot (42-90C) > Sediment... | reverse complement strand
AAGATCAAATTTAGCTTCTTTTGATTTATCTAATAATTCCTTAACTTCCTGGTCTCCTAATCCAGATGGTCCAGTAAATACTATAACTATTTCAAGTTCTACTTTATATGTTGGAGGAATGTTTAATGAAATAAGTGGTCAGTCAAGATCAAATTTAGCTTCTTTTGATTTATCTAATAATTCCTTAACTTCCTGGTCTCCTAATCCAGATGGTCCAGTAAATACTATAACTATTTCAAGTTCTACTTTATATGTTGGAGGAATGTTTAATATCTGTCAAGAGCCGATAGGTTTTTTTTATTCATGTTCTAATGAAATTTATAATTTAGCAAGTATTGATTTAAATGGTAATGTTTTAAATTGGTCTCCGTTTCCGTTTGGAAATGTAAATTCTTTAATTGTTTCTGATAGTTATTTATTGGCAGGAGGAGATTTTGAATCAATTAAATTTATTAAAGCAAATAATTTAGCTGTCTTTGATAAAGAGGGAAATCCATTTTATGATTTTAATTTTGATATTAAAAATTTTTTGGGCTTGAATGATCAATCATCAACTGTTAAAATAGAAGATATTTTTATAACTCAATACAAAATTTATTTAAGCGTTTATTATGAAGAACATCTAAGACCTGATATCTTGAGATACTATCGCCTATTTGAAATATCGCCAACCGGCGAGATTATTTATTTTTTAGAAAGCAATGGTCCTATTAAATCTTTGGCAATTTCTTCTTCATCTTTATATTTAGCAGGAAATTTTAGTCAAATTAATGGGCAAGAGAGAAATAATTTTGCAGTATTAGATTTAGAAACCAAACAATTAAGAGATTGGACAATTGAGACAAATGGGTCTATAAATTCTTTAGTAATTTCTTCTTCCTCCTTATACTTAGCTGGAGATTTTACAGAAATTAACGGTCAGTTAAGGAAAAGGTTTGCAGCTTTAGATTTAAGTAGTTTAGAGATCTTACCTTTGACTATTGATTTTGATAAACAGATTAATAAAGTCTATTTTTTTAAAGATTATTTATTCTTTATCGGAGATTTTATTAAAGTGTCAGGTTTAACAAGGCCTTATTTTGTTTATTTTAGTTTAAATAATAATTCTTTTAGTCAGAATTTAAATTTAAATAATCAAGTTTTAGATATCCAATTTTTAGATTCAAATATTTATTTAGGAGGTTTGTTTACCCAAGTTCTGTCTCAGCCAAGAAATCACATGGCTACTGTTGATTTAAATGGTAATTTATTATCCTGGAATCCTAATTTTAGTGGTTCGGTTTATTCAATTGCTTTATCAACTTCTTCTTTATATATAGGTGGCAGTTTTTCTCAAGTTGGGACAAGTTCAGCTTATAATTTAGCAAGATTTGTAGTAATTAGTTCTTCAACCCCAAATCAAAATAATAATCAAGGTGGGGGAAGTAGTGGAGACACCAGAGGAGGCAACAATCAAGGTTCAAATTTTTATACTAGAGGAGGTGGAGGATCGGTAAGTTATATTGTTGAAACACTAAAAACTACCACCACTTCCCAAAATCAAAATCTAGAAAAATTAAATCAATTTATTTTAAGATATCTGCTTATTCTTTTAATAAATGATCTTCAAAACAAAAACAAGCAGGCTGTTAAAATTGATGAATCAACTTCTTCTATAGACTTAACCCCCAAATTTCAAAAAAGAAGATCGCCTTCTGTTAAAATAAATTTAAGAACAAAATCACAATCTCAATCTTCTGTTGGAACTGGAGCAAAAAATAAAATAGAAACTTCTCAGATGAATTTTGGTTTGGGAACTACAACAGAGATTAAAGATGAAAATAAAAATATTTTGCCTTTAGAAAATTATAAACAAATCAGTCTTCCTTCATATTGTAAATTTAATAAAGTTTTAAGATATGGTGATACTGATTCAAAAGTTATGAAAAGATATAAAAATGATAATGATAGACCGGTTACTTGTCTTCAAACTTTTCTAAAATACCAAGGTAAAGAAATCTATAATGAAGAGGAGATAACAGGAGTTTTTGATTCAAAAACTAAAGAAGCTGTTATTAAATTTAAACAGAAGTTTTTAAAAGAAATTTATTTAGGTGCCAATATTTATTTTATAAATGAAACTGTTGATTTAAGAACCTTAAGAGTTATTAGAAAATTAGCTAACTTAGAAAGATGAAAAAAAAATATTTAATTTTTTTTGTTGTATTTTTACTTTTTATTGTTTTTAATTTTTCAATTGCAAAAACTAATTCTAAATTGGTGGTTGAAAATGTAGAAGGAACTTACGGAGGAAATGTTAATCTAAGGGCCCAACTTCTTGATCAAAATAACAATCCTCTTTCTTCTAAAATTTTAAGGTTTTATTTTGGAGACACTTATCTTAATTCTTCTTCTACTGCTGCTGACGGTTGGGCTGTTTTAGAAAATGTTCCGCTTTCTTTATGGGGTTTTCGTTTACAAGCTTCTCCTTTTTATTTTAATTTTATAAAAGTTGAATTTCAAGGAGATCAAAACTATAATCCTACTACTTCTTATTCTAATTTAGTCATAAACCCTAAACCCCTTTCTGTTTTAAATATTTCTGCTTATAATAAAATTTATGATGGAACAACAACTGCTTTACTGAATTTTTCATCCTCATCTTTAGAAGGATTAATTTCAGGCGATGAAGTTTATCTTTCTACTTCTTCATATGAGGCTAGATTTTTAGATAAAAACGCTCAAGAAAACAAACAGGTAAATATTTTAAGATTAGAACTTAGTGGTCTTGATGCCAATAATTATGAAATAAAGAATTTGCCAACCACCACCGCTTCTATTTTCAAAAAGGCTCTTTCTGTTTTAAATATTTCTGCTTATAATAAAATTTATGATGGAACAACAACTGCTTTACTGAATTTTTCATCCTCATCTTTAGAAGGATTAATTTCAGGCGATGAAGTTTATCTTTCTACTTCTTCATATGAGGCTAGATTTTTAGATAAAAACGCTCAAGAAAACAAACAGGTAAATATTATAAAACTAGAACTTGATGGGTTTGATAAGGAAAATTATGCTATAACTAACTTTTCATCAACTTCTTTTGCTTCAATTTTACCAAAAGAGATAACTATTGAAGGGATTAAAGTTTTTGATAAAAGATATGATGGAAAAATAGATGCACAGATAGATTTTTCAAAGGCTATAGCTAAAGGTATTTTAGAAGGAGATGATGTTGATTTAGATTTTTCAGAAGCAAACTTTTATTTTGAAGATCCTTATCAGGGATATAATAAAAAAGTTTTAATTAAAAATGTAAAACTAAAAGGCTTAGATAAACAAAATTATTATATTAGCAATACATTATTTGCTAATGGGAATATTTTGCCTTCTTATAGTCAATTTTCTAGCGGTTCATATAATAATTTAATTAATCAACAAAAATATCAAGAAAAACATTGGGAAAATTTAAAGAAAGATGATAATTTAAATTTAAAAAGTATTTTATTTTTGCTTCTTCTAATATTACTTAGATCTTAAAACAATAATAATATGATAAAATTATATAATTCAATGGTGGTAGATTGCAAATAAAGCTTTTGAATTTTATCCTCTATTTTAGGGTTTAAGATGGGCGGGTAGCTCAGTTGGCAGAGCGTTTCGTTGACGTCGAAAAGGTCAGAGGTTCGAGTCCTCTCCCGCCCACAAAATATAAATACCAAAATAAGTTTTTAATTTTTTTAAAAAAATTACATAAATTACTTTATTTATAAATTACTTTATTTGACTCTTTTTTAAAAAAATAAATAAAATCATATTTTTTTTATGACAGTTAAGACTAAAAGAAAAATTTCAATAGTTATTCCAGTTTATGAGGAAGGGGAAGATGTTCTTTTAATTTATAATGAAATCTTAAAAACTTGGGAAAATATAGAAAAAAAATATGAATATGAAATAATCTTTGTTGATGATGGCAGTGAGGATCTGACACCAAAAATTTTAGAAGAGTTAACCGATAAAGATTCCCGTGTTAAATATATACAATTTTCTCGTAATTTTGGTAAAGAATTTGCGCTTGCTGCTGGTTTTTATAATTCTTCAGGTGATGCTGTTATTTCTATGGACGTTGATTTAGAACATCCTCCAGAGTTAATTTTAGATTTTTTAGAAAAATGGGAAAATGGAGCGGAAGTAATAATTGCTTTAAGAAAAAATTATTCATCTTCTAATTTTATTAGAAGATTCTTGTCTTTTATTTTTTATAAAATTCAAAATTTTATTTCAGAAACTAAAATTTCTTTTCAGGAAACAGATTATAGATTACTAGATAGAAAAGTAGTGGATGAATTTAATAAATTGACAGAGAGATCGAGAATTACTCGAGGATTAATCGATTGGCTTGGTTTTAAGAAAGATTATATTTATTTTTCTTTTAAAGAAAAAAGACGTAATAAATCAAGATATACTTTTTTAAAACTTTATAAATTAGCTATAGAAACTATTCTTTCTCATAGTTTATTTCCTCTTAAATTAACAAGTTATTTTGGAATTGCTATTACTTTTTTTGCTATGATTTTAGCTTTTGTTGTTTTAATCGCTAAATATCTTTTAAAAACTTCATGGGGATTAAGCATTACAGGAACAGTTATTTTGGCAATTCTTATTTTGTTTTCATTAGGGATAATTTTATGTTCTTTAGGTATTATTGCTTTATATATTGCAAATATTAAAAATGAAGTTGTTAACCGTCCTCTTTATGTAATAAAAAAGAAAAAAAATTTTTAGTTTTTAGATAGAATAAAATGAAAATTTTAATTTTAAGCTGGAAGGATATAAAAAATCCTTTATCTGGAGGAGCTGAAATTTTTACAGATGAATTGATTAAAAAATTGGTAACAAAAAATTATCAGGTTACTTTATTAACTTCTAAGTTTAGAGGATCTTTAGATAAAGAAATTATTAATAATTACCAAGTTATAAGGGTAGGCAATAGATGGACAGTTTATACTAAAGCTTTTAACTATTATATAAAATATTTATCTGGAAAATTTGATTTAGTTATTGATCAAATAAATACTATTCCTTTTTTTGCTAAATTTTATGTAAAAGAAAAAAATATTCTCTTAATTCATCAACTTTGTAGGGAAGTTTGGTTTTATGAGATTTTTTTCCCTTTAAATTTAGCTGGTTATCTAATAGAACCTTTTTATTTAAGGTTGTTAAAAGACAAACAAGTTGTAACTGTATCTGAAAGCACTAAAAAAGATCTATTGAAATATGGTTTTGATAATAAAAAAATTTATATTATTTCAGAAGGTATAAGCATTAAACCTTTGGAAAAATTACCTTTAGTAGAACAAATTAAAGAATCCAATCCAACAATTTTATTTTTAGGCAATATAAGACCGATGAAAAGACTTGAACATATTATTAAATCTTTCGAATTAGCCAAAAAAGAAATTAAAAATTTAAATTTTTGGATAGTTGGCGTAGGCAAAGATAGATATTTTGAAAAAATAATGCGATTAATAAAAAATTCAATTTATAAAAATGATATTACTTATTTTGGCAAAGTAAATAATGAAGAAAAAATGAGACTTTTACAAAAAGCTCATCTATTATGCGTTACTTCGGTAAAAGAAGGTTGGGGGTTAGTAGTAACAGAAGCCAATAGTCAGGGAACTCCCGCAATTGTCTATAATGTGGACGGTTTAAAAGATTCTGTTAAAAATAATGAAACAGGAATTATTTGTGAAAAAAATACCCCTGAAGACTTAGCAGAAAATATAATCAAATTATTAAAGGATAAAGAGAGGTATGAAATTTTAAGAAAAAATTCATGGGAATGGTCAAAAGAGATAAACTTTGAAAAAAGTTTAAAAGATTTTGAAAAAATTATTTATCAGATAATGAAAAATTAAAAAATATTTAAAAATATGAACAAACTTTTAGAAAGAATTAAAATTTTTGGTCCATATCTTTTATTGATTTTAATTATTGTTTTACCTTGGATTACAAAGAGAGGATACTTGTTTTTTGTTGATTTAAGTTGGGGACCTAATATAGCTTTACCAGAATGGACTTCAAATTGGTTTTATTTTTGGTTTATTATTAAAATTTTCAGCTTTTTTATACCAGCCGATATCCTACAAAAAATATTTATAGTAATTGTTTTTGGAGTAGTTTTATTAGGTGGATATAAAATTGGAGAAAGTTTAACTAAGGCAAAAAATATTTTATTTTTAAGCTCTGCTTTTGCTTTATTTAATCCTTTTGTTTATGATAGATTTATGTATGGACAGTTTGGAGTGGTTTTAAGTTATGGATTTTTTTTGATATTTTTTGCTTATTTAATAAGATTTTATTTTGAGTTTCAAAAAAAACAAGTAATTTTTGCTGGTATATTTGCTGGCTTATCTATTTTATTTTCTATTCATTTTATATTTTTTATTTTTCTAATTTGTCTATTTCTGGGAGTTTTAATTTTAATTAAATATGGAGGTTCAAAAGAAAATTTATCAAAAATTATTAATTACTTTTTTTTATTTTTATTATTTATTTTAGTTATAAATTTCAATTGGCTTTATGGAGCATTTTTGGGGGATGAAAGTTTAAAAGAGTTTATAGCAACAAAAATTACAGAAAAGGATTTATGGGCTTTTAGAACAAGAGGCTATAGTTATTCTGAAGTATTAAAAAACGTTTTTTTTATGTCTGGGTTTTGGGGATCAGAACAATTTAGATATATACCTTTAAAAGATATAAAACCAATTTGGGGTTGGAGTTTTTATTTACTATTTTTAATTATTGTTTTGGGATTGGTTGTTAGTTTTAAAGATAAAGAAAAATTAAGATTAACCATCGCCTTGATTTTTGTTTTTATTATTAGTTTTATTTTAGCCATAGGAATTGCTTTGCCGATAACCTCTAAAATTAATCATTGGCTTTTTGATAATTTCTTTTTTTATAAGGGCTTAAGAGAACCTCAGAAATGGGTAGCGGTTATTGTTGCTGTTTATTTATTTTTTTTAGTTTCTGGTTTAATTGAATTATTTAAAAACGAAATTTTTAATAAAAATAAAAAATTGATGATTTTTGTTTTAATTTTAATAACAGAGCTTATTATTTTACAAGCTCCTTTGTTAATTAAAGGAGGAGCTGGTCAAATAAAAGCTTTGCAATATCCCAAAGATTGGCATGAGGTTGAAAATTTTATATTTAAAGATTCAAATTGTCAAAAAAAAATTTTGTTTTTACCTTGGCATTTATATATGAATTTTAAATGGATTGGAAATATTGTTGTTAATCCGGCTCAAAATTTTTTTAGATGTTCAGTTATTTACGGAGAAAATATGGAATTTGGTGAAATATATACTCAAAGTTTAAAACCCGAGCAACAAGATATCGAAGCTTGGTTAAATTCTTTTGGTAATACTGATTTGCTTTCAAAAAATAGTTTAAATATAGGATATATTGTTTTAGCTAAAGAGGCTGATTGGGAAAAATATTTATGGATTGAAAATGATCCTAATTTAGATATTCTAAAAGAAACTGAAAATTTAAAAGTTTACAAGGTTAAATAAATTTATAAAATCAAAAACAAATATTTAAAACTTTATTTTTTCTTTTAGATAATCTTTTATTTCATCAATTTTTATTCTTTCTTGATTTGTAGTATTTCTGTCTCGGATTGTTAAAGTGTTATCTTCTAAAGTTTGAAAATCAACAGTTAAACAAAAATATGTTCCTATTTCATCTTGTCTTCTATATCTTCTTCCAATCGAACCTTTATCGTCATAAAAAACAATAAACTCTTCTTTTAAAGTTTTATAAACTTCTTTTGATTTATCCAATATTTCTTTTTTGTTTGAAAGAAGTGGTAAAACTGCTACTTCGATAGGGGATAAAAAGGCTGGGAATTTAAAGAAAACTCTTTTTTCGTTATTTACTTCATCTTCTGTATAAAATTCTAAAAGTAAAGCCAGAAGAATTCTTTCTATACCAGCTGAAGGTTCAATTACGAAAGGGATTATTTTCTCTCTTTTTTCTTCATCAAAATAAATCAATTCTTCTTTTGAAAAATGAGTATGCCTTGAGAGATCATAATTAGTTCTATTAGCTATTCCTTCGATTTCATCAAACCCCCAGGGAAATTTATATTCAATATCCACAGTGGCATCAGAATAATGAGCTAATTCATCTTGACTGTATATTCTTTTCCTTATGTTTTCTTTGCTTAATCCGAGTTTTAAATACCAATTATATCTTTCATTTACCCAAAAATCATGCCATTTTTTTGCTTCTTTAGGATAGGTGAAATATTCAAGTTCCATTTGTTCAAATTCTCTTATTCTAAAAATAAAATTTCTAGGTGTTATTTCATTTCGAAAAGATTTTCCTATTTGAGCAATTCCAAAAGGTAGTTTTGTTCTCATTGAGTTTAAAACATTTTTAAAATTATAAAAAATACCTTGGGCAGTTTCTGGTCTTAAATAAGCTTCGGAAGCTAGTTCTTCAACTGGACCAACATAAGTTTTAAACATTAAATTAAAATTTCTTTCTTCAGTCAGTTCTCCTTTGCATAAAGGACATAATGGTTTGTTATCTTTTAGTTTAACTTCTCCATATTCGCCTTTAAGCAAATGATCTGCTCTAAAACGATTATGACAATTCTTACATTCAATCAAAGGGTCTTGAAAATTTTCAATATGTCCTGAAGCTTCGTATATTTTTCTTTGACCAATTAGACTGCTTTCAATTAAAAAGATATTATCTTTTTTAAAAACTACTTCTTTTAACCACAAGTTTTTTATTTTATTTTTAAGAAGAACTCCTAAATATCCAAAATCATAAAAACCTTTAAGTCCACCATAAATCTCAGCTGATTGAAAAATAAAGCCTCTTTGCTTGCAAATTTTAATTATTTCTTCTATTTTTGTCATTTTTTAATTATTTCTCTTGCACTAATTTCTCTTAAGATTTTATTTATTCTTGATTGAGTAAATTCTCCTGTAGCTGAATAATTGACTTGGGGAATGATTGTTAACGATTCAAGGTCAATGTTTGCTTGAGGTTCAACTGAAATTTTAAATGATAAAATTAATTCTTTTTCTAGGTAGCCCAAGTTAGCCACTACATTGTTTAAAGAATAAAGAAAATTTCCTGTTTTAGGATCAAACTTTACATTTTCTAAAATAGCATCATTTTTAACTCTACCTAAAAAATTAACTCCTATAGGAAATTTGGTATTTAAATTTAAATTTTTAAAATCTTCTCCGATTGAAAGTATTTTAATGTTCCAAGTTAAGGTGGTTAAAGTATTAGCTTCTAAAGGAAAAGGACCAGTGCTTTCTTCATCATAAACTAATTCATGAGATAAATTAAGATCTCCTGTGATTTTTTTCTCATCTTCTTGAAAAACAACATATTCGTTTTTTTTAATTTCTGATTCAATTTCTTCTGGAATGCTTTTTGTTTTAAATTCGGCTTTTATTTTAGCTTTCAGGTTTTTATTATTCTTACCTAAAATTGGATGACTTTTAAAAAGATTGATTGAAAAACTAATTTTGATTTTATCTCCTGGTTTTAAAGATAAAAGCTCTGGCTTGTTTCTTGAGTTCCAATAAATTGCTTCATCTATTTGAGAAAAATACCCGTCTGTATTAAGCGAAGTTTTGTCAAAAAGTTCGTTAAAGGTCACTTTTATTTCATTGTCTTCAAGGGTTGTTTGGGTTTTGTTTTCAATGTTTATCTCGTAAAAAAGACTAGAGCCAATCAAAACATTTTCATCAGCTGGCGAACTTTTTATTGATAAGCTAATCGGGTTGTCTAAAACTTTTGATTTTACAACTTCTTTTGGTAGGGAAAAATTAAAATCTAAAAATGAAAAATTGCTTTTAGCAGTAAAAATTCCTGAAGAATTTGGATCTTGAATTTGTCCGATAAGAGTGAAAGTTTTTTTATCTTTTGGAGAAATTGAAGGTATTTCCCAGTATAAATTTTGACTTTCAGGAAAAACAGAAGTTAATAAAAAGCCTTCGGGTGTTTCAATTGAAACTTGTAAATTGTTTAGGGTTTTACTTGAAAGATTAACTAACTGAAAATTAGCTTGAAAAGGCTGGTTAACATATATTTTATTGGGTAAAAAAATTTGAAATTTTAGAGGGGTATTTTTTACTAAAACAGAAAAATCTTGTTCTTTTGAAAAAGAATAATTTTTACCTTCTAATTTATAAGTTAAAGTGGTTCTAAGTAGTTCTTTTAAATTGCCGTTGTTTATAAAAAATAAAGAAAGTGGATGTTCATATTTTTTTTGACTTGCTAAATCGCCTAGAAATATTGAAAACTCTTTTTCTTGTAAATTGGAAGATAAAAATGCTCCTGTTGAAAGAGAAATTTTTACATTAACATCTTTTAGATTATTTTTTGAATTGTTTTCAATTATTAATTTATATTCATAATTTTCCAAAGGTAAAACTTCGTCAGGTCCAACTAAATTTATTTTTAAAGCAATCCCGGATTTTTCTTTAAAATAAAAAAAATAAACAAAAATTAACAAAGAGGATATTAAGATTATAAAAGAAAAAATCAAAATTAAATTTAAGGTTTTATCTTTCATCTTAAATTTTTCAATTTTTGAAGTTTTTAAGAGATTATTTTTAATTATAACTCAAGTATTGAAATCTCTTTTAAAGAAAACCTTAAGATAATTTTTAAAAAATCTGGAATATCTTTTGGAACTTTATCTATTTTTTTTATTTCTTTTGCTTTTTTAAGATCTTCTTGCTCAATTTTCAAATAAGAAGGTTTCTTGCAATTTAAACAATAAAGAAATTTTTTTCTATCAAAATAAGCAAATTTGGTTAATCTTCTTTGACAATTTTGACATTTTTCAATTTCTGGTTCATAGCCAAGCTCTTTTAAAACTTGAAACAAAAACCAAGGAGCAAAATTTCTCGCGTTATAAGACAGATAATCTTGTAAGTGAAGCAATATAAACCAGATTAAAGGAGGTGTTTGAGGTAGATTAAGATTTTTAACTAATTTTAACGCCCATAAAAAGATATAAGGATTTTTTTTAAAGATTTTTTGAGGTATTTTAATAGGTAAAGCCGAGATAATCCTAAATTTTTCTAAATCTGTTAAAATAAAAAATCTATTAAAATTGCCACTTTCAAACAAACTTAGATTTTTACTTTCAGGCTTGTAGATCCCTTTTACTAAACATTTCAAAATTCCATTTTTTTTTGTTAAAATATAAACTAGGCTGTCGTTTTCCTTTATCTTTTTTTTGTCTAAAATTAATCCGTTTATTTTTAAATAAATCATGTCAGCTAAAATAAAAAAAATTTCTTTTGTTTTAATAATTTTAATATTAATTTCAATATCTTATAAAATAGGTTATGAGCAAGCTTTAGCTCAAACTTTTAAAATAAAGAAATTTACCTCTGAAGATTTGACAGTTTTTTTTAGAGTCTGGAATATTATAAACAATAATTATGTGGAAGAAAATAAAATTAATAAACAAAAAGCTATTTTTGAAGCAACTAGAGGTTTAGTTAAATCTTTAGAAGATCCACATTCTGAATTTTTAGACGAAAAACAAACTTCAATTTTAAATCAAGATCTTTCTGGCTCTTTTGGGGGAGTGGGAATGGAAATTGGAATAAGAAAAGGAATTTTAACAGTTATTTCTCCGCTTGAAGGAACGCCGGCTGAAAGGGCTGGTTTTAAACCTGGTGATCAAATTTTAAAAATTAACGGAGAAGACACTTTAAATATGACAATAGATGAAGCTGTTTCAAAAATAAGAGGTAAACCAGGAACAGAAGTAGTTTTAACTATTTTTAGAGAAAATTGGCAAGAACCAAAAGATTTTAAAATAATTAGAGAGATTATAAATATTGTAGCTGTCAAGTCAAAGATGATTGATTCAAAAATTGGATATCTAAAAATAAACACTTTTAACGAAAACACTTACTCAGAATTTAAAAAAGCTTATGAAAATTTAGAAAGACAAGGAGCAGATAGATTTATAATTGATTTAAGAAATAATCCGGGTGGTTATCTTCATATTGTTGTTCAAATGAGTGGCTTATTTTTAGATAAAGGTACAATAGTCTTAAAAGAGGTTCAAAGGAATATAAATAAAAAAGGCAAGCGTGAAGATATGATATATTCTCCAGGTCCGGGAAATTTTTCTAAAAAAGTGGTGGTTTTGATTAATCGAGGTTCTGCTTCTGCCTCCGAAATTCTTGCTGGAGCTTTAAGGGATAATTTAAATGTTAAATTAATAGGAGAAAAAAGTTATGGTAAAGGAAGTGTTCAAAAGCCCTTTATTATAGACAATAAAATGCTTAAATTAACCATTGCTTATTGGTTAACTCCAAAAGGAGAAAAAATTGAAGGAAATGGTCTAAAGCCTGATATTGAAGTTAAAGATACTTTACTTGAATCAACCTCAACAGATTCTATTTTAGATAAGGCAATCGAAGTTGTCAAAACCTTATAAATTAGAAAATAATTTGATAAAATTCAAGTTAAAAAAATGCCAAAGAAAAAAATAAAAAAAGAAAAAAAAGTTCCAGTTCTTCTTTTAGATGATGTTTTAAATGTGGGTCAAAAAGGAACAGTTGTTTTGGTAAAACAAGGTTTTTATCGTTATTTAAAAGCTAACAACAAAGCTCTTTTAGCAACCAAAGAAAAACTTGAAAAAAATTTAAAACCTTTGCTTTTAGAGGAAAAAATTAAATCTCGAAAACAAGAAGTTGAGAAGTTAAAGGAGGAAATTGAAAAATTGAAATTAGAATTTGTTTTAACTAAGTTTTTTAAAATAACCAAAGATAAGATTTTAAAGTCTTTAAAAGAGGCTGGTTTAAAAATTTCAAAAAGTCAAATAAGTCTTAATGAAAAAATTGAAAAGCCTGGAAATTACGAGATTAAATTAAATCTTGGATATAACCTTGAAGCAATTTTAAAAATAAATGTTAAACAAAAAGATTAAAGATATTCCTAAAATTTTATTTATTTCATTTTTTGTTTTAATTGGTTTAATTTTTTTGTTTGATCCTTTTAATTTATATTCATTTGAAGATCCTCAATCAGAACCTTTAACTGGCGGAGCAATTAACTTTAGAAACAACGAAATTTTTTTCAATAAAACCACTCAGCTTACAACTTCATCAAACTTAATTCTTCAAGATGGTTCACTTTCAATAAATACTCAAGATATAACTTCAAAAATAAATGTTTACAATCCTTCAACTACTTTAAATGTTTTAAAAATAAATCAAAAAAGTAAAAGTTGGATTAAACTAATAGGAACTTCAGATTATGAAAGACTTTATTCCATCTCTCAAACCTCAGATGGTGGATATATTGTAGGAGGAAGTAGATATACAACTAATTGGGACATTCTTATTTTAAAACTTGACTCTTCAGGAAATATCTTATGGACAAGACAAATAGGAACTTCAAATAATGAAGTTCTTTATTCCCTCTCTCAAACCTCAGATGGTGGATATATTGTAGGAGGAGATACAAATTTAAATAATAATGACATTCTTATTTTAAAACTTGACTCTTCAGGAAATATCTTATGGACAAGACAAATAGGAACTTCAAATACTGAATATTTTTCTTCCCTCTCTCAAACCTCAGATGGTGGATATATTGCAGGAGGAAATACAAATTTAAATGTAGGAGACATTCTTATTTTAAAACTTGACTCTTCAGGAAATATCTTATGGACAAGACAAATAGGAACTTCAAATAGTGAAGTTCTTTCTTCCCTCTCTCAAACCTCAGATGGTGGATATATTGTAGGAGGAAGTAGATATACAACTAATTATGACATTCTTATTTTAAAACTTGACTCTTCAGGAAATATCTTATGGACAAGACAAATAGGAACTTCAAATAGTGAAAGACTTTCTTCCCTCTCTCAAACCTCAGATGGTGGATATATTGTAGGAGGAATAATAAGTTTAAATGGTTATGACTTTCTTATTTTAAAACTTGACTCTTCAGGAAATATCTTATGGACAAGACAAATAGGAACTTCAAATTATGAAATTCTTTTTTCCCTCTCTCAAACCTCAGATGGTGGATATATTGCAGGAGGACATACAACTTTAAATGGAGGTGACATTCTTATCTTAAAACTTGACTCTTCAGGAAATATCTTATGGACAAGACAAATAGGAACTTCAAATGGTGAAGAACTTCGTTCCCTCTCTCAAACCTCAGATGGTGGATATATTGTAGGAGGATGGAGATATACAGATAATTATGACATTCTTATTTTAAAACTTGACTCTTCAGGAAATATTCCAGGCTGTAATTTAATATCTTCTGTTTCTTTGCCTTCAATTTCAACCACTACTCCTTCAAGTTCTCCAAGTCTAACTAATACTTCTATTTCAACTTCATCTTCTACCCCAACTTTTACTTCTTCAAACTTTTCTGTAAGCGTTGACTCTTTCTTGTGTCAAGCAGACTTTAAT
>Ga0197142_1002972_pt1 | contig 14484 bp, 12 predicted proteins | sample GBS60_MetaG_FD_148614 | JGI IMG/M metagenome (GOLD analysis project Ga0197142, IMG submission 148614) | Sediment microbial communities from Great Boiling Springs, Gerlach, Nevada, United States - GBS 60_MetaG | ecosystem: Environmental > Aquatic > Thermal springs > Hot (42-90C) > Sediment... | reverse complement strand
GAGCAAGGCCGGTCGCCGCTCGCCTTCGACAGCTCGTTTTTCGTCCGCCTCGACCGCCACGGGTGGTGCCGGCCGGGCCGGCGCCAGAAGCGGCGCGAGCGCTCGGGTGCAGCGCTCGACCGCCCGACGGAGCTCACCGGCCCGCGCGCGCGTCCCGGGCTCGCTCGCGAGTTCGTGCAGCAGCACCGCTTGGCGGGCCACGAGCGCCAGCGCCTCGGCCACCTCCTGGACCATCGAAGCGAGCCGCGGGCCGCCGAGCGATGGGGGCCGCGTCGCGCGCAACGGGGCGGCGGCTTCGCCGACCGGCGGACCGGTTGCCGCCCGTTCCAGCAAGAGGAGCCGGCCGCCCGAGCCCAGAGCCAGCTCGCGCAGGCCACCGGCGCGGGCGAGGGCGGCGCGCAGGGCGGGCTCGAGCGAGCGGCCGGGCCCGGGCGGCGCCTGCCCGGCTTCCGCGATCGCCCGGCCGAAGGCTGCATTGGCGAAGACCAGCCTTCCCTCGGCGTCGAGCACCGCGACACCGTCCTCGACCGCCCCGAGGGCGGCCGTGAGCGTCGCCTCGGCGGCTTCGGCGGCGGCCGCGCGGTCGGCTCGGGCGCGGGCCGCACGCCGGCCCTCCTCGACCCAGGGCCAGGCCCAGCCCGGGTCGGCCGCGGCGCCACTCGGCCGCCCGGCCGCCGCGGCGACGACAGCCTCGAGGCCGGCCACCGCCGGCTCCACGATCCGCCGACGGACCCGGAGCTCGGCCAACACCGCCGTCAGGCAGAGAAGCGCGAGCGCGAAGAGCCAGGGGGAGGCAGCCTTGAGCCCGGCACGCCGGAGCGCCGCCGGCTCGACCCGATGCTCGAGCAGGAACCCGCTCGCGCCGATCGGTCGGCGGAAGATCGGGGCGGCCTCGCCCGAACCGCCGGGATCGGGCGGGTCCCGGGTCGCCTCGACGAGTCGCACCGTGCCGGCCTGCCAGTCGAGGATCGCGACCAAGGCCTGCAACCGCTCGCGCACACCCGCTTCGTCGCGCGGTACGAGCGCGGCACTCGCCTCGCTGTCGGCCGGTCCCTCGAGCAGGGCCTCGACGAGCCGGTGCTGCTCGGCCGCCCGCCGCTCGAGCTCGCCGAGAAAGACGCTACGCCCCTTTTCCCAGGCGTACGCCGTGAGCCCCGCAGCCAGGAGGATCCCCGGCAAGACGGCGAGGGCCACGAGCGGCGTCGCTCTTCTTGCCGGCTCACCTTCGGGCTTGCCTCGCATTCGCCCGTTTCCCGTCTCGGCGGCCCCGCTTCCGCACCGGACCGGACCACCGGTCGAACGCTCCGTCAAGCCGTTCGCTTCGAACGCGTGAGGCGCTCGGCCGGTCCGCCTCGCGACGGGGCGAGGTCTCGCCGGCGACGAAGCGAGCCGCTAGCCTCGGGAGCGCGGCTTAGGAGGCGTCCCTTGAGCGAGCCCTTGTCGATCGCCTTGGCCCAAGTGAACCCTACCGTGGGCGACCTCGAGGGCAATCTCGAGCTGTTGCGGCGGAGCCGGGCCGAGGCGGCCGCGGCGGGTGCCGAGCTCGTGGTGTTCCCCGAGCTCGTGACGGTCGGCTACCCGCCCGAGGATCTGGTCCTCAAGCCGGCGCTCACCGAATATGCCCGCTACCACCTCTTCCGACTCGCGGCGGAGACGGCCGACGGCGGCCCGGCGGTCGTGGTCGGCACGCCGTGGCGGGACCGGGGTCGGCTTCACAACGCCGTGGCGCTGCTCGCCGGTGGCCGGATCGAGGCCTGGCGGGCCAAGCACGCGCTGCCGAACTACGGCGTGTTCGACGAGAAGCGGGTGTTCGAGGCGGGCCCGGTCCCCGGTCCCGTGCCGTTCCGCCGTCGCGACGGCTCGCTCGTACGGCTCGGCCTCATGATCTGCGAGGACATGTGGGTCGAGGACGTGGCCGAGGCGCTCGCCGAATCCGGCGCCGAGCTCCTCGTCGTGATCAACGGCTCGCCCTTCGAGCGCGACAAGCCGGACCAGCGCCTCCAGCTCGCGGTGGCCCGGGTGACCGAGACCGGCCTGCCGCTCCTCTACGTCAACCAGGTGGGCGGTCAGGACGAGCTCGTCTTCGACGGCGCCTCCTTCGCCCTCGACGCGCGGCGCAACCTCGTGGCCCAGGCCCGCGCCTTCGCGCCCGACCTCCTGCTCACCCGCTGGCGGCTCGAAGGCGAGGGCTGGGTCCCGGCCGAGAAGGGCCGGATCGAGCGGCCCCCCGAGCGGCTCGAGGCCATCTGGCGGGCGATGATGCTGGGCCTGCACGATTACGTCGAGAAGAACCGCTTCCCGGGCGTGGTCCTGGGCCTTTCGGGCGGCATCGATTCGGCCGTCTCGGCCGTGGTCGCGGTCGACGCGCTCGGCGCCGAGCGGGTTCGCGCCTTGATGATGCCCTCGCGCTACACCTCGAAAGAGAGCCTCGAGGATGCCGCCGAGGTCGCCCGCCGGCTCGCCATCCGGCTCGACACGATCCCGATCGAACCGGCGGTCGAGGCCTTCTCGACCATGCTCGCACCCCTCTTCACGGGCCTGCCCCCCGACACGACGGAAGAGAACATCCAATCGCGGATCCGCGGCGTCCTCCTCATGGCCGTCTCCAACAAGCTCGGGCCGATGGTCCTCACGACCGGCAACAAGTCCGAGATGTCGGTCGGCTACGCGACGCTCTACGGCGACATGTGCGGCGGCTATTCGGTCTTGAAGGACGTCTACAAAACCACCGTCTTCGAACTCGCGCGCTGGCGCAACCGCACGCGGCCTTCGGGTGCCCTCGGGCCCGAGGCGGCGCCGATCCCCGAGCGGGTGATCGCGAAGCCACCCTCGGCCGAGCTCCGAGCGAACCAGAAGGACGAGGACAGCCTGCCGCCCTACCCGCTCCTCGACCGCATCCTCGAAGGCCTGATCGAGGAAGATCTGAGCCCGGCCGAGCTCGTCGCCCGCGGCCTGCCGGCCGAGGAGGTCCGCCGCGTCTCGAACCTGCTCGATCTCGCCGAGTACAAGCGCCGGCAAGCGCCGCCGGGGGTCAAGATCACCCGCAAAGCCTTCGGCCGCGACCGGCGCTACCCGATCACCAACGCTTTCCGCCGGCTCGGCCTCACACCCCTGCCGCAGCTGCCCGCCGAGTTCGGCGAGGCGGCTTCCCCCACCCATTCGCAGAAGCTCGCCACCCTCGAGTGAGGCGAGCTTCAGTGGCGCGAGCGGAGAGCCGCCGGGACCTTCTGGCCCTGTATTGACAGATTAGGTTCTTGTTCCTATAACGGGGCCATGAGCAAGACCCCGACCACCCCGACCTTCGACCGCCGCCGCCTGGCACGGCTCGCGAGCGAAGGTGTTCCGACCGCCGTCCTCGCCGAAATCGCCGGCATGCCGCGCCTCGAGCTCGAGGCGGCCTTGCAAGTCGAGCCGCAGCTCGCCGAGCTGCGCCGCTATTACGAAAAGCTCGCCGCCGAGCCGCCCGAGGCGCGTTTCGACCGGTTGCGGCGGCTGTTGCTGGCCACGGTCGAACGTCACCTCGAGGACGGAGACCTGCGCAACATCGGTTGGGCGCTCAAGAGCCTGGGTCTTTTGGAGCCGCTCGTCGGCGCGCCCGAGCGTCTGCCCGAGGGGCAGAGTGCCGAGAGCGCCCGCGAAGAGGTCGACCGCATGGTCGCCGGCCTCGACGAGGAAGAGCGTCGGCTCTGGGAAGCGATGGGCTACGAGAACTGGCCGGTCCCGCCGACCATTCCCTGGCGGCCCGACGCGCCGCGCCCGCGCGGGCCGCTCGAGATCGAGAACGAGGCCGGGACCGAGGCCGAGCGGGCCGCCGCACCCCTGCCCTGGCCACCGCCGCACCGCCGTTCCACCCCGAGCGCCGCGGCGGCTGGCGAGGCCGTGCCGGCTGCGCCGGCGACCGCCGAGCCCGCGCCGTCCCCGCCCAACTCGGCGGCCGGCACCGAGAAGGCCGAGGGATCCGGGGTGAGCCGCTGGCCGCCGCACCTGCGCCCCGTCTGAGCCGGCTTCGCGCGACTCGAGCCATCGCCCGTCTGGACCGGCCCGGCCGGCGAGGCCATCTGTGCGGTCATGCAGCATTCCCCGCATCGCCTCTGCGTCGCCCCGATGCTCGACTGGACCGACCGGCACTGCCGGTACTTCCATCGACTCGTCGCGCCGCGCGCCCGACTGTACAGCGAGATGGTGACGACGGGCGCGCTCCTGTTCGGCGATGCCCGCCGCCATCTCGCCCACGATCCGGCCGAACGACCGGTCGCCCTCCAGCTCGGCGGCAGCGAACCCCTCGACCTCGCCCGCTGCGCCCGGCTCGCCGAGGAGGCCGGCTTCGACGAAGTGAACTTGAATTGCGGCTGCCCGTCCGATCGGGTGCAACGGGGCCGCTTCGGCGCCTGCTTGATGGCCGAGCCCGGGCTCGTCGGCGAGTGCGTCGCGGCGATGATCGCGGCGGTGCGGATCCCCGTCACCGTCAAATGCCGAATCGGGATCGACGACGCGCCCGAGCCCGATTGCCTCGTCCGCTTCCTCGAAGCGGTCGAGGCGGCCGGCTGCCGGACCGTGATCGTGCACGCCCGCAAAGCCTGGCTGAAGGGTCTGAGCCCCAAGGAGAACCGTGAGATCCCGCCCCTGCGTTACGAGCTCGTACGCGAGGTGGCGGCGCGGTTCCCGAACCTCGCGATCGTGCTCAACGGCGGCCTGCGCGAGCCCGCCCAGGTGGCAGCCGCCCTCGATTGGGCCGCGGGCGTCATGATCGGCCGCCGAGCTTACGAGGACCCCTGGAGCCTGCGCGCGTTCGAGGCCGTGGCCTTCGGCCCGCCGCCGCCGCTCGACCGCCGGGCCGTGGTCGAAGCGATGGTCGAATACGCTGCCGCACGCGCTGCCGAGGGTGTGCCTTTGAAGGCCATCGCCCGGCACATGCTCGGCCTGTTCAACGGCCTGCCCGGGGCGCGGGCTTGGCGGCGTCGCCTCGCCGAAGGCATGCACCGGCCGGAAGCCGGGCCCGAGCTCCTGCGCGAGGCCGCGGCGCTCGTCGCGGAGCGACCGTGCCGGCGACTCGCCTCCACCCACGAGCTTGCCGACCGCAACGAAATCTTAAGCCCGGCCGCCTAGACTGGGCGCGGCTCGGGACGGAGGGCGGCAGGATGCGCGAAGGCGGCTCGATCTTGGCGCGGCTCCTGGTCGATCGCCGCGCGTCTGCGGCCATCGAATACGCGCTTTTGGGCTCGCTCGTGGCGGTGGGCTGCATCACCGCGCTCGTCGCCTTCGGGAACAGCCGCGACGGGCTCTGGACCCGCGTGGCGGAGCTGCTCGTCGGGGCGATGGGCGGGCCCTGAGCCGCTCGCGCCCCCGCCGCCGACGCACCGCGCGCGACCGGCCAGGAGGGCGGCGCGCGGTCAGCGGAAGGCCGGCTCGTCGAAGCTCCGCAGCTTGCGCGAATGGAGCCGCTCCGGGCCCTGCTCGCGCAGGATCCGGATCGTCTCGAGGCCGATCAGGAGGTGCTGCTCGACCCGCTCGCGGTAGAAGGCATCGGCCATGCCCCTGAGCTTGATTTCGCCGTGCAAGGGCTTGTCGGAGACGCACAAGAGCGTCCCGTAGGGCACCCGGAAGCGGAATCCGTTGGTGGCGATCGTCGCACTCTCCATGTCGACGGCGATCGCCCGGCTCTGGTTGAGCCGGGCGAAGAGCTCGTCGTAGCGCAGCTCCCAGTTGCGGTTGGCGGTGGTCGCCACCGTGCCGGTGCGCATCCGGGTCTTGAGGTCGATGCCCGAGAGCCCGGTGACCCGGGCGACCGCCTCCTGCAGCGCGACCTGGATCTCGGCGATGGGCGGGATCGGCACGAAGGCGGGCACCTCCTGGTCGAGGACGTGGTCCTCGCGGACGTAGCCGTGGGCGAGCACGTAGTCGCCGAGCCGCTGGCTGCGCCGCAGGCCGGCGCAATGGCCGAGCATGAGCCAGCAATGCGGCCGCAGCACCGCGAGATGGTCGGTGATCGTCCGGGCGTTCGAGGGCCCCACCCCGATGTTGACGAGGGTGATCCCGCGGCCGTCGCGGCGGACCAGGTGATAGGCCGGCATCTGCGGCAGGTGCCGGGGCGGTTCGCCGTTGCCGGGCACGGGCGGGGTCACGACGTTCCCCGGCTCGACCAGCCGCTCGTATTCGTGGCCCTCGGCCACCAGCCGCCGGCCGAGCGCGACGAAATGGTCGACGTAGCGCTGGTAATTGGTGAGCAGGACGAAGCGCTGGAACCACTCCGGCCGCGTGCCCGTGTAATGGAAAAGCCGGGCGAGCGAATAGTCGACCCGCTCGGCGGTGAAGAGCGCCAAGGGCGCAGGCTCGCCGCGGGACGGACGCCGGGTACCGTTGGCGATCGAATCGTCGGTCATCGACAGATCCGGCATCGCGAAATGGTACTGCAGCTCGTGCACCCGCGCGGCGTCGAGCCCGGCCGTCGCCTCTTCGACGACGAAGGGCAGCGGGATCGGTCGGCGGGAGATCCCGACGACCAGCGGCACCTTGTGGTTCGCGACCAGGAGCCCGAGCTGGGTCCGGTAATAGTCGGCGAAGAGGACCGGCCGGGTGAGCGTCGTGCCGTAGAGGCCGGGCTCGTGCAGCACGCCGTAGGCGAGCCGGCCGTCGAGCACCAGGTCCTTGGGGCCGACCCGCACGCCCACGAACGGGTAGAAGGCGTCGACCGGGCGGCTCGGCGGGATGCCGCGGGCGAACCGGGCGAAGGCTTCCCTGAGCCGCCCCGCGGCGGCCTCGTAGAGCTCGGTGATCCGCGCGACCGCGGCATCCGCGTCGTCGAAGACCACGGGCTCGCGGACTCCGCAGGCGAGGAAGGCGTCGACGAGCGACATGCCGCGTTGGTTCTCCGGCTCGGCTCGCGCGGGTCTACCAGAAAGCGTGGACGGGATTGAGACCACCTCGCCTCCCATCGGCCCGGCTCCTGGCCTTCCTCCTGCCGCGCGTCGGCGCGGTCGCGAGCCCGGCGGGCGGCTTCGATATTTGGGCCCAGCGGGGTGGCCGCGGCCTCGCCCCGGAGAACAGCCTCGCCGCCTTCGGCCGGGCGCTCGCCCTCGGTGTCGCCACCCTCGAGCTCGATCTCGTCGTGAGCCGCGACGAGCGGATCCCGATCGGCCACGACCTCGAGCTCGACCCGGCCGAGGTCCGCACGCCAGACGGGCGCTGGCTCGAACCACCCGGACCGGCGGTCCACCTCCTCGCCTCGCTCGCCACCCGCCCGGCCGAGGACCTCGGGCTCCTCGTGGTCCCCTGGACGGTCGGCGAGCCCGCGCGGGTGCGCCAGCGCGTCGAACGGGGCGTGCACCGCCCGATCACCGACCGTCCGGACCGGCTGGGCGCGATCCCGGCGGCGATCGCCGCGCCCTTGCCGCCGGCCTTTCGTTGAACGAGGTGGTCCCCGGATCCTGCCCACCACCGAAACCCGGAGGACCCCCCTTGGACCGTTCGAACCCGCCGGCCTTACGGCTCGCCGAGACGCTCGAGATCGACGCCTACGCACCCGCGCAGATCGCCGAGCGGGTAGAGCGTGCCGGCGTCGCCAAAGCCCGGCTGCCGTTCCTCCAGACTTTCACGCTCGGCGTGCTCGCGGGCGCCTTCATCGCGCTCGGCGCCATGCTCTTCACCGTCGTCTCGACCGACCCCGGGACGGGATTCGGCCCGGCCCGCTTTCTGGGCGGGATCGCCTTCTCGCTCGGCCTCGTCATGGTCGCGATCGCCGGGGCCGAGCTGTTCACCGGCAACAACCTCCTCGTCATGGCCTGGGTCGACGGCCGGATCCGGCTCGCCGAGCTCGCCCGCAACTGGGCGATCGTCTACCTCGCCAACCTCGTGGGCGCGGTCGGCATGGCCCTCCTCGTGTGGCTGGCCGACGGCTTGGCCCTCGGCCAGGGGCGGGTGCTCGAGACCGCTGCCGCGATCGCCCGCGCCAAGGTCGAACTCGGCCCGGCCGAGGCCTTCTTCCGCGGCGTGCTCTGCAACGTCCTCGTCTGCATGGCCGTCTGGCTGTCCTTCGCGGCTCGCGAAGTGGCCGGCAAGATCCTCGCGATCGTCTTCCCGATTTCGGCCTTCGTGGCCCTCGGGTTCGAGCACTCGATCGCCAACATGTACCTGATCCCGGTCGCGATCCTGCACGGCGTGCCGGGCGTCGGGCTCGTCGGCTTCCTCGCCAACCTCGTCCCGGTCACCGCCGGCAACGTCGTGGGCGGCGGCGGGCTCGTGGCGCTCGCTTATTGGCTCTGCTACCGTCAGCAGCCGCCGGCTGCCGCCGGCCGCTCAGGCTGGCCCGCGCCGTGAGGCGGACCCGGGCTTTCCGGTGGCGGCCTCGGGTCGGAGCCCGGTCGGTGCGGGTCGGCGTCGAGCCGCATCGCGCACCGGGCTCCGGGGCTCTCCGGTAGGGTTGGGGCGCGCGGGGGCGGGGCGAAAGGCAGCGGCCTTCCGGGTGCGATCCGGTTTCCCCTCGACGAAGGCCTGCCGCGGTCCGGGCGGCCGTCGACGCAGCCTCGGCGCGAGCCGCCGGGCAGCGCACCGGACGCCGCGTCGGGTTCGCGTGCGCGGGTGCACACCCGCGCTCGACCGCACCCCGCCCGAAGGCCGCCCTCGTGCGGGCGCGCCGAGACAGGTGGGGTTGCGCGCCGAGGGGGCGAACGCCGCCCGCTTCCGGGACAGCCGACATCGCGCCCGCTCGCTGCGAGCGCGCCGACGCGAGACCGAGCCCGCGCGCGACGGCTCGGTTCGTCGACGGGCTCTTCGTCGCCGCACGGCTGCTCGGTTCGCGACCCACGGAGCCCTCGCCGACCGCGGAAGGATCGACCCCGGGCGCGGCCGCGTCGGGAGCTCGCCCCGACCTCTGCCCGACGCTGCCCCTCGCCGCCGTGTTCCGGCTGTTACCGTGTGGGCTCCGGGCCGGCTCGACAGGCGTGCCGTCGCTCCCCCGGCAGCAGTCGAACAGGCGGCCGTGGCCCCCGATGACAGCGCTGCGGATCCGGGTGGCGTCGTGACGCCGTCGGTGATCGCGAGCGTCGGGCCCGGGCCGGCCGACCCACTGGTCCGGTCCGGCCGGCCCCTCGGTCGTTGACGATTCGGCAACCCGGCCGTGGCAGACCTCCGACCAAGGAGGTAGCAGCGTGGCCTCGGGCTCGGCGAGCGGGACGGGAAAGACGGCGCGGCGCGGGGACGGCTCGATGCGGCGCCCCGCCGGTTCCGAGCCACGCCCCGCCGCCAGGGCCGGGCGAACCACGAGCGCCGGGCCGGTCCTTCTCGTCGTGAGCCTCCTCGCGCTCCTCGGGATCGGCGGCGGGTTCCTGATCCGCGAGGGCGGCCTCCCGATCGGGACCGGCAAGGTCGAACGGCCGCGCGATCCCGGTCGGGTCTACAAGGTGGCCGATGCGATCGACCGCCGGCAGATGCTACCGGTTTGGAATTTGCTCAACCTGGCCGGTCTCGAGCAACGGTGCCGCGGGGCGCGCGCCTTCACGGTCACCCACGAGGTCGAGGGGCCGGCCGCCGTGCCGACCCGCTTCGTCGTCTATTGCCGCGATCAGGGTTTCTGGGTGGTCGAGGCCGATCCGAGCCGCGAGCGCTGGGGTACGCTCGGGCCCTTCGCCACTCACGAGCAAGTCGAGGCGGTGATCGACAGCGAGGGCGAGTTCCTCTGGGGCTCGCGGCCGCCCGGCCAGCGCGGCTTCGTGGGCGGGCTCGCGGGCGGGCGTTGAGCGCCGTCGCAGCCGTGCGCCGCGTCCTCGGGGTGACGGCGGCCCGAGAGTGCTCTATCTCTCCCCGGCACGGATTTGCGCCCCTGGTTGTCGAGGAGGAGGGTGATGCCGGCGAAGGCGGAGACGAGCGAGAGGATGGCATCGGTGCGCGCGTCGTTCGACTGGGCGGACCCGTTGGCGCTGTCCGACCAGCTCGACGAGGAAGAGCGTCAGATCGTCGAACTCGCCCGGGCCTACGCGCAGGATCGGCTGATGCCGCGCATCCTCGAAGCGTTCCGCCACGAGCGGTTCGATCGGGCGATCTTCCGCGAGCTCGGCGAACTCGGCTTCCTCGGCTCGACGCTGCCCGAAGAGTACGGCTGCGCCGGCGGCTCCTATGTCGCCTACGGCCTCGTGGCCCGCGAGATCGAGCGGGTCGACTCGGCATTCCGCTCGGCCATGAGCGTGCAGTCCTCGCTCGTCATGTACCCGATCTGGGCCTACGGTGACGAACGCCAGCGCCGTCGTTGGCTGCCCAAGCTCGCCAAGGGCGAGCTCGTGGGCGCGTTCGGCCTGACCGAGCCCGACCACGGCTCCGATCCGGGCGGCATGCGCACCCGCGCCCGGCGCGTCCCGGGCGGCTTCCGCCTGAGCGGGACCAAGACCTGGATCACGAACGCGCCGATCTGCGATCTGGCGGTCGTCTGGGCGAAGGACGAGGAGGGGGAGATCCGCGGTTTCGTCGTCGAACGCGGCACCGACGGTTTTTCGACCCCGGCGATCGAGGGCAAATTTTCCCTTCGGGCCTCGACCACCGGGCAGCTCGTCATGGACGAAGCCTTCGTCCCCGAAGAGAACCTGTTGGCCAACGTCAAAGGCCTCAAAGGCCCCTTCGGCTGCCTCAACCGGGCGCGCTACGGCATCGCTTGGGGAGTCATGGGTGCCGCCGAGTTCTGCTGGCACGCCGCGCGTCGCTACACCCTGGAGCGCAAACAGTTCGGCCGGCCCCTGGCCGCCAACCAACTGATCCAGAAGAAGCTCGCCGACATGCAGACGGAAATCGCCCTCGGCTTGCAAGCGGCACTGCGGGTCGGCCGACTGATGGACGCGGGACGGGTGATGCCGGAAGCGATCTCGCTCGTGAAACGCAACAATTGCGGTAAGGCCCTGGAGATCGCGCGTCTCGCCCGTGACATGCACGGCGGCAACGGGATCGCCGACGAGTACCATGTGATCCGCCACCTCTTGAACCTCGAGGCGGTCAACACCTACGAGGGCACGCACGACATTCACGCCTTGATCCTCGGTCGGGCGCAGACCGGTATCGCCGCGTTCGCGGGATGAGCCCGACCGAACCGGGTGGCCTCGCCGCGCCGCTCGTCGAAGCGATGGTGGTCGGCCGACTGGACGGCCTCGCCTTCCTGCGGATGTTGCGGGACGGGGCGCTGCCCGCCGCCCCGATCGGGAAGACCTTGGCTTTCCACTTGGTCGAGGTCGCCCGCGGGCGGGTGGTGTTCGAGGGTCGGCCGGGTCCGTTCGCCTACAATCTGCAGGGAACGGTCCACGGCGGCTGGGCCGCGGCCATCCTCGACAGTGCCATGGGCTGCGCGGTGCTCAGCATGTTGCCGGCCGGAACGGGTTGCACCACGGCGGAGCTCTCGATCCGCTACGTTCGGCCGGTGCGTGAATCGGCTGGCGTGCTCCGGGCCGAAGGCGTGGCCGTCCACGTGGGCCGACGGCTCGCGACCGCCGAAGGCCGGCTCGTCGGCGCCGCCGACGGCAAGCTCTACGCGCACGGGGCGACGAGCTGCATGATCCTCGCCCTGGACCCGGACGAGATCGGTCGCCCGGTCCCTCCGGGCGACCCGAGCATCTAGGCCGACGGCGCGTCGCGCGGGCCGCGGATGCGACGGGAAAGGAGGTCGTTCGACGACGTCCGGAGCGGCGATCGGGGCGCGCCGGCACCGCTCGGCGCCGGTCTCGCCGAGCGCTCGAGACCGGCCGCGGCTCGCAGCGCGCCGAGAGCTCCGAGCTCCTCGCGGAAAAGGCCGGACCGTGTTCGGCGGAGCGGCCCCGTACGGCCCTCGGCGGACCCGCGAGGTCCGCCCGGCGCACCGGAGGCGCGCGTGGCGAACCGTAGACTCGCCCCGCTCGTGGGCTTGCTCGCAGTCCTGCTCGGCGCCTGCGCCGGGCCTGCCCCGCCGCGCGCCTCGGTCGAGGCGGCCGAGCTCCTTCCACTCCTCGTGGTGCGCCACGCTTGGCACACGGGCGTGATCGTCCCGGCCGCTGCCCTGCCGGCGGATTCGCCGTTCCGCACCGCCTTCCCCGAGGCCGATTGGCTCGAGCTCGGCTGGGGCGACCGGCTCTACTACCCGCACCCCGACCCGCCGCTCCACTTGGCGCTGCGCGCGGCGCTCTGGCCGACCCCGAGTGCGGTCGCCCTCACCGCCCACCGCGGCCCGGCGATCGCGATCCCCGGCGAGGAGCTGTTCCACCTCGAGGTGAGCGCCGCCGGGCTCGCGCGGCTGCACGAGCGAGCCCTCCTCGCCCTCGAGCTCGACGCCGCGGGCCGTCCGATCCCGATCGCCCGCGGTCGAACCCCGCAGAGTGTGTTCTGGGCCTCGCCCGAGCCCTTCCATCTCTTGCGCACCTGCAACCGGTGGACGGCCGAGCTCTTGCGCGCGGCCGGGCTCCCGGTCGTGCCCTCCGGTACCGTCACGACCGGCGACCTGTTCCGCCAGATCGAGCCCTTCGCCCGCCGGCTGCGCCGCGGGCGGCCCGCACCCGCCGCTCGGCCGCCCGGCCCGCGGCAGGGCCGGCCTCGCGGTCGATCCGCGTGGCGCGAGGGCGAACGGTCCCCGCGAACCCGCGAAGCGGGCCGCCCACGCCGCGAAGCCCGCGAGCAGGAGAAAGATCGCGAGTGCCGGCACCGAACCCAACCCCGATCCTCCACCGCCCCCTTCTGCGCGAAAAGGGTGAAGAAAAGGTTGACGATCCCGGCCTTGCGCGCCGGCGGCTCGACGCGGCGGGTGCGAGGCCCTATGCCCGCGCCGGCACGGGTTCGGCGGTGAGGACGCGATGGGTGACGGGCAGCGGATCGTGGTCGTCGGTGCCGGCATCGTCGGCACCTCCTGCGCCTTCTTCCTGCAGCGCGACGGCCACCGGGTGACGCTGGTCGATCCGCGCGAGCCCGGCACCGGCACCTCCTTCGGCAATGCCGGCGTGATCAGCCTGGGTTCGCTCGCCCCCGTGGTGACCCCGGGCCTGTTGCGCAAGCTGCCGGCCCTCCTCGCCGATCCGACGAGCCCGCTCGCCATCCGCTGGGCCTATCTGCCGCGGCTTCTGCCGTGGCTCTTGCGCCTCCTGCTCAACGCCCGGCCGGCCCGGGTCGAGGCGCTCGCCGCCGCGATCGCAGCGCTCACCGAACGCTGCGACCGCGCCCACGACCTCGTGATCCAGGAGTGCGGGCTCGGCGAGCTCGTGCGCACGGGCGGCTGGCTCTGGGTCGCGCGCAGCCGGGCGACGCTGCTCGAGGCGAGCGCCACCCACCGCCGCTTGTGGGACCGTTTCGGCCGGCGCTACGAGCTCCTCGACGCCGTGGGCCTGCACGATCTCGAGCCGGCGCTGGCCCCGGACCTCGAAGCCGGGCTCCTGATCGGCGAGAATCGCGCGGTCCTCGACCCCTGCCGCTACGTCCAGGGCATCGCCCGGGGCTTCTTCGAGCGCGGCGGGAGCTGGCTGCAGGCCGAGGCGCAGGGCTTCGCCTTCGAGGGGCCGCGCATCCGGGCGGTCGCCACAACCGGCGGGCTCTTGCCCGTGGACGGCGTGGTGCTGGCGGCCGGCGCCTTCTCCAAGCGGCTCGCCGGGGTGGGTGGCGTGTCGGTGCCGCTCGATGCCGAGCGCGGCTACCACGTGATGCTGCCGCACCCGGCGACGAGCCTGCGTCGGCCGGTCTACAGTTGCGACCACGGCTTCGTCATGGCCCCGCTCGAAGGCGGCCTCCGCCTCACGGGCGGGGTGGAGCTCGCGAGCCCTTGGGCGAAGCCCGACTATCGCCGGATCCGCCGCCTCGTGCCGCTGGCGCAGCGCCTGTTGCCCGGCCTTTCGGGCGAGATCCTCTCGGAATGGCAGGGCTGCCGGCCGACGCTTCCCGACAGTCTGCCGGTGATCGGGGCGAGTCCCATCACACCCAATCTCTGGCTCGCCTTCGGCCACCAGCACATCGGGCTCACGCTCGGGCCCTTGACCGGCCGGCTGATCGCCGATCTGGTGGCAGGCCGCGACCCGGGCTTCGACCTCTCGCCCTACCGGGCGGAGCGCGCCTATTGGTGAGCGTCGGGCGCCGAGCGTCCGAGCCGAAGACTTCGCCGAACCCGAGCCGTCGACGTCGCCCCGGAACGTCGGGGTGGCACCCGGGCGGCGCCTTCGAGCCACGGCCTGCAGCCCTTTCTTGGCCACGAGGTTCAAGAGCTTGAGGGAGGGCCCTCGGGGGCGCTTCTCGCCGCGCTCCCACTGGCTCACGAGCCCGGGCGTGACGTTGAGGTAGCGGGCGAAGACCGCTCGGAAATCGTCACAACCGGCTCGTTGTCGGATACCCCGACGGCGCGGAAAAAGAAAATCTTCCACATCAGAAAAAGGCCTGGACCGGACTGGCGAATATACAGCTTTTGTTACATCCGCGACACGCGCCGATCGAATGCCCTCTTGTCCCGACATCGCCCACGCCAATTTCGCCCCTCTTGCCCGAGGGCTCCCGGCCAGGAAGAATTAACCG
>Ga0197142_1002971_pt1 | contig 14485 bp, 13 predicted proteins | sample GBS60_MetaG_FD_148614 | JGI IMG/M metagenome (GOLD analysis project Ga0197142, IMG submission 148614) | Sediment microbial communities from Great Boiling Springs, Gerlach, Nevada, United States - GBS 60_MetaG | ecosystem: Environmental > Aquatic > Thermal springs > Hot (42-90C) > Sediment... | reverse complement strand
CCGGTTCCACAGCGGCTCCATCGGCAGATCACAACAGGCCCGACAAGCGGACGGATCCCCCTCAACGGCTGGACACTATAAACCGCACTACCGACAAATCAAGCGGAATTTGGCCAAGCGGCACCTTCGGAACTCCTCGTCCCCGAACCCCCCTCATACGGGACCGTCTTGGCAAACTCTTGTATGGGAGAAACTGACAGGGATGTGCCCCTTCTCATTGTTCTTCCGAAGAACAATCTCCTGACCGATTCTTGATCTGGGAGAGCCGTCCGAGTGTTCCAGCAGGTCACGCTTGTTACCAGAGGTGATGTCAAGCAGACAAGGGTTGCACCGTCCGCAAGCAGCCAATCAGTTCGCTATGGGAGAGTGGACGATTGAGCGGTACGAGCAGATAAGATGCGGGGGAAGCAGCGCAGTCCAGGATGATTTGCCGCTCATGGGGGATGTCGAAGCCATCGGGACAGGGCAGGTGGCCGCTGATGAGGACATCGCCGTCGCAGTGTTGTAAGAAGGCAGTCACATGTTCTAGGAAGGTATCTCGACCCCACACCAAGCTGTGAATGGCCCCCCCGGGGTCTAGTTCTTCCGGTGCCGGTGGGTCCTCTTGCAAACGTGAGAGTGTGAAATGGGCTCTGTGACGGACACTCGGTAAACTGTGGGAGATGACCAGGCGATTCGCAGTTCGGATCAGAACCGGCAACTCTGCGAATAACTCGATGTAGGCTTGATAGATCACGGGGGCCCAGGAACCATACGCTTGTCGCACACCTTCTTCAAACAGTTCGTTGCAATTATCGTTGCCCTTGAGGATGGGGCGGTTCGTCCATTGTGCCAGTTCGTGATTGCCGAGCAAATAGTGCACTTGTTTGGGGAATTGCACCAGCAGAGCGGCGAAGAGGTCTAGAAGCTGATGGGATTTATCTCCGCCCTGCGGGTAACGGAAGGGGCCGTGGATCAATTCCTGTAGAATCAGATGACGCCGGGGATGATGCGCCAGGTCAGCTGCTTGCAACAAAGCCTGGAAATTCGGCAAGTGACCATGTAAGTCTCCGCAGATGAGGGCTTCTTCTGCCCCCTCCAAAGTGAGGATACGTCCACAACGACCAGGCATGGCCCGGAGCAGAACACGGGCCTGACGCAACAAGACTACGAGTCGATCAGGAGCGGGCATCGTCATGACTCCCGCTAGGATGGAGGCAAGGACCCAGGCGATGCGGCTCACACTCGGGAACAGGGACGATTATCTCGATCCGCCTGATCTCACCGGGACCCTGCCCATCTTCCAGCTGTGCCGACGCAGATTCAATCTGTACAGAAGCGGATCAGATGTCGGAGCACATCCCGGATGGAAATGACTCCGACAGGCAGGCCATCACGGACCACCGGAAGATGGCGATAACCACCGGCGTCCATTTTGGCCAAGGCCACAGCAAGTATGTCGCCCATTTGGACCGTCTCAGGTTTCCGAGTCATATAGTGGCGTACCTCTTGCCGTTCGTAATCTACTTCTCCGGCGATACGGAGTAGAAAGTCCCGTTCAGTCAGGATGCCAACGAGAACACCCTGGGCATCTGTAACCAGCAAGGCCCCAACTTTGTGTTCCACCATGGCCTGCATGGCGGTGCGTAAATCGGCATCCAGACGGATGGTGACCGCCTGGCGGGGTTGCAGGACGGCGACTGTATCGGTCATCAGACTGGCTTCGATCTGTCCCTGGGGTTGGGGTAAATCCAGGACGGTCAATGGTGTCTGACAGCGTTCACATTCGTCGGCGCCGGGAGGATTGACATGATCGCAGGCCGGACAGCGCATCGCCTCTTCCCTCCCTGAAGAATCTCAGTTCACCCCGTAAATGGCCTGCTTAGCAAAGTGGTCGGAACAGCAACATCGGGGAAAAAGATCCCTCGGGTAACTCTTCATCCTTCCACCGTCCAGGTATCCTCTGCTTTGAACAAATCTTCCAGCTGCCCTTTCCCCTTTTTGGCAATCGCATCAGCGATTCGGGCATCGAGCAATTCTTCGTATGTAGGCTTACGCACGGCTCGAAGCACGCCTACCGGTTCGGGGAAGAGGCGGGCACCCTCCTGGCCGGTGGTGTGGACGAACCGGCTCAGCAAGTAGGCGAGGGTTGGGTCTTCCGCGGCTTCGTCGTGGACGAGAATGTCATCCAGACCGCAATCCTTACCGACTTCCACCACTTCTGGCTTGATGCCATTGAGGCGGATGCCTTTGTTGCGGTCCTTGCCGAAAAGCATCGGTTTGCCATGCTCCAGGTACAGCACATTGTCGGCTTTAACACTCTTATCCGTCGCGTATTCGAAAACACCATCGTTGAAGATTTTGCAGTTCTGATAGATTTCGACGAAGGCGCTTCCCTTGTGATGGGCTGCCCGTTGGAGAATCTGTACCATATGCTGAACATCTACGTCGATGGTGCGTGCCACGAAGGTGGCCTCAGCGGCCAAGGCGAGAGAGAGGGGGCGTACCGGCGTCTCGAAGGAGCCCCCGGGGCTGGTTTTACTAAGTGTGCCTATACGACTGGAAGGAGAGTACTGACCCTTGGTCAGGCCGTAGATCTCATTGTTGAAAAGCAGGATCTTGATGTCCACGTTACGGCGGAGAGCATGGATGAGGTGATTTCCGCCAATGGACAGGCCATCTCCGTCGCCGGTGACCACCCAAACTAATAAATCGGGATTGGCCAGACGCAGTCCCGTGGCAATGGTCGGTGCCCGTCCGTGAATGGTATGGAAGCCGTAGGTATTCATGTAATAGGGGAAGCGGCTGGAACAACCGATCCCAGAGATGAAAACCATTTTCTCCCGCGGAATGCCCAGAGAAGCCAGGGCTTTCTTCATCTGGGCCAAAATCGAGTAGTCCCCGCAACCGGGACACCAGCGAACCTCTTGGTCTGTCTTGAAGTCATCAGGTTTGAGAGTAGGTAGGGGGGCGGTTGTGGTAACCATAGTTTTGCTTCCTGATTAGGGTTTTTGAGGGTTCAAGTTCAAAGTTCCAGCTTTCTGGCATGTTGTGTTTGCGGCAGCCTAGGATGTTTGGTTGTCTAGTGCAACTTTCCCGCTGAGTTTTGTAGCAGCAAAGCAGCTCAAACGATGTCGGGGAGTGCGTCCTGAGTGAGGGCATAAGCCTGAGTGCCATCGCTCGCTTTTCAGATCAAAGTCAATAGTCGCGGTTCGCAGGTTGTTGGTGGTCTCCATCAGGAAGATTTTTGAGCCAGGGCAGATTCGACCGCAGCTTCCAATTCGGAGACCAGGAACGGTTTGCCTTGGACTTTGCTGATGGAGATCGCGGGAACCAGGTATTTAGCGCGTAACAACCAACACAGCTGACCTGTGTTGAGTTCAGGAACCAGAATAGTCTTGTAACGTTTGAGCACCGCCTCTGTGTTTTTCGGCATAGGGTTGAGGTAACGAAAGTGCGCTTGTGCGACCTTGATACCCCGACGACGGAGGCGTTCCACTGCTGTAGTTATGGCGCCGTAGGTGCCGCCCCAACCCGTCAGCAGAATGTCGGCGTCGACGTCGCCAGTGACTTCCAATTCTGGGATGAAGTCAGCGATGTTTTCGATTTTCTGCCGGCGGACACGGGTCATGTGTTCATGATTGAGAGGGTCGTAGCTGATATTGCCTGTGATGTCTTGCTTTTCCAGTCCTCCGATGCGGTGTTCCAAGCCGGGGGTGCCAGGAATGGCCCAAGGACGCACGAGGCGAGCATCCCTCTTGTAGGGAAGGAATTTGCCGGCACCGCCGCCTTCGCCATCCGGACCCGAATCGTGGCTCGGGCCGTTCCAGCCTTCGCTATTGGGTTGGGTGGCAAAGGTGATGGAAAGCTTGGGTAATTGGTCGAGGTTCGGGATGCGCCACGGTTCGGCACCATTGGCCAGATAACCATCGGAAAGGAAGAAAACAGGGCACATGAATTGTGTGGCCAGACGAACTGCTTCGAGAATCATATCAAAGCAATCAGCGGGGGATCGAGGTGCTACGACGGCGACAGGACTATCTCCGTTGCGCCCGAAGAGGGCCTGGAGGAGGTCGGCTTGTTCCGTTTTGGTTGGTAGGCCGGTACTGGGTCCTCCCCGCTGTACATCGATAATGACCAACGGCAGTTCGGTCATTACTGCCAGATTGATCGCCTCGCTTTTCAGGCACACGCCAGGACCGCTGGTTCCGGTTACGCCGATCGCACCACCGTAACTAGCACCGATGGCAATACCCACGGCGGCGATTTCATCCTCGGCTTGGAAGGTTTTGACTCCATAACGGCGCATCTCGGCCAAACCTTCCAGAATGGGGCTGGCCGGGGTGATCGGATAGCTGCCATATACTAGCGTGCGTCCACTGAGCAGGGCAGCAGCGGTCAGGCCAAGTACTGTCGCTTCATTGCCTGTAATTTTTCGGTAAGTGCCGGGTGCCAGTCGTGCTCGGTCTACGCGGTATTGGACGTGGGACAGTTCCAGGGTCTCCCCATAGTTGTAGCCCGCTTTGAGTGCTGCAGTGTTGGCCTGTAGATATTGAGGATTCTTGGCGAATTTTTCCTGAATCCACTTGAGTGTCGGCTCCATCGGACGCTCGTAGAGCCAGTACACCAATCCTAGAGCAAAGAAGTTTTTGCAGCGGTCTGCTTCCTTGGGACTGAGTTTGAATTGGCTGACAGCCTCGCGGGTGAGTTTGGCTATAGGCACGCGAATGAGCCGGTAACTGCTAAGGCTCCCGTCCTCGAGGGGATTGCGGTCGTAGCGTGCCTTTTCCAGATCGGTGGAGGTGAAGTTGTCAGTGTTGACAATCAGAATGCCGCCGGGTTTGAGGTCCTTGATGTTGGTCTTCAGCGCAGCAGGGTTCATGACCACGAGGGCGTCCAGTTCGTCGCCGGGGGTATGGATGTCGGTGCTGCTGAAGTGGATTTGGAAACCAGAGACGCCAGCCAAGGTACCTGCCGGCGCACGGATTTCTGCGGGATAGTCTGGGAATGTAGCAATATCGTTGCCGATGAGTGCCGAAGTATTGGTAAATTGCGTGCCTGCCAGTTGCATGCCATCTCCAGAATCCCCTGCGAAGCGAATGGTGGCTTCGGGGAGAATCTGTACGGTTCGGCGGGGTTGTTCTACTCCACGTGCCTCCTCATGGTATGTGACTTCAGGAGGGGATAGGGTGGCGGAGCCGTTTTCCGGAGTCATGAAATCTAATCCTCACATCAGGAAAGGGTTGTTCTTCACAGCCTTTGAGGATGTACCCTGCAGGGGGAGAGCTCGTTTGCCTCTGTCTTTATAGGTATCATACGTTCTTGTCATCGGCTAACAGCAAGGGTAGGTTCCACCTAGGAACAGAAGAGTGTGCTTTCCTTGCGCTGGTGTGTCCGGGGAGAAAAGTCGTTGGCCCACATCGGGAGAGTCTAGGCCCCTTCGGGGGCTTCGGGAAACTGCCGTGGATCGGGAGGCTGGTTGAAAACCAACGCCGGAAAATGCTCCACGATATAGTGGACCACTTGCCGTGCAGACAGCACACCGACAGGCCGTCCATTCCCATCTACGACAGGCAGATGCCGGTAACCTCCTTCCTGCATGCGGCGGATGGCCACACGCAGAGGCTCCTGCAGTTCCGTGGTTACGGGTGAGGGTGTCATCACCTCTCGCAGGGGGGTATCGAGTGAGCGACCCGCAGCCAGCACCCGGGTCAACAGGTCACGCTCGGTAAACAAACCCACCAGTCGGCCGCCGCTGGTGACCAGCAAGCAACCACTCCGTCCAGCACGCATGGTCTCCACCGCTGCTCGGACCAAGGCGTCCGCATCCAAAGTCAATGCCGCAGACGGACCGAGATGGGCTACATTGTCCTCTCGCAGATTTTTGGACAGTTCCCGAGCCACCGGATCCGGTGACCGGTTCGTCTGTGCTGGCATCGGCTGGTCCATCCCCGTCCATCGTCCCATAACCTTGACAACCTTTCGGGTAATTTATTCCTATTGTGGAACATTTTTCATGACGGGCAAGTTGTAACGGCGGCGGCCCTGAAACCGGCGTCGCTCAGCAACTGCCCATAATTGCGTGATGAGGGTGTCGGCCACCAGTAAGCCGCGGCGGCTCAGACGCACCACCGGTCCCTCTTCTTCCAGAAGTCCTTCCTCGACCATCTGCTCGATCGCTGAACCGGCCAACTCGTCTACGGACACACCAGTTTGTTCCAAAAAGGCCTGACGATGCACTCCTTGCCGCCGCCGCAATTGTAAAGCCAGGGTTTCGCAGGCCCGTTCCCACGGCGGCAACTGCTCCCGATACACCGTTACCGACTGACCATTCAGAAGACGGTGGATGTACTGCCGCGTGTCTCGAATATTCCCCTCCCGGCAGCCCCACAGATACCGAACGGCTCCTGCGCCAAAGCCGTAGTAGGCCTCGTTAGCCCAATAGGTCTCATTGTGAAGACAACGATAACCTAGACGAGCGAAATTTGAGATTTCGTAGTGTTCATAACCCGCGCAGGTCAAACGCTCGATGGCATGGATGTACATAGCGGCTTCTACTTCTTCCGGTACTGCCCGGACTTCACCGCGTTGCCAACGTTTCCACAAGGGTGTGCCCTTCTCGTAAGTCAACCCGTACGTGGATAGATGATGCGGATCCAACGCCAGAGCGCGTTCCACATCCGCCTTCCAATCCGCCAAGGTCGTACCCGGCACGGCAAAGATCAAGTCCAGGGAGATGGTCAGTCCTGCCTCGCGGGCCCAGGCCACCACCTGTTCAGTCTGAAGGTTGGTGTGCCGACGCTCCAAGCTCTGAAGCGACTCGGGGCGAAACGATTGTACTCCCACGCTGATTCGTGTTACCCCATAGGCCCGCAAAAGAGCTAGCTTTTCGGGACTGAGACTTTCCGGCGTGGCTTCTACCGAAAATTCGACAGCCCTCCGGGCAGGTTCCGGGCTTGTTGCCGATGATTCGGAAGGTTCCCACTCGGCAGTCAACGGCAGCCAATGCCTCAGTAGGACCAACAACTGTTCCAGCAATGGCAAAGGTAGATAGGTAGGTGTGCCACCGCCGAGGAAGATGGTCCGCACAGGTCGGGGATGCTTCAGTTGTTGGAATTCGCAAGCTAAGGCACGCAAATAGTCCGGCATAAGATGGTCTGCCCCGGCGATCACGGCGAAATCGCAGTAGCCACAGTGATGAGCACAAAACGGAATGTGCACATAGGCAGCACGTGGTTCCTCCCATGCCGGTACCTTCCTCTCGAACATCGGATTCGATCCCTTCAATATGTCGTGACTCTGAACCATCCTGATATTTTTTCTTGGATAAGTCCTCCATTTCATCCTGTCATATGCCCCCCTTGAAGGCTCGTCACACGCTCTCTCTCTCCATCGTCTTCTCTACATTGTCTCATGGAGGCATGGAATCTGTTCCATATTATGGCGGCATGTCCCATCGCTAGAGTATCCTCATGGGCATGTCCCATTGCTGGAGTAATATCTTTGATCGGTTTCACATAAGCCCGACGCGCAGGTTGTGGATCCTAGTAGTCTGTTGAAAGTAGGTGAAGCAGGAAGTCGATCGGGATGGACAATTCCTGCTAATGTCCGCGAAGGACTCACAAAACTCAAGGGTCGCAGGTGCTACCAACAGATTGCCAAGATCAGGACTTGTGTAGTTCTCTCCCACGAGCCAGAGATTTCATTGCTAATGAGTTTCCCAGCCGAGGGATAAGGAGGTGAGAATATTATCCTAAGAAGAATATCAACTTGATGAGAGGAGAGAATACCAAAAGTTTCTCGCCAGAGATACGAAGAGAAATTACCAAATGGCAGTTAGAGGTAATTTTTTCTCACCCACCATGGCGGAGCAGAATCGATCAGGCGTGTCTGAGAGGCTGTGTTAATTCGGGGGCTGCGTTCAAAGCGGAGCAAACGGATTTCCCCCTGGCAGCGATACCACTCAGTTTACTTCAATTTTGGGGATCGGGAAGCGGAAATGCGACGGGAGCAGCGACCACTTTTCCAGTGGCTTTAGGAACAATGCCGTTTTTGAATGGGGTGGATGAGGATTGGCACGGCAAATGCATGAAGGAAAGTTGTCCGCTCGCACGAGCCGGCGGCGTCATGAAGGGCCGGCCCGCTGCGGTACGGATTCTAATCATGCAAGCAGTTTCCCCCAACGATCCGGGTGCGCCCTCGGATCGGTCCTTCCCCCGAGCCTATCCTCCCAGCACATTCCTGCAGCCGGTGGTACTACTTCCGCCGGCTCGCATCGTTTTTCGAGTCGAGTTTGAGACACAAGGTATGTCATCATAAATGAATCATCAACACAGCAACTCTCTTCTTCCCTATGCCCATATAAACGATCAGGGTGTGTATCTCCCTCATTCAAGTATGGTGGGGGTAGATTGTGTGGTTTATGTCTCTCGCATTCCCAAGGGGGGAGGCGGAAAAAGTCAGATCCTGCACGTTCGTCGGAGCAACTTCTCGTTTTGTTCCTGAGGGATGTGTTCCAGGGAATTCCACACAGAGAGATATTGCCTTGCCTGAGACGTGAGCCACACCGCAGAATGGAAAGGCTTGCACCGTGGTCCAGGAATGTTCTGAGAACGTCGACCTGTTGGTTTGCCCGACCAAGGAACTGTGCCGTTTCTCGGCGTTGGTTTGGAACTCTGCAGGAAAGGAGTACTCCATGCTTTACACACCGATTCTGGCTACCTTGGGCTACATATTCTCTCCGGATAAGAAGCAAGTGCTTTTAGTCCATCGTAATGCTCGTCCCGAGGACCCACACTACGGCAAATACAACGGTTTGGGCGGCAAACTGCAAAGCGAGGAAGATGTGGTCAGCGGCCTCTGTCGGGAAATTCGTGAGGAAGCCGGCATCGATTGCGAAGAGGTGGAGCTAGCCGGAACTATATCTTGGCCAGGGTTCGGTAAGGGAGGAGAGGATTGGTTTGGGTTCATTTTTCGTGTGGGACGTTTTCGGGGGCGACCGTGGGAGCGGAATGCCGAGGGGAGCCTCCATTGGGTTCCCTTGGAGCAGGTTCTCCATTTACCCCTCTGGGAAGGGGATCGTTACTTTCTGCCCCTGGTGTTATCCTGGGGAGCACCGCTGTTTCACGGGGTCATGCCTTATCAGGATGGCCGCCCGACGCGTTGGCATTATTGTCAGGCCAGAGCGGACGGAAGATTTATGTTTCCAGCGTAAAACTGGCTGAGAAAACGCATGGCAATCGCGAAAGTCATGCAAATTATTGTGCTAAACTTGAGAAGATTTGGTCGTTTCCATGAATCATAATTGAATGACAGATCATTTCATAGCAAAACGGGAGGGGCCCTTGGCTGGATTATTTTCACGGGTACGGTCATCGACACCGGGGGCGTTTGTCCTGACAACAGGGGCGGAACCGGCGCCGGGATACCGCTTGCGGCGGATGCGTGGACGAGGTGGTTTTGCGGAAGTTTGGGAAGCTGACGCTCCTAACGGCCAAACTGTCGCATTAAAATTCATGCCAAGCATGAATGCGACAAGTACTGCACGCGAACTCCGTTCCTTGCAATCCCTCTTGCCTTTGAAACATCCGCATCTGCTACCGTCTTATGATGTGTGGTGCATACCGGGGTATATCGTCATTGTCATGGAACTAGCCGATGCGACGTTGTTAGATTTGCTCCTTTTGTATCACAACGAACTGGGACAGCCCATCGAAACCTCCCTTCTGTGTCGTTATCTCTGGCAGGTGGCGGATGCCTTGGACTTTCTCAATGCTCGCCAGCATGACCGCGAAGGACGTAAAGTAGGTTTCCAGCACGGAGATGTCAAGCCGAATAACATCCTCATAGTAGGAGAAACTGCCAAGCTTAGTGATTATGGATTGGCGACACCCACGCACGGTGCAGTGACGCCCTGTCCCCGTCAGGGGACGCGTGAATACGCTGCGCCGGAAATCTTCACCGGTTACTACTCGGAACGCTCGGATCAATTCAGTCTCGCCGTGACTTATTACGTTCTACGCACAGGTGCTTTTCCTTTTCCCGCTCTTCCAACGGAACTGCCGCGGCCCTTCAGCCGACCTGCTCCGGACCTGACCCTGGTCACCCCCGCGGAACAGCCGCCTCTACAGCGGGCCTTGGCTCCCGTTCCCCAGGATCGTTACCCCTCGTGTCGGGAATTTATGGCAGATATCCTCAAGGCCCATCGCTACAGAGTCGTCCGCGATAGCGATGATCAGTGGCTGATCATCCGCGATAAGAAACGCTCCTCGACCATTACCACCGTTTCGCTGCTCCGTCGATCAACTCCCAGCTAATTTGAAAGCGCAAGGAGGCAAAATGTCGCAATGTCAGGAAAGAACCCGAGATGCATAAGAAGCGGGTATTCCGGAGACAAGGGCCAGGGAAAGCTGAGGATGGTACGCCGCTCTGCAAGCAGGGAATCAGCCCTCGGACGGAATTCCGTATGGGTACCAGGTCACAGAACGGAGCGCCTGCACGTGTAGAGTCTGTTGTTAGAGGTAGGTTCAGGAAGAAGATACGGAGGGCTGATTCGACAACGGTACACCTAACTCCTGAAGCAGTGCTCGTACCTTCTGAGCAATCAGATCACGTACCTGGCGGAACTCTTCGGGCGGCAAGTCTCGGGGATCGGGAACTTGCCAATCATAGTGAAGGCGGGCACGGACCCGTGGACAAGCATCACCACACCCCATTGTGACGGCAACATCGACGGGCTGGTCATTATACAATTCGATACTTTTGGACTGGTGCTGGGTCAGGTCATAGCCCAACTCGGCCATCGCTGCGATAGCTTTGGGATTGATCCGGCCGCTCGGTCGGCTTCCGGCGGAGAACGCTTCGACGTGTTCCCCTCCATACATTTGGGCGAAGGCTTGGGCCATCTGGCTGCGATTGGAGTTTTCCACGCACACAAAGAGAATACGGACTTTTCGAGACATAGAAGGTTCCCCGCCAGCCAGAACGTTCATCTCGGATGACTTATGCCGATCTTGATGTCGGTATCCTTTGTTGAAATGGAAGATCGAGGTCAAGGTTTTGCATGTCTTGATGTCGCCTATTCTTCAGGATAGGAGATTCAAAGAGAGCAATGGAGGCGGTTCGGGCTGGGGAAGTTCTTGTTTTTCTAGTACGGTATCGACCAGGTAATACAGCAATTCGCGGAGTTCATCGGGTTGCAGTTCATCGGCGATGGCCTCGGCCTTGGCTCGGAACTTATCGACGAGCTTGTCAGCCTTGGTGAAAACGTCTGCAGCAAAGTACAATTCCCGAACCCGATAGAGCCATTCTGGAGGCGCAGGGGTATCAGAGGTGGACGCAACCGTACTCTCACGGAGGAGGTGAAGCAGTTCGGTGCGTTCTGCCGAGGGAAGTGCTTCCAAAGCCAACGCCAGCAGAAGAGTGGGACGAGCAGCGAAGGTATCCTGACCTACCAAGAGTTTATTGTCGTCATCGCCGGTCCAGTCTTTGATGTCATTGAGAATCTGGAAGGCGACTCCCAGATGGCGGGCATAGTCGGCGAGCGGTTTTTGCAGTTCGATTGAGGGCCCGGCCAGACGGACGCCGCAGTAAAGGGCCGCCTCGAAAGCTGGCGCTGTCTTGAGGGCGTATATCTTGAGCACTTCCAAAGTCGTCAGTGCCTGAGGTGTGTCCCGCCAGAATAACTCGGCCCCTTGACCTTCGGATAGTTTCGTGTGGGCCTCGGCCAGTTTATCCAGTATGTCCGCGGCGGTGTCGCTCCCTAAGGCCTGACGGTCACGCGACACCAGACGATACCCCAAACCGATGAGGTAATCACCTAGATTGATGGCGGGTCCTACCCCATAGGTGCGGTGCAAAGTCGGGTGTCCATAGCGATAGACATCATCATCCTCGATGTCGTCATGGATCAGACTGGCTTTGTGGAAGGTTTCGATGGCCAGCGCTGTCCGTTTGACAGGATCAGGTAACTCCCAGCCCTCGGCCTGACGTGTGGCGGGCGCACCGCGCATTGCGTCGTAAGCGGCAAGTGTGATGAAGGGTCGAGAGCGTTTACCCCCGCGGATCAGGAAATCCAAGGCGATGGCTTCTTGGCGGATGAGCGGATCAGCATGGTGAAGGGCTTCGCTCAGCGGAAGTGTTCCTCCACGCGGTGGGGCAATCAAACGGTACAGTTCCGCTTCCTCAAACAAGCGGTTGGCTGCTCGCATCAGGTGTACATAGGTCTTCGTTTGCTGAGGAGGGGGTGGAGTATAGACCCCCATCGTCTCGAAGACCCAGTCATTGTCCACGGAAGTGTTCTTGCAGTTGCTGGACAACAGCGGTGTAGCCAGACAGGGGATACCTGCTAGAAGGACTTTGTCGAAGGCTTTCTCCAACACATTCAGGCACGCCACACCGACAATTGCATCCACGTGACCGGAGACGATGATTTTCAGGACAATCGGCGTTCCTTCACTGATGAGCACTTTGTAGCCTAGTTGTTCCGCTTTGGTCCGGAAATCACCGACATGGCAGGCTCCGCATTTGCGACAGTCCAGACCGAACTCATCGTATTCGGCAGGGCACCCCTCGGCGTTCTTCAGACAGTGGGGTAGAAGCATCAGCCGACGATGGAAGGGAACAGCCGCCACCTGATCTCGCCAGAAGGCATTGGTAATCATGACCATGGTGAACCCAAGGTAGCGCTCGCTCAGCCCTAACTGACGCAGCACCTCCTCTGCCATCGCACGGGTGGATTCCTTGGTCAGCGGCTTAGACTTGTCTACCCTGCGGCAGTAGGCCTCCGCAGCAGCCCGGATGGCATCCCGGAGGCTCCGCTCAGGCGGAACATCCTTGTATGCAGTGGTGGAAGATCGGGTCGAGGAAGCGGCGGATCCATTCGTGGAAACGGCGGATCCATTCGAGACGGTTGCCCTGGCATCGGTCGAGGTAGTCACGGTCCCTCCAAGAGTGCGAGGTCGGGTAGGCTCGATGGTCCTGGAACATCGCCATCGGCATGACTCATACTCGTGCCAGGCGATGGTGGTCAGCCCTTCAGCGGATCCCGGTCATCTCTCTGCACCCACCTGGCTTCGGCCGCATGAATGCCGCGGTAGCCTTTCGTAGGGTTACGGCCAATACCGAGATCCCTTCGTATTACTAATTGGAAGCTTGTGGGGTCGTTGACAAGGCGACGCATGTAGAATGTCGAAAAATTGGTCCTGTTATCGCGCCCGCCTGCTGCTACCCCCTGAGTCCTCGCCACGCTCCTGGTATCCTCAACCCCAAAGCATACCTATGAGGATCTGCCATGTCCTATGTTTTGCTTTCGATGATCCCACTGCGACGACTGGTGCAGAGGGGTCTTTCTGTCTTCGGTTTGCTGGTGATGGTCACGACCGGTGTTCTAGCTAGGATGCCTTTTGGAGAACAAAGTCGTTCTCAATCTTTCGAATCAACAGCCAGTAGTGTCACAATCCACGCCTTCGACGAAAAGAATGTATCAACTCAGGGGCAACAACTGGACCACCCCTTGCGGATCGACTTCGATCCTTATGATCAGTCCCAAGTGCCTTTGGAGATGGAACCACCCGCAGATTACCATGGTAAGCGGATCCTGCTGGTAGCAGGCCGAGCCAGTCATGGTCCCGGCGAACATGAGTTTTTTGCTGGTTGTGTGATCCTGATGAAACTTCTACGGCAGAATGCCAGGGTGTTCCCTATTCTGGCTCGTGACGGCTGGCCCAAAAACGAAAAACTCCTGGAAAATGCTGATTGCATCGTCCTGTATATGGATGGGGGTGGTGGTCATTCCGCCATACAGCCGAGACGGATGGAATTGATCCAACGTCAGATCGACCGCGGAGCCGGATGGGTCAATTTGCACTATGCCGTGGAGTATCCGGTACGGCAGGGGAATCGCGAGATCGCCGGGACGGTCAAGCGTTGGCTGGGGGGCTATTACGAGACCGGTTACTCCATCAATCCCCATTGGGAGGCTTACATCCGCAGCTTACCCAAGCATCCGATCACGCGAGGAGTGCCACCCTTCCAGTTGCGGGATGAGTGGTATTATGGCATCCGTTTTCTGGAGGACCTCAAAGGGGTCACGCCGATCTTGCAAGCGATTCCCCCGGATAACACCCGTCGGACGGAATATACGAAGATGCGAACCGGCCAAATCGAAACCCTGGCGTGGGCCTACGAACGTCCTGATGGTGGACGCAGTTTTGGCTTCACCGGTGGTCACTTCCATCGCAATTGGGGACACGAACATTTCCGCCGCCTGGTGGTGAATGCGATTCTTTGGTGTGCTCAGGAAGAAGTGCCCCCCGAGGGAGCTAAGGTAGCGTTGGATCCCATCGATCTCAATCGTCATTTGGATCGCAAGGGTAAGGGGCAATTCCGCCCGATCCTGCCGCCGACCGTGGAGCGGTGATACGGGTGCGTTCCCTTCAGGATCAACGGTTCGCTCAGCGTGATCATGAAGCAGACCGCGAGAGTTTGCTCACAGCTTTTCCTAGAG
>Ga0197142_1002970_pt1 | contig 14485 bp, 10 predicted proteins | sample GBS60_MetaG_FD_148614 | JGI IMG/M metagenome (GOLD analysis project Ga0197142, IMG submission 148614) | Sediment microbial communities from Great Boiling Springs, Gerlach, Nevada, United States - GBS 60_MetaG | ecosystem: Environmental > Aquatic > Thermal springs > Hot (42-90C) > Sediment... | reverse complement strand
TCGGGGCCGAGCTTACGCGACCGGCCGGCGAAAGAATGCGGTGGCGCGGGTTTGGTTGAAGCCGGGGAGTGGCCGCTTCACCGTGAACGGCCGCGACATGCCCGCCTACTTCGCGCGGCCGACGCTGCAAATGATCATCAATCAGCCGTTCGATGTCCTCGACCGTCGCGGCCGCTACGACGTGTTCTGCACGGTCAAGGGCGGCGGGCTGTCGGGCCAAGCGGGTGCGGTGCGTCACGGGATCAGCCGGGCGCTCGTGAACTTCGACCCGACGGTCCGACCGATCCTCAAATCGAAAGGCTTCCTGACCCGCGACGACCGCGTCGTCGAGCGCAAGAAGTACGGCAAGCGCAAGGCCCGGCGGAGCTTCCAGTTCTCCAAGCGCTGACCAGGCGGCTGCGTCCGGCGCGGCGGTGCTCGACGTCGGGCCGCACCGCACCGTGCGGGTCGGTGTCGCACGAGGGGGTGCGGCATGCTGCTCGTGCTGGGCTCGATCAATGCCGACCTCGTGCTCGAGGTCGAGACGCTGCCCGGACCGGGCGAGACCGTGCTCTGCCCGGGCTGGCGGCTCGCCCACGGCGGCAAGGGCGCCAACCAAGCCGCGGCCGCGGCCAAGCTCGGTGCCCGGGTCCGTTTCTTCGGCCGGATCGGCTCCGATCCGTGGGGCCCGCTCCTGCGCCGCGGGCTCGAAGAGGCCGGGGTCGAGGTCGACGGCCTCGCGAGCTCGCCGCGGCCCACCGGCACGGCGGTGATCGCCGTCGACCGGGCGGGCGAGAACCTGATCCTGGTCGCGAGCGGCGCCAATCTCGACGTCTCCCTCGACCAGCTGGGCGGCGCCGAGCTCGGCCCGGGCACCACACTCCTCTGCCAGAACGAGATCCCGCTCCCCGTCACGCTCGCAGCGCTCGAGCGGGCGCGCGCGGCCGGGGCGCGCACGATCCTCAACCTCGCGCCGGCGGCGGCGCTGCCGGCGGGGGCTCTCGACCCGGTCGACCTGCTGCTCGTCAACGAACACGAGGCGGCGGCGCTGCTCGGCGCCGCGTGCGAACCCGAGGCGGCCGCGGCCGCGCTCGCGGGACCGCAGCGGACCTGCGTGCTCACCCTCGGCCGCGCGGGAGCCTTGGCCATCGGCCCCGACGGCGCTTGGCGCGTTCCGGCGTTGACGGTCCGGCCGGTCGACACGACCGGTGCGGGCGACACCTTCGCGGGCGCGCTCGCGGCCTTCCTCGATCTGGGCTTGTCCCTGCCCGAGGCGCTCGCTCGGGCGAGCGTGGCGGCCGGGCTCGCCTGCGAGCGGCTCGGCGCGCGCGAGGGTCAGCCCGATCGGGCGGCGGTCGAGGCGCGGCTCGCCGAGCTCGGCCCCCCGGTTCCGATCACGGCGGCGCGAGGGAGCTGATCCGCCGGGAGCTGCAGGGCGTAGGCGTCAAAGAGCGAGGCGAGGATGGCGGGGATGATGCGACGAACGCTCTTGGCCGGCGCTGGGGCGTGGTTCGCGGCGCCGATCGTCGAGACCGTGGCGGCGCCGCCTTCGGTCGAGTTCCAGGTCTTGCGTAACGGCCGCGACATCGGCCGCCACCGGCTCGTGCTCCGCCGCGAAGGCCGGGACGTGCTCTGCGAGATCGAGGTGGAGCTCCGGGTCGGGCTCGGGCCGATCACTTTCTACCGCTACACCCACGAGAACCTGGAGCGCTGGCGGGCCGGCCGGTTCGTGAGCTTCGCGAGCCGGACCGACGACAACGGCACGACATACGCCGTGCGGGCCGAGCGGGCCGCCGACGGCATCGCCGTTCAGGGCGCGGATGGCGCCTTCCTGGCGCCGGCCGACGCTTGGCCCACGACCTATTGGTATCCGGGTTTCCTCGACCGCGGCGCCTGGATCGACACCCAGTTCGGTCGGCTCCGACGGGCTCGGGTCGTGCCGGCCGGCGAGGGCGTCGTGCCGGTCGCCGGCCGCGAGGTCACGGCGCGTCGCTTCCGCCTCGAAGGCGATCTCGCCCTCGAGCTCTGGTACCGGGACGGGCACTGGGTCGGGCTCGCCGCGACCGCGCCGGACGGCTCGGCGCTGACCTACCGGCTGCTCAGCGAGCCCGCGCTCGCCCTCGCCGGCCTCGGGTGAGCGCGCTCCGCTATCTGTTCGCGGACCATCTGAGCCGCGGCGTGTCGAGCCTCGAGGGCCTCGACCCGGCGCGCGACGTGGTCCTGATGACCGAGGTGGCGGCCGAGTGTACCTACGTGCCCCACCATCCCAAGAAGATCGCCTTCCTGCTGTCGGCCATGCGCCACTTCGCGGCCGAGCTCCGCGCGGAAGGCATCCGCGTCGACTATGTCCGGCTCGACGACCCTGGCAACACGCAGAGTTTCGCGGGCGAGATCCGCCGCGCGGTGGCCCGCCACCGGCCGACGCGCATCGTCGTGTGCGAACCCGGCGAGTGGCGGGTGCTCGAGGAGGTGCGGAGCTGGGAGGCGGCACTCGGCGTGCCGGTCGAGATCCGCCCCGACCGGCGCTTCCTCTGCTCGACCGAGGCGTTCCGAGCCTGGGCGCAGGCTCGCCGCGGGCTGCGGATGGAGCCCTTCTACCGATGGATGCGGCAGCGGACCGGCCTGCTCCTCACGGCCGACGGCGAGCCCGAGGGCGGGCGCTGGAACTTCGATGCCGAGAATCGCGAGCGGGCGCCCGCCGATCTCGACTTCCCGCGGCCCGCCCGCTTCGCCCCGGATGCGATCACCGCCGAGGTGCTCGACCTCGTGCGGGAGCGCTTCTCGGGCCATTTCGGCGAGCTCTTGCCGTTCGGCTTCGCGGTGACGCGGGCCCAGGCGCTCCTCGCCCTCGAGCATTTCCTGGCCCACGCCCTGCCGCGCTTCGGCCCCTATCAGGACGCGATGCGCGCGGGCGAGCCCTGGCTCTTCCACAGCGCGCTTTCGCCCTATCTCAACACGGGCCTCCTCTTGCCCGAAGAGGTCTGCCGGCGCGCCGAGGCCGAATGGCGGGCAGGCCGCGTGCCGCTCGCGAGCGCCGAGGGCTTCATCCGCCAGATCCTCGGCTGGCGGGAATATGTCCGGGGCGTCTATTGGCTCTTCATGCCGGATTATGCCCGGCGCAACGCCTTGGGCGCCGACCGACCCTTGCCGTCCTTCTATTGGACCGGCCGGACCGAGATGGCCTGCGTGCGCCAAGCGGTCGAGCAGACCCGACAAGAGGCCCTCTCGCACCACATCCAGCGGCTCATGGTGACCGGCAATTTGGCGCTCCTCCTCGGGGTCCGGCCGAGGGAGGTCTGCGATTGGTACCTCGCGGTCTACGCCGACGCCTTCGAATGGGTGGAACTCCCGAACACGCTCGGCATGGCGCTGCACGCCGACGGCGGGATCGTGGGCTCGAAGCCCTATGCCGCCTCCGGCGCCTACATCGACCGGATGAGCGATCTCTGCCGCGGCTGCCGCTTCGACGTGCGGGAGAAGAACGGCCCTCGGGCCTGCCCGTTCAATTATCTCTACTGGGACTTCTTGCTCACACAGCGGGAGCGGCTCGGGCGCAACCCGCGCCTCGCCCAGGTCTACCGGACCCTCGACCGCTTCCCGGCCGAGCGGATCGAGCGGATCCGCGCCGATGCGGCGCGTTTCCGTGCCGAAGCTTGCGGCGGCGCGACGGAGACGGCGCTCACTCGGCCGCCGCGAGGAGAGCCCCCTCCGCCGTGACGCTCGCTCGCCCGGCCTCGACCGGCAGCTTGTGGAAGACGATCACCGCCTGGCCGACCTCGATCCCGAACTTCGAGAAGGTCGAGCGGTTGAGCAACGTCTCCTCGTCTTGCAGGAGCATCCAATCCTCGACCGCGAACGACCACCGCGAGCCGCCGATCGGCAAGGTGAAGGTGTAGCGCCACTGGGCGGCCCGACCCACCGCGACACCGGTCGCGACGCCGACGAGATCGGAGGCGCGGCCCTCGTAGCGGCCCGGCGCGAGGCGGCGGATCGTCCACCGGCGCCGTTCCCGCTCGCCGTCCTTGTAGAAGAACTCCTCCTCGAGGGTCAGCGTGTCGCCCTCGAATCGGCCCTCGATGTCGACCCGGAACTCGCGACGGATCCGCCCGAAGCGATCCTGGAAGAAACCGTGGCCACGGGTCCGCCCGGCGAAGAACGTCTCGGGAAGGAACGCGGGCCCGCTGCCTTCGAAATCCTCGGGTCGCATGGGCGAGCATCCTCCGCCGACGAGCAGGATCGTCAGGAGCAGAATACGCAGCACGCGGCCGATCCGATCGCCGCGGCCGGCCCGTTCGGCGCGGTCGGTGCCGGCCTCAACCACGCTCGAGCCGCACCTGACGAACGTCGATCGAGCCCGTGCGGAAGCCGGTCTCGCAATAGGCGAGGTAGTAGCGCCACAGGCGGCGGAACCGCTCGTCGAAGCCCCGGCCGCGCAGCTCGGGCCAGGCGGCCTCGAACCGGGCGCGCCAGAGTGCCAGCGTGCGGGCATAGTCGCCGCCGAAGGTCCGCTCCGCGGTCGGAACGAGGCCAGCGCGACGATATTCGCGATCGAGTGCCGAAGGGCTCGGCAGCATACCGCCCGGGAAGATGTAGGTCTGAATGAAGTCCGGGTTGGCTCGATAAGCCTCGAACCAACGGTCGGCGATCGTGATGAGCTGCAGGCCGGCGATCCCGCCCGGCGCCAGCCGGTCGCGCAGCCGGGCGAAGAACACCGGCCAATAGGCCTCGCCCACGGCCTCGACCATCTCGATCGAGGCGATCCGATCGAAGCGGCCCTCGGTGTCGCGGTAATCCTGGAGTCGGATTTCGACCCGATCGGCGAGGCCCGCCTCCTGGACCCGGCGCCGGGCGTACTCGGCTTGCGCGGGCGAGATCGTGATGCTCGTGACCCGGGCACCGAATTCGCGAGCGGCCAGGATCGCGAACGCTCCCCAACCGCTGCCGATCTCGAGCAAGCGGTGGCCGGGCGCGAGCTCGATCAGCCGGGCGAGGTGGCGGCACTTGGCGAGCTGCGCCGCTTCGAGATCGGCAGCGCCGTCCTCGAACAAAGCCGAGGAATAGAGCATCGTCGGATCGAGCCAGGCGGCGAAAAAGTCGTTACCGAGATCGTAATGGGCACGGATGTTGCGGCGCGCCATCCAACGGCTGTTGGCGCGCAGGGCGTGGCGCAGACGGCGCAAGAGCGCGAGCGCACGGCTGCCGTAATAGCTCCGCCCGAAAGCCTCGGCGTTGCGGTCGAAGAGCTCGAGCAACGCCACGAGATCGGGGCTGTCCCACTCGCCCGCGACGTAGCTCTCGGCGAAGCCGACACTGCCACCCAGAAGCGTGCGCCAAGCGAGCCGCGCGCTGTGCAGCTGGAGGTCGGCGGAAGGCCCGGGCTCGGCGCCGCGGAGGAGCCGTACCGAGCCGTCGGGCAAGACGAGGCGCAGGCTCCCGCGCCGCAGCGCTTCCAGGCGCTGGACCAAGCGGCGCAGCAGGAGCCCGCCCGAAACGGCCCGGGCCGGGGAAGAGAGGCGCTCGCCGGCCTCGCCGGCGCTCGAGCGTTCCATGGTCGTGCCGATCCCGAAAGTCTCCATCAGGGCGCGGCGCGCGGTCCCGTTGGTTCCACCTCGCGTGGAAAGTAGGGCGCTCCTTTCAGCCACAGTCGCGCCGCCTCCCAATGAATGCCGCCGATCACCTTGAGCGTCATCAGCGGATCGCGCAGCAGACAGCGCAAGAGCTCGCGGTCGTCGAGCGGTCGCCGCTCGCCCGTGTGGCTGGCCACGAGCTGAATGCCACGAGCCACCGTTTCGCGGATCGCGAAGGCGAGCCGCTCGCCCGGCTCGCGGAACCGGAAGGCATAATAGGCCTCCATCGGGATGAACGGCGAGACGTAGAAGTTCTTGGGGCAGCCGTGCGCCACCGGGATCCGGAGGTCGTGGCGCGAAGCGACCGGCAGCACGTAGGTGGTCTGCTCGCCGAACGTGTTCTTGACCTCGTAGACGACGCCGACGAGCCGCTCACCGTCGTAGCCGAAATAGATGCTCAGGGGATCGAAGACGTAGCCCAAGATCCTCGGGAAACAGAGGAGCCGGATCCGCGGCCGCTCGGGCACGATCCCCTGCTCGGCCAGACGTTCCAGGGCCCAGGGGAGGAGCGGGCTGCCGTCGCGCGGTCCGTGGTCACGCTGGTAGAAAGACAAGAGGTTCGGCCGATCGACGGAAAAAAGGCGCAGATGCCGGTCGAGGATCGGCAGCTCGTCGAGGTCGAGGAAGAGCGAAAAGACACGGTAAACGAACCGGTGCTCGAAGGGCAGCCGGCGATGGTGCATGATTCGGCCGCGGTAAAGGCAAGATCGCAGCGCCGTCACGCGACGCATGCCCCGACCATCGGTGGTGCGCTGTTCGCGACGGGTTCCCAGGGCGGTCGGACTCCCACGGCCGCCGCCGCCTCGATCGCCGAGCGTAAACCGTCTTCGTGGAAACCCCAGCCCAGCCAGGCCCCGGCATAGTCGACCCCCCCGCGGCCACGGATACGCGGCAATGCCGCCTGCGCCCCGAGTGCCGCCGCGTCGAGGATCGGGTGCGCCCAGGTGAAAGTCCCGTGCACGAGATCGGCCCGCGGCTCGCGCGGCGGGTTGAGCGAGACCAGGATCGGCTCGTCCGTGTCCAGGCCCTGCAACCGGTTCATCCAATAGGTTACGCTCACGGGTGCGTTGGGGTCGGCGGCGGCCGGCGCGAGGTAGTTCCAGGCCGCCCAGCAACGCCGGCGGCGCGGCATGAGCGCGGGATCGCGGTGCAGAACGGCCCGGTTCGCCTGGAAGCGGATCGCACCCAGGATCGCGCGCTCCTCGGGGTCGGCATCGACCAGTACGGCCAAGGCCTGATCTGCATGGCAGGCGAGCACGACCCGATCGAAGCGCTCCACACCCTGGCCCTCGACCGCGAGCTCGACCCCGGCCGCCACGCGGCGAACCGCCCGGACCCGCGCCCCGAGGCGTAGCCGGCCGCGCAAAGGCGCGGTCATCGCCGCCACGTAGCGGCGCGAGCCGCCGACCACGGTGCGCCAACGGTAGTGGCCATCGATCCCGAGCAGACGATGATTGTCGAAGAAGCGCAAGAGGCTCGCAGCGGGCATTTCGAGGATGCTCGCCGGCGGGGCGGACCAGATCGCCGCGGCCATGGGCACGAGATAGCCGCGCACGAAGCCGCGGCCGAGGCGATGCCGCCGCACGAATTCCCCGACGGTCGCGGGATCGTCGGGGGTGCGGGCGAGGAAGCGGCGGCCGGCGCGGTTGAAGCGCGGAATGTCGAGCAGGAGGCGCAGGAAAGGCGGCCGCAAGAGGTTCGCGGGCTGACCGAACAGGCCGGCGAGCGAGTGGCCCGCATATTCGAAGCGGCCGCCGTCGAGGCTCGCGGCGAAGGACATGTCGCTCCAGCGGGTCGGCACGCCGAGCTCGGCGAAAAGGCGCGTCAAGTTCGGATAATTGTGCTCGTTGTAGACGATGAAGCCGGTATCGACCGGCAGGGTTCGATCCTCGAGGTGCACGTCGACCGTGTGACTGTGCCCACCCGGCCGGGCTTCGGCTTCGAAGAGCACGACGTCGTGACGGCGGTGGAGGAGCCAGGCGGTAGCGAGCCCGCCGATACCGGCACCGACGATCGCGATCCGCACGAGACCTCCCGACCGGACGACCGGGGGCGCCCGCCGGCCCCGGGGGAGAATGAGCCGGCGGGCGCTGTGCCGGTCGGCCGACAGCCGTCACGACACCCTGTACTACGAAGGCCGGTCGGGCGCAGATCACCCGGCTGCCCGTCTCACGTCCGGCCGCCCCGCTGGAACGCGGTGAACCGGACGGGGAGAACGCGGCGGAGTTCGAGCCGATCGCCCGGTCGGCGGACCACGACCGTGAGATGCTGCACCCCGTCCGGCGGGCCGAGCGGTAGGACGAGACGGCCTCCCTCGGCCAGCTGGGCCAGAAGCGGCGGCGGCAGATGGTCGACCGCCTCCTTGACGATGATCGCCGCGAAGGGCGCCCGCTCGGGCCAACCGTTGTAACCGTCGCCCTCGGCGAGGAACAGCCGGTCGGTCGGCAGGTCGGCGAGCAGTCTTCGGGCGAGTGCCGCGAGTTCCGGCAAGATTTCGACGGACGTGACCCGCGCCCCCATCCGCACGAGCAGGGCCGCGAGATATCCCGTGTCGGTGCCGGTCTCGAACACCGGATCCCCGGGCTTCACCTCGGCGAGATGCAGCATGAGCGCCGTGAGGAAGGGGTCGGCGAGGTTCTGCTCGGGATGGACGGGAAGCGGCCCCGGCCCGTAAGCCCGGTCGCGCATGGCCGCCGGCACGAAGGTCTCGCGCGGCACCTCGCGCATCGCTTCGAGCACCCGCGGGTCGAGCCGGGCGACGCCGGTGATCGACGCCGTCGCTGCGGCTTCGGCTTCGATGCGGCGGACCATCTCCGCACGCGCCGCGGCCGTGTCGGCGGGTCCCGCCGCGGCTCGGGTGAGCGGCACGGAAATCGAGGCGAGGAGCAGTGCGAGTCCGACGAGCCTCGAGGCCGGGCGGCGGATCCTGCGCATCGGTGCGTCTCCGGGGTGAGTCTCCGCTCGGAGCGCGGCGCGCCGGGCGGCGCGATCAGGCGCCCAGGGCGACGCGATCCTTCTGCAACATGGCCTCGAGCTGCGCAGCTGTCATTGGTCGCGCGAAGAGATAACCCTGGCCCTCGTCGCAGCCCTCCCGCAACAAGAAGTCGCGCTGTGCCGGGGTCTCCACCCCTTCGGCCAGGACCTTGAGGCCGAGAGTTTTGCCGAGACTGATGATGGTCCTCGCGATCGCCGCGTCGTCCGGGTCGTCGGGCAGATCGCTCACGAAGGAGCGGTCGATCTTGATCTTGTCGAGCGGGAACCGTTTCAGATAGGCGAGCGACGAATAGCCGGTTCCGAAATCGTCGAGAGCGGTGGTCACCCCGATCGCGTGCAGCGCCTCGAGCGTGGCGACCGCGCCCTGCCGGTCGCGCATGAGGGTCCCCTCGGTGATCTCGAGTTCCAAAGCCTCGGGCGGCAGGCCGGTCGCCCGTAAGGCGCGCTGCACCGTGTCGACCAGGTCCTGATAAGCGAACTGGGCGGGGGAAAGATTGACCGCCATTCGGCCGACAGGCAGGCCAGCGGCCCGCCAGCGCGCGGCTTGGGCGCAGGCTTCGTGCAGGACGAATTCGCCGAGCTCCAGGATTTGCGAGGTGTCCTCGGCAACGGGGATGAAGCGGTCCGGGGGAACTTGGCCGAGCTCGGGATCGCGCCAGCGAACGAGGGCCTCCACGCCGACCATTCGGCCGCTCCGCAGCGCGTATTGCGGCTGGTAGGCGAGCTCCAGCGCGCGGTTCTCGAGGGCGATCCGCAACCGCGCCTCGATGAGTTTGCGCTCGCGCAGCCGCGCGTTGAGTTCGGGCGAGAAGAAACGGAAGGTGCCGCGCCCGGCGGCCTTGGCGGCGTAAAGGGCGATGTCGGCTTGCCGGAGAAGGTCGCCGGGCCCGAGATCCTCCCCGCCCGAGAGGGCGATACCGATCGAGGCGGTCGAGAACACCTCCCTGCCGGCGATCCGATACGGCGAAGCGAGCACCGCCGTCACCCGCGAGGCGAGCGCCGCGGCCGCCTCCGGCCCCTCGACATGGTGTTGGAGGATCGCGAACTCGTCACCTCCCAAGCGAGCGACGAGATCGGCCGTTCCCACGAGGCCCGCGAGCCGGCCCGCCACCTGACGGAGCAGCTCGTCGCCGGCCTGATGGCCGAGCGTGTCGTTGAGCCCCTTGAAGTCGTCGAGGTCGATGCAATGCAGCGCGATGCTTTGGCCGCGTGCCCTGGCTGCAGCGACCGTGGCGGCAAGTCGCTCGTCGAACAAAAGTCGATTGGCCAGCCCCGTCAAGTAATCGTGGAGCGCCATGTGGCGGATCCGGCCCTCGGCCTCGACCCGTTCGGTGACGTCCTGGGCGGTGCCGAGCACGGCGGCGGGCCCACCCTCCTCCGACCGGTCGAGCTCCGCCTCGAGGCTCAAATGCCGAACAACCCCGTCGGCCCGACGCAGGCGGATCGCGACGCTGGCCCGCGTATCTCCGGATTCGAGCAGACGCAGAATCGCTCGCAGTCGCGGCCGGTCCTCGCTCGGGACCGCGCGCAGCACGTCACGCAGCCGCAACGGCCCGGCGCTCGAAGGCCTTCCCATCAGGCGGTGGAGTTCCTCCGAGCCCTCGATCACCGGACTGCCGGCGAGCCAGCGCCAGGACCCCAGCCGGGCAATCGACTGGGAACGTTTGAGGAGCGCCTCGCTGCGCTGCAGGCGGGCGGTCATCCGGTGCCGCTCGGTGACGTCCTCGGCGAGTGTCAAAAGATAACGGCAGGCCTCCGACCCGTCCGGCACCGCGACCTTGCGCACCCGGTGCCAGCGCCGACGCTCGCCCGACCCCTCCGCCAAAAGCTCGTCGACCGGCCGATCGGGCGCGGCCCGCACCCGCGCGTCGAGTGCGGCGAGCGCCGCCCCGAGCCGATCACCGGAGGCGCCTCGCACGGCCCGCGCCAACAAGCCCTCCCGCCCCGCCGGATTGGTCAACAGCACCTGCCCGGAGGCGGCGTCGGCCACCGCGAGCGGCCAAGGCAAATGTTGGACGATCGTGTCGAGGAAGGCCCGGCTCTGGGCCAGCCGTTGCTCGGCGACGATCCGCTCCGTGACGTCCTGATGCAGCGCCAAGACGTGGCGCGGAGTACCGTCTTCACCGGGGACGACGACCTCGAGGGTTCGGAGCCAACGGCGTCCGGCCGCCACGTCCACCGGTTCGGTCCGGTCGGCCACCGAGCTTTCGCCGCGAACGAGCCGCGCCTCGTCGGCCCTTCGCAAAGCGGGGTCGCCGAGCCCGAGGGCTTCCATCGGCTGCCCCAGGATCGCCTCCGGCTCCCGGCCGAGGAACCGGCAGAACGAGGGGTTGACCCGCACGAGCGCGCCCGTCGCGACCTCGCGCACCGCGAGCATGGCCGGCATCGTGTCGAACAGCGCGTCCAAGAACCGATTGGCCCGGGCGAGCGCCTGCTCGGTTTCGACCTCGTGGGTGATGTCGAGGTTGAACGTGAGGATGTAGCGGGGCCGGCCATCTTTGTCCGGTACGGCGAGCTTGCGCGAGAAGAACCAGCGGGTCCGTCCGCCGAGTTGACGGGGGAAGCGGCGATCGACCGTGGCGCCCGGCGTCTCGAGGAGCCGGCTTTCCGCCTCGTCGATCGCCGCGGCGAGCTCCGGCTCGTACAGATCGGCGGCGGAGCGGCCGATCAGATCGTGCGCCGGCCGGTCACCCAGGACGCGCTCGGTGCCGGTGGCAAACAGGAAGCGCCGGGTCGCCGCGTCCTTGAGCGAGATGAAGCCCGGCATGTAGTCGAGGATGGTCTGGACGAGCGCGCCGTCGACGGCGATGCCGTCGGCGGTCCGCAGCCGCTCGGTCACGTCGTCGGCCAAGACGAGCAGCGCGCGCGGCGGCGTTCCGAGTGGGATCCGGTGCAGGCGCAGCACACGCTTGTCGGCGCCGTCCAGATCCTGCACGTGATCGACGCTGCCGAGCCTCTCGCCGGCGAGCACCCGGCGGTCGAAGTCCGCGAGTTCCGCCGGACACAATCCCGGCAGCCGTTCCTCGAGTCGGCGGCCCACGAGCTCGTCCGGCGCGGCCGCGGCGAGTGCGGCCATCCGGCGGTCGACGGCGATCACCCGCCGCTCGCCGTCGAGCAGCGCCCAAGCGAGCGGCAGCCCGCGGAGCAGCGGCCCGAAGCGGACGAGCGGATCGTCCGGACAGGGGGCCTCGCAATGGGCCGGGCGCAGAAAGAGGAGGCCACCCTCCTCGAGCGGCGCGTAGCCGGCCGTCGCTGCGCCGCCGGCAAGCAGCTCGAGGCGTCCTCGGAACGGCAGACCGGCCCGGCGCGCCCGTGCCAAGCGCCGCGCCGCCCGATCCGGATGCAAGAACGCACCGAGCGGCCGCCCCACCACCACTCCCAACAACTCTCGGGCGGCCCCGTTCGCCGCGACAACCCGGCCGCGCCCGTCGAGCATCAAGGCGGGATCGAGGCTCGCCGCCAAGAGCGCCTCGGCCGCCTTCGAGAACGAAGCCGCCGCTGTCGACGGCCGGGTGTTCGGGTCGCGTGCCACGCGCCCCAATCTGACCGGACGTTCTTAAAGAACGGTTGACGCCGCGGCTCGGCGGCGGTCGGCTCGAACCGTCCCGCCGAGGGCGAGGACGTTTTCGGGAGGTTCGAGCCGTGCCGACGATCACCGCCGTCGAAGCGGCCTGCTACCGGATCCCGCTACCCGTCGTCCTGTCCGACAGCACGCACGGTCACATCGCCGCGTTCGAGCTCGTGACGGCGCGGGTGCGCGACGCCGAAGGTGCCGAGGGCACCGGTTACACTTACACGGTCGGCGCCGGCGGCCGGGCGGTCGTGGAGCTGATCGACCGCTACCTCGCGCCGGTCTTGCTCGGGCACGACGCCGGGCGGATCGAGCAGCTCTGGCAGCGCATGTGGTGGACGTTGCATTATGGCGGCCGCGGCGGCACGGTGAGCCTCGCCGTTTCGGCCGTCGACATCGCGCTCTGGGACCTCGAAGCACGGCGCCAGGGCCGGCCGCTCTGGCGGCTCCTCGGCGGTCACGACCCGGCCGTGCCGGCCTATGCCGGCGGCATCGACCTCGATTTCCCGCTCGACGCACTCCTCCGACAGGCCGACACGTTCCTCGCCCAGGGATTCCGGGCGATCAAGATGAAGGTCGGCCGGCCAAGGCTTTCCGAGGACGTCGAGCGGGTGCGGGCGATGCGCGAGCATCTCGGCCCCGACTTCCCGCTCATGGTCGACGCCAACATGCGCTGGACGGCCGACCAAGCGATCCGCGCGGCCCGCGCGCTCGCACCCTTCGCCCCGGTCTGGCTCGAAGAGCCGACCATCCCCGACGACATCGCCGGCCACGTGCGCATCCTGCGCGACGGCGGTCTGCCGATCGCGACCGGCGAGAACCTGCACACGCTCCACGAGTTCGCGAACCTGATCGCCGCCGGCGGGGTGAGCTTCCCCGAGCCCGACGTCACGAATTGCGGCGGGATCACCGTGTTCATGAAGGTTTGCCACCTGGCCGAGAGCTTCAATTTGCCGGTGACCTCGCACGGCGCCCACGACCTCACCGTGCACCTCCTGGCCGCGGTGCCGAATGCGAGCTGGCTCGAATGCCACGGCTTCGGGCTCGACCGCTACATCCTGGAGCCGTTCGAGCTGCGCGACGGCAAGGCGATCGCCCCCGACCGGCCGGGGCACGGCCTCACTTTCGATCGGGCCGCGCTCGAGCCGCTCCGGGTCGCCTGAGGCGCCCGAGCCCTCAGGCGGCGTCGGCTGTGGCCTCGCGCGCGGCCGGGCTCTCCGGCCGGCTGTCGACCAAGAGGAAGGGCGGCCGTGGCGGCACGGCGAGCGCGCTCACCCGGGGCGGTGTCTGCCAGCTCACCGCACCGAACCGACCGCTCGTCGAGAACGGCCGCCACTCCGGTAAAACCTCGCCCGTGTCCTCGCACACCCAGGCCGGGTCGGGTGTCGCCTCGCCCGCTTTGGCGAGCCAGGACTGGACGGTCGAGGCAGGCGCCCCGGCGGCCCGCTCGAGCTCGGCCATCAGCCGGCAGGCACGGGCCGTACCGCCCTTGGCGAGCACCACCTCGAGATGCTCGCGGGCCTGGTCGAGCCGGCCCGCCAACAGCGCGAGCTCGCCGAGTGCCAAGCGGGTCTCGACATGGTCGGCGGCGCGCGCCCTGAGCCGCTCGAAGCGGCGCAACCGCTCGCCCGGCCGCTCGTTCGGGGCGAGGTCCGCATAGGCCCGGGCGAGCTCGGGGTGCGGGGCGATCTGCCAGGCCTCCTCGACCAGCTTGCGGGCCTCGCGGTCGCGGCCGAGCCGGTGCGCGATCCGCGAGGCGTGGGCGGCGGCCGGGGCGAAGCCGGGCAGCGCTTTGAGCGCCCGACGCTCTTCCTTGAGCGCGTCCATCGGCCGCCGCTCGGCCTCGAGCTCGAGCGCGCGCAGATGGTGGAGCGCGGCCCGGTAGCGGGCCACCTCCTCGGGCCGGGCGAGCCCGAGCGTCGCGAGACGGTCGACCACCCCGAGCGCCTCGGCCCAGCGGCGCGCCCCGGTCAAGAGCTCGAAGAGCGCGCTCACGGCCCAAGGCGCATCCGGCGCCCGACGATAGGCCCGCCGCGCGAGCTCGAGCGCTTCCTCGCGGTCGCCCGCGCGCATCGCCTGGGTCAACAGGCCCCGGAGCCCCATGAGCTCGCTCTCGGGGGCCTCGAGCATCCGCCGGAAGCTCCGCGCCGCCGCCCGGTCGTCGCCGGCGATCTGCGCCGCCTGGGCGTCGAGGAGGAGGAGGAGCGGCGGCGCCTCGCCGAGCAGTCGCCGCGCCTCCACGGCGAGCGCCCGGGCGCGCGCCGCATCCCCCGAAGCGGCCGCGAGGAGACCGTTGCCGAGGGCTCGGTAACCG
>Ga0197142_1002968_pt1 | contig 14495 bp, 10 predicted proteins | sample GBS60_MetaG_FD_148614 | JGI IMG/M metagenome (GOLD analysis project Ga0197142, IMG submission 148614) | Sediment microbial communities from Great Boiling Springs, Gerlach, Nevada, United States - GBS 60_MetaG | ecosystem: Environmental > Aquatic > Thermal springs > Hot (42-90C) > Sediment... | reverse complement strand
AAAACCGACACCGATTCACTACATAGTTAGAACACCCGCTCAAATAAAGCCCATAAGTCGTCGTCCCCGCCCCCAGCAGCGTCGCATCTTCTACATACACCTCAATATCCTGAATGCGAAAACCACTGACATTTACACCGGCGATCGCCACCAGGCGGTTGGGATTGGGAGTTGGATTGACGGCGGCACGAAAAAGTATCGTGGGATAAAGGTTGGTCTTGAGCCAGCCCTGATTGGGATCAAAGCCCCCCTCTATTTCCAGGTTGTTGTGGAGGGGGAGAGTTTGATTAAGGGTGTAAATACCATAAGCCAGGTACAGGCGACGAATAGTAGGTGTAAGGAGGTTGCTGATGGCGTAGTTAAGCTCGGAAGGGTTTTCGCGGGTGCCTACCCCCGGCCCCGTACCGCCATTAGGAGAGACAAAGATAATATCACACTCCTGTGCCCAGAGCAGCCCGGCCGCAAGCACCACCCATGCCCAAAAGCGCATGAAGCAAAGGTACATACTTTTTACACTTTTGGCAGTAGGCGCAGGCCAGAGGGAAAAGTGTGTTTATTTTTGTGGCATGAAAGATGGATCGGGGGGGATAATCCTAACCACAGTGGAGGAGGCGATGCGATGGGCGGAGAGTCGGTCTATCTGGCCGCTGACTTTTGGACTGGCGTGTTGTGCGATTGAGATGATGGGGGCCTATGCGAGCCATTATGATCTGGAGCGTTATGGGATATTTCCAAGGGCTACCCCGCGGCAGGCGGACCTGCTAATCGTTTCGGGGACGGTCACGGCTAAGATGGCGGAGCGGATTCGGCGGCTCTATGAGCAGATGCCGGCGCCGAAGTATGTGATTTCTATGGGTTCGTGTGCGACGGCGGGTGGGCCCTACTGGCAGTACGGATACCATGTGGTGAAGGGGGTGGATAAGATTATCCCGGTAGACATTTATGTGCCCGGCTGTCCACCCCGGCCGGAGGCTCTAATAGACGGTATTTTGAAGCTCAGGGAAAAGATTACACGAGGTGAATGAGCCGATAATCCTGGCAGAAACAGCGGACGAGGTGGTAATAGTGAAACCCGCCGGCATGCCAGCCCAAAGAGATGAGACGGGCGACCTGGATGCCCTTACCTGGGCCCGTCAGATAACCCGGCACGCGCTCTACCTGGTCCATCGGCTGGACAGACCGGTAGGAGGAGTAATGGTATTCGCCAAGACTCCTCAGAAGGCCGCCGAATGGAGCCGCCGCTTCCAGAAAGGCCAGGTCCTCAAGCGTTATGTGGCCATCACCGAGCCGACCCTGTATCCTGCCTTTGGCGAACTGCGCCACTACCTCCGGAAAGACCCCCGGCGCCACCGAGCCCACCTGCTCTACAAGCCCGCGCCCGACGCCCAGGTGGCTATACTTCGCTATCAGGTCCTTGCCGAAAAAGAAAATCAGAGCCTCGTGCGGATTGAACTGGCAACCGGACGGTTTCATCAGATCCGGGCACAACTGAGCGAATTGGGAAGTCCCATCGTTGGAGATATAAAGTATGGCTATCCGCCGCCTGCCCCGGACCCCCACGCCATCGCCCTGTGGGCTTACCAGCTGGAAAACTGGATCCACCTGCCCCCCGCCCAGCACCCCTACTGGAAAGGCTGGCCATTAGAAACGCTTCTATCCTGAGCACCCGCAAACCCGAGCCTTTTCCCTGCTTATCTTTACACTCCGTGAAGCCAAAGCGCGGGGCCCAGCACAACCCCCAGAATCGGTTTGACCCCTGGACTTATGAGTGGGAAACCGACCTGACCCCGGAAAAAGCTTCCACCACTTACATCGAAATCTTCCCTACCTCCATCGTCAATCCCGTAGAAAGCCCCGATATCCCCATCAACTACTCGATGAATCCTTACGCTGGCTGCGAGCACGGATGCCTCTACTGCTATGCCCGTAATAGCCACGAATACTGGGGCTACTCCGCCGGCTTAGACTTTGAGACGAAAATACTCGTCAAGCGAAACGCCCCCGACCTCCTGCGCCAGACCCTCTCCCATCCACACTGGAAAGTCGCCCCCATCATGCTGGCCGGCAATACCGACTGCTATCAGCCCGCCGAAAGGCATTACCAGTTGACCCGACAGCTATTACAGATTCTTTTAGAATTTCGTCATCCCGTCGGCCTGATCACCAAAAACGCCCTCATCCTGCGAGACCTGAATATCCTGACCGAGCTCGCTCACCACAATCTCGTGCATGTGTACGTTTCTATCAATACGCTTCGGGAGGAGGTTCGGCGTCTTATGGAGCCGCGAACGGTACGTGCAGAACTTAGGCTCAAAGTCATAGAGACTCTGCGAAAAGCAGGGATTCCCGTGGGTGTCATGGTGGCTCCGATCATTCCCGGGCTGAACGATCAGGATATTATACCCGTGATGAAAGCGGCCGCTGAACACGGCGCCCGAACAGCCGGCTACACCGTAGTGCGGCTCAACGGAGCCCTCAGCGAGATTTTTGAAGCCTGGCTGCGTAAGTTTTTGCCCGATAGAGCAGACCGAATCCTGCATTTGATTTCCCAGGCCCATGGCGGACAGCTCAACGACAGCCGGTGGGGCCTGCGAATGAGCGGAGAAGGCCCAATAGCCCGGATGATCCGACAGAGTTTTGAAGTAGGGTTGCAGAAATTTTTCTCAGGCGCACCCGAAATGCCCCCCTACAATCTCTCGCTATTTCGGCGCGGCGGCCAGCTATCCTTATGGGAGGGCTGATTGGCACACAACGAATTCTCTAACAGGCAGTTCGGTACAATACCAATCTGAGCCAAAAGCTCTCTGAATACAGGTCGGACTCCCAGCACGAATTCAAGGCCTCCGATGATGAATGGCCCCTCTGAAAAGAAAGTACACAATCCCAAACGGTATTTTGCCAAAAGACGAATCAGGACCCGTTCATAAAGCTGCGCAAGATAGAAACCCCCATCCCAAACCCTTCCCCCTCGTGAGGGGGAAGGACCGGAGTTGGGGGTTAAGATGGTGTATAACTCAGATTGGCACTATGCCAATCTGATCGACTTATCCTCTTAATCTTCGCACTTTTTGTCCTCGGGAGTTTGATGTGGCAGACCGTTGAAGATAGTCTGGAAACACACGGAAGAGGAGTTGTACGAGCTGTATAAATGAGAGAAAGAGGCGGATTGGTCCGGCGATGGCAGGTGTTGTGGTTGTCGCGGAGAGAGGAGAAGCTGATTCGGGTGAAGGCGGTGGTGGGGGTGAGCCACCGGACGATTCAGCAGTGGGTTCGGTGGTACGAAGCGGGAGGAATAGAGGAAGTGGCCTGGCACAAGCAGGGCAATGGGGAGACGCATCGTCAGTCCTAGACGGCGGAGCAGGAGGGACAGTTGAAGCAGGCGGTATCGGAAGGGAGATTTCGGACGAGTGGGGAAGCGGTGCTCAGGCGGTTAGAGGCGGAGGGTCGGCTTTCCACGCTGGTGGGATGGTCGTATATCCGGGAGGCTCTCCAAGCTTTACCCAAATGATTAAGATGCTATTTGGCTCAGATTAGTAATACATGAGCATATAGGACGAGTGCAGTAATGCTTATCTGAGGCAAAAACCTATTGAATGCAGGTCGGATTTCCGGATGAAGCTCAGGTCCTTCGGGGTCAACAGTCACTCTGAAAAGATAGTCTATGACTACAAATCGCAATAAAAAGGGCGGCGTGCTCGGCACGCCGCCCGAATAAGAGAGGGTGAGAAATTTCAGGGATTGAGGGCAGCCTTGAACTCTGCGGATTCGCGCTGCTTGCGGAATTCTAAGTCTTTTTGCGCTTTCTGGACGAGAGCTCGGTCTATTTGGACAGCACGGCGGAGGTTCGTGACGAGTAGGTTAGAATCTGCGGACCGGGCGCCAACGATAGCCAAGACATAATAGGCGAGGGCATGGTCTTTGTTCTGTTGAATGGCTTTTTCTAAGGCTATTTTAGCGCCGGAGAGGTCATTCATGAGGAGGCGGGAGAGGCCGGCGTTGTATTGAGCGGCGGGGAGGTCGCCGGCGTTATTGAATGCTTCGGCGGCGGCGGCGTATTGGGCGGTCTTCTCGTAGATGACGCCGAGGTTAAAAGCAGCTTCAGGCGTCGGTCGAGCCGCATAGGAGGCCTGGAATGCCTGAGCCGCCTGCGCATATTCTCGGCGCTTCGCATAAATAAGCCCCATGTTATTAAGAACAGCAGGATTATTGGGACTGAGGCGATTCGCGGTATTCAAATAGTCCATCGCTTCATCCAGACGGCCATTGAGAAGGGCAATTGCGGCTAAATCTACAAAAGCTCTGTGATCCTGTCCATACTGAGCGGCGTACGCTTTGAGTAGCTTTTCTGTCTCAGAGGGATTATTCCGTCTTTTAGTAGCAAAATAAAGCTCCTCCTGCATGAGCGCTTTATGAAGGTCTGCCTGACTGAGAGAACCATTGAGAAAAGCATTTGCTATGCTATCGATCTGTTCATCCGAATATCGCCCCAAAAAGCCTTCTAACCGAACTTGAGTGCGGCGAAGGGGCGCCAGAATAAACTCAACCTCTTTCGCCCCCCCTACTAATGCCATGACCTTACGCTCTTTGGCATCGGGATTCATATTAGAGGCTATCACCTGAATGATCTCCTGTCGAACGTTTTCCGGGAGAGAAGTTTGCGCCAGATTCTGCTTAAATCCTTCCCAATCCTGAGGGGTGGCCGAAACCTTGAAGAAATTGCTATCCAAATAGGCCGTATAACCTTCCTTGCGCATTTGCTCAATGAGCCACTTTTGAACTTCCTTATAGCGGTTGAGAGAGAGGAACTGGTTGCGCTTGAAGCGCCCTTCTGGCGAGGCGTAGCCTGCCAGCGTAACCATAGTAGTAGGATACTTCTTCTGCAGGAAGGCTACTATTTCCCGGATAGAAGCTTTTTCGTATTCAGTGGGCTGAATGAGATGGACATTTTGAGGAAACTGGAACATGGCTTCTACGGTTACCGGCCGCTTGGAGGTGTACGTATGCTGCTCGTACAGCACATAAGGCCGGTCATCCACCAGGCGGGATGTCGTAATACAGCAAGGGGCCAGATCAAAGTCCGGTAAGTCAAAAGTTTTCCCCTTGCGCTCGTAGGAATTTTCGGCAACAAGCATCCCGCCATCCATACCCTCCTCATACGCCCGCACCCCCTGCACAGAGAGCGTAACCCCTTCGTTCTTGAGTTGTTTTTTAGGATATTGGTCCGCCGAGATGTCCACATTCCGAAACTCATACCGATTGCTTCCATGCTTTACCACCAATTTGCCATGATAGGTAGATTTTTTCCGGAAGCCTGATTTCGGCGGTACGGTAACCTTCACACTGTACTTAATGGAGTCGGCGTGCACTTCTAAGGGATTCGGATTTACGGTGGCGACAGTCCCTTTAAATTTAGCACACTGCGTTAGTACAGCCAACGACAGGAAGGCTATCACTAAGCCCCCCTTGAGTGTTTGTTTTTCGGCTCGCATAGCTTGTGTATGTTTTGGTCCGGGGCAAAGGTACTCAAATCTTTTCACTCTACATGAGTGATTCGGGTGTGGGGGGGGAGAACCTCTCTGGTTCATAGCCTGTTACCTCATGGCTTGACTGTACGGAGAGAGTTACGCATGGTGCCTGATGGATGTTTTACCAACCAAACGGTGCTTTACTGTGCACCTCCGGAACGCCGGCGAAAAAATCACCGGGCACCGCGCCTGAATGAGGGGCTTTGCCTGTAGGGGGTGCCGAACACCTGCCATAGAGAGGGAGCGGCCCCTGAGCTACTCCTGCATAAAAGGGTATCGATAATCCAGGGGAGGCAGGAAATTTTCTTTGATAGTGCGGGGGCTAATCCATCGGATGAGGTTCCATGGCGATCCCGCTTTGTCGTTTGTACCGGAAGCTCGGGCCCCGCCGAAAGGCTGCTGGTCTACCACAGCGCCCGTAGGTTTGTCGTTGAGGTAAAGGTTGCCGGCTGCGTATCGCAGGTGCTCTTCGGCTATAGTCAGCACCTCTCTGTCGCGTGCCCAGATAGCCCCCGTAAGCCCGTATGGCGAAGTGCTATCTACCAGCACTAAGCTCTCCTCCCAAGCCTCATCAGGATACACATACACCGTCAGCACAGGTCCAAATATCTCTTCCTCCATCAGGCGATGTCGGGGATTACTCGTAAGAAAAAGTGTAGGCGCAATGTAATAGCCCTCCGAATCATCGTAATTTCCACCCGCTAAAAGAGAAATCTGCGGATCATTTTTACCGAGATCAATATACGATACGATTTTGTCAAAGGACTTTTTATCAATGACGGCAGTTATGAAGTTGCGAAAGTCTTCTGGTGGACCCATACGAAAATCCTTCATCATAGTAACGAGGCGATTGAGGATGTCATCAGCCAAGCTTTTGGGCAGGTAAGCCCGGGAAGCGGCCGAACACTTCTGGCCCTGGTACTCATAGGCGCCTCTGGCTAATGCAACGGCGACACCCTGGGGATCGGCACTGCGATGCACCCACACAAAGTCTTTACCACCCGTTTCTGCCACGATGCGAGGATAGTTTCGGTAGCGGGGGAGGTTCTGAGCAATAAGCCCCCAGAGGTTATTAAGAGTGGCCGTGGAGCCCGTAAAGTGTAATCCAGCAAAATCAGGGTGCCGAATAGCGACTTCTGAGAGCGTAGGCCCATCCACGATAAGGAAGTTGATCACGCCTTCGGGGAGACCAGCCTCTAAAAGTATTTCCAGTATGACGGAGGCAGAGTAGACCTGAGTCTCAGCGGGTTTCCAGAGGACGACATTGCCCATGAGGGCAGGTGCCGTGGGCAGGTTGCCGCCAATAGAAGCGAAGTTGAAGGGTGTAATGGCGACGACAAAACCCTCCAGCGGACGATAATCCATGCGATTACGGGTGTGGGCAGGACTGGCAGGCTGCCAGCTCATCAGCCATTCTGCATAGTGCACGTTGAAGCGCCAGAAGTCGGCTAATTCTGCAATGATGTCTATCTCAGACTGGAATACTGTTTTAGACTGAGCGATCATGCAGGCGGCATTGGCGATAGGACGGTATTTCTGGGAGAGAAGGTCAGCCGCTTTGAGGAAGATTTCGGCACGCCGCTCAAAAGGCCATCGGCGCCAGTCGCGGTGAACTTTGAGAGCTACCTCAATAGCTTTCTCTACCGTGGCCCGGTCGCTCCTGTATCGGGTACCTATCACCCGATGATGCCGATGCGGAGGAGTAATGGGAAAGGCCATCCCACCCATCCATTCCCCACCTACATAACTGCGAATCTCTTGGTGGTCCTGATAAACTCTGGATAAAGCCTCTATGAGGGCAGTTCTCTCAGGTGAGCCGGGTGCATACGAGAGCACTGGCTCATTGGCTGGCCTGACAAAAGGCATAGTTCTGCAAAAGTACAGGTCAGGGTTGAGAAAACTGGATGGAGTCTGATGCTGAAAAAGTATTTCCAATGCCGCGCCATGCCAGAATGAAAGAAGCGCTGGATCATGCTTATACCAGTCTAATTCAAAAGGTGTCTGAGTGTTAGTAGGGTTATGGCAGCGGCCATCGCCTGCGGCGATGGCCGCTGCCCCCATCCCAAGCCCACTATGAACCTGCTCACCATGACGACATGGGTCATAACCCGATATACAACCTTAATATTAGTGGGGACTCAGGGCCTCCCTTTCACTAATTCCGAAACTCATAAAAACGGTGATCTCTCTGAGTGTCATTCATCTTAACATTCCTGCTGTACCCCGATAGAAATCCCTCAGGCCTCACCCTGATTCAGGAGCTATTTTTGTGGGGTATGCTTTTTGGGGCTTTGGCGGCTTATCTGATAGTCAGTCTGGGAATAGGATTGCTGGGGCGGCGTCGCACACGCCCCACGGTGGAGGGTTATTTCGCCGCCAACCGGCAGATACCCTGGTGGGCAGCGGCACTCAGTATGGTGGCTACGACTTTCGCCGTAGACACCCCCCTCGCAATTACCGAGTATGTCCGGGAAGGGGGCCTTTCTGCTAACTGGCGCTGGTGGAATATGCTGATAGGGGGCATTCTCAGCACAGTCGTCTTTGCGCCGCTATGGCGCCGGAGCGGTGTGCTCACCGATAGCGAGTTCCTCACCCTCCGCTACGGAAATGGCTTCCTCCCCCGTCTCCTCAGGGGCTTTCGCTCTCTGTATATGGGCCTCTTCATCAACCTCATCATCATGGGATGGGTTCAGCTTGCCATGCTCACCGTCCTGCAAACCTTCGTAGAGCTCTCCTCTGCGCAGGCCTGGTGGATCCTCATAGTATGCACCTTCGTAACTGTCCTGTATACGCTCTGGGGTGGTTTGTGGAGCGTGATATGGGCGGATTTGATGCAGTTTACCCTGGCCCTCACGGCGACAACGCTCCTGATGATTCGGGTGCTTACGCATCTGGATCTTTCGGCTGTGCCGGAAAGGTACTGGGCGTTCTGGCCGGGTCTGGAGGGCACTGGCTGGGGTCTAATGGGGGCCATAGCCTTTCTGGGCCTCCAATGGTGGGCCAGCTGGTATCCTGGAGCCGAACCTGCTGGCGGCGGCTATATCCTCCAGCGTATGGCCTCTACCCCTTCCCCCTGGCAAGCGCAGATGGCGCTCGCTTTTTTTCAAGTACTCCATTACATCGTGCGCCCTATCACCTGGTTTGCTGTGGCCCTTGGCTCCCTGCTGGTGTTTCCTACCCTCACGGATCACAAGGCTGCTTATCTTCTGATGGGCAAGCAGTTCCTTTCCCCCGCCGAGCAGGTCTTTTTGCTGATCGGCCTGGTGGGAGCTTATACCAGTACGATTTCCACGCACCTCAACTGGGGGGCCTCCTACATAGCAAATGACCTGGGCCTGGATGAAAGCGCCAGCTGGTCCGCCGGTCGATGGACCACCCTCGCGCTCGGCATCCTTAGCCTCGGTGTCGTTCCCCTTATGGATAGCATCGCCAAAGCCTGGAACTTCCTCCTGGAAACAGGGGCCGGCATGGGTTTGGTGCTCATCCTGCGGTGGTTCTGGAATCGGATCTCCGTCTATAGCGAAATCACAGCCCTCCTGGCTCCTCCCCTCGGCTATCTCTTCTTTCATGAGATTATTCCGCTCTCTTTCCCTGGTAGCTACATAGCCACCGTGGCCTGGACGGTGGGTTGGGTGCTTCTCGTGAGCTTATGGGCCCCTCCCACACCCGAATCTACCTGGCAGGCCTTTCGCAAAAAAGTCCAACCCTCCCTGCCTCCCCGGACCCTTCTCTTATGGATGCTTGGTGTATGCGGTGGCTACCTCACACTGGCAGGATTCATAGAGATGCTTCACGCCAGCCGGCTCTCAGCTGCCCTCGGACTTGGCTTAGGCGCCCTTATACTCTTCTTCTATGCTCTCAGTCGAAGACCGCAGAATCAGCCCTAATCCAGCTTTTGCCCTTTAGGATTGTACCAATCTGAGCCAGAAACTCTCTTAATCATTTGGGTAAAGCCTGGAAGGCCTCCCGGATATACGTCCATCCCACCAGCGTGGAAAGCCGCTCCTCCGCCTCTACCCGCCTGAGCACCTCCTCCAACGCCGCCTTCTTCGCCTCTATGCTCCCATTCACCCGGCCTTCCACATACCGCCGAACCTCCTCAAACACCCGCTCCGCCGGCTTTACCTCAGGCGAATACGGCGGCTGATAAATCCGCTTCAATCCTACCTCCCTCACCGCCCTATACCGGTGAAACGCCACATGGTCCCACACCAATCCCCCCACCCCCCGCCTCACTTCCTGCTGTCGAAGGGCCTCCAAAAGCCCCCTTTTCCCCAGGTCTCCTGGGCCTGCTCATCCGCCCGCTCCGACAGAGGCCGGGGCACCTTCTTCCGATACCCCCATCACCGAAGCCAGTAATACAACTTAGCCTCCGACACCTCTATCCCAAGCGCCTCCGCACACCACCGCACTGCTTCTCCAACCGTCCGAAATCTACCCTCCGATACCGCCTACCTCAGCTCAGCCTCCTGCTCCACCGTCCAGGCCTGGCGATGCGTCTTCCGATTGCCCTGCTTATGGCGGGCCACTTCCGCTATCCCTCCCGCCTCGTACTACCGAATCCACCGTTGAATCGTCCTGTGTATCACCCCCACCACCGCCTTCACCCGAATCAGCCGCTCCCCTCGCCGCAGCATCCACAATGCCTGCCATCGCCGGGCTAAATCCGCATCTTTCTCTCGTCTGTGCAGCTCGTACAGTTCCTCTTCCGTGTGTCTCCAGGCTATCTTCAAGGGCCTTGCCATACGAGCCTCTTTTGGGAGCAAAAATACGAAGATACAGATCACTTGGATTGGTATAACCTATGAGGAAACAAATCTGAGTATAATCGGGCCTAATCGGATGTGCTATACTCGTAACTTTATAGGTTTAGTACTGAAAGTTACAAACTTTTATCCAGTTTTTCTCACATTTCTCCGCCATGCTCCCAGCGTATTTACAGCTGCCTGTGGGGGTATTTTGCAACAGTCTCTTTCGGGGGTTCGCTGTTGATTCGTCTCGCCTCGCAGAGCGAAGCGAGACCCGCCCTCCGCACCCCTCACGCAAAGCCGCTCCCCCAACCCGCTCCTCAGAGGGGAACTGGATGCCAGCCCCACACACCCGCCGCTCTAACCCTCTCTATAAACGCCAGATTTGTCTTTTGGTATCATGCCTGGCGACCGAGAACCTCATCTGCCGCGTGCTGCGCTATGACGCTACTGAGGGCTACCCCCATTCCATTACAGGCAAACACCGATACTACCTGCTGCCCTTCCCATACCACCTTCGGTAAAGGCGGCTCCCGAAAACCCATGATGCCAGCCCACCACCGTTCTACCCTTACTTCCCGCCAGGGGATGATTATTGTCTGCAGGTAGGACTCTAAAAGGTGCTTTATCTTCTCGGTCGTTTCAAACTGATCGGTGGTTTCTGCCACAAAATCGTGGTGTCGGCCCCCACCAAAGAGAATCCGCTTACCCACCGACCGAAAGTAAAAGTATCCTTCCTCAAAATGGAAAACTCCTTTCCATGGAAGGTCCTCTATCGGCTCGGTGATGAGGATCTGTCCTCGCGCTGGTCTCGCCGAGAGACGACAGGTCAGAAGCGGTGCCAGTGCATTCGTGCAGAGTGCTAAGAGGCGAGTTGAAAGATGCCATCTGCGGCCACTTGTATCTTTTATCTTGATCGTAACGGACTGTCCGGCTTCTGTCCAGGCCTCCACCTCTGCACCCGTCATAATAAGCGCTCCAAGCCCGGCCACATACTGCCACAACCGCCGCACCAGAAAGCCTGAATGCACCGATGCCTCGTGTGGTAAGTATATCAGATGCTTTACCCTCTCTCCAAACTGAAAATCAGAAAGCCGGTCGTCCCATAAGAGCGCATAGTCTGCCCCCACTACGTCTCTGAGAAGGATATTGAGGCGGTCCAGTTCATGGAGAACCCACTCATATGGCTCCAGAATAAGTTCATATCCGCCGAGTGCCTCGTAACCGATGGCTTCATCTCCAAGGCGCTCCCGAAGGCGCCTGAGGCCCGATGCCCGTTGACCAACCATAGTAACCGTTTGCGCTTCGCCGACCTCCCGGAGGCTCCTGCAAAGCTCAGAGGGCGAACCTAAACACAAAAAACCAGCATTCTTTGTGCTGGCTCCCATGGGTATAAGCCCACGCTCTAAAATGATTACTCTCAGACCCGGCGCCCGCTCCAATAGCTCAGCCGCCAGCGATAAACCTACCAGACCTGCACCCACTACGGCCACATCTGCCCGCCAAAATGCCTCCTCTTCCCAGTGAGACAAGAATACCACCTTTCAAAGGTACTACTTCCGGGCGTAGCCCCATTTGAAGTCCTCCCCTTTCTGCGTGGTTGCTTGTAACTACTTTACGGATTGGCCCGACCAGCACTCAGGGAGCATTTGCCTCAGGACTGATTAGATGACGCCTGCCTCCCACGAGTCTGATACACTTCCAAAAGGGCCTACACATGAAGAATTGACTGAGTTTTTCCCGGCCTGTATGGGCGAGGTTTATGAGGCGATTCGCAGGGGGGATAGGCGCTTTTCTACTTCGGGCTCGGTGATGAGGATATGAGAGTTGGCCGGCCGGGCAAAGAGTATGTCTTCCAGCACCCGCTCTAAAAGCCCCCGCAGCGCACGGGCACCCGTCCCCATACTCAGGGCTTCTCGGGCTATCCGACGAAGGGCCCCCTCCGTAAACTCCAGCTCTATCCCATCCCAGCCCAGCAGCGTTTTATACTGCTTCACCAGGGCATGACGGGGTTCTACAAGGATTCGGTACAAAGCCTCCTCCGATAAAGGCTCCATCGCCGCTATCACCGGCAGCCGCCCGATAAACTCCGGTATCAACCCAAACTTCCGAAGGTCCTCCGGCTGGACATACGCATACAGGTTATCAGACTCCTCCGCCCGTTCCGACCGCCGAAACCCTATCGTCTGACGAGAAAGCCGCCGGGCCACAATCTTATCCAACCCCTCAAACGCCCCCCCGCAGATAAAGAGAATATTCTCGGTATTTACCTGTATGAAGCTCTGTTCAGGATGCTTACGACCGCCTTTTGGAGGGACATTGGCTATCGTCCCTTCCAGGATCTTCAGGAGGGCCTGCTGAACCCCCTCCCCGCCTACATCCCGAGTAAGCGAAGGATTTTCAGACTTTCGGGCAATCTTGTCAATTTCGTCAATATATACAATGCCTATCTCCGCAGAAGCCACATCATAATCTGCAGCCTGAAGCAGACGCACCAGGACATTTTCTACATCTTCTCCGACATAGCCGGCTTCGGTGAGGGTCGTGGCATCCGCTATGGCAAAAGGCACCTGCAGAAGTTCTGATATAGTCCGGGCTAAGAGCGTCTTGCCCGTACCAGTGGGGCCAATCAGCAGGACGTTGCTTTTTTCTACCCGAACGGGAGGTTTCTCTTTCTCGTTGAGAAGGTTGGCAATACGGCGGTAATGGTTATAGACGGCGATGGCGATCTTGCGTTTAGCGTCTTCCTGACCGATGATGTACTGGTCTAAATGGCTTTTGATGGCCTGAGGGGAGGTGACAGGAAGTTGCCAGCCTCTGGCGCGGCGGCTTCGCTGAAGGTCTTTGGTGGCTAACTCATGAATGTATCCGGCGCATTCCAGGCATATTCGCACGGGCCGAATAGGCGACTCCACCATGGGCACACCACTGCGCCCACAAAAATCACATACTGGCGCTTCTCTGTCGCGGGTGGTAGCCACTACGATCGGCCTTTGAGCTTGCGAGGTGAAAGGACTTCATCCACAAGCCCGTAAGCCTGAGCTTCATCGGCCCGCATCCAGTAGTCCCGATCGGAGTCTTTCCAGATTTTTTCGTACGGCTGGCCGGTATGATAAGCCAGTATCTCGTACAACTCCCGCTTGATTTTCTGGATTTCGGCATGAACGATCTCAATATCGGAAGCCTGTCCCTGGACACCGCCTAAGGGCTGATGGATCATAATCCGGGCATGGGGCAGGGCCGAGCGCTTCCCGTGGGTACCCGCCGCCAATAATACCGCCGCCATGGAGGCCGCCATCCCCGTACATATTGTATTTACATCCGGCCGTACATACTGCATGACATCATAAATGCTCAGTCCATCATAGACCGATCCCCCGGGCGAATTAATGTAAATGTAAATATCTCGCTTCGCATCCGCCGACTCCAGAAATAGAAGCTGGGCCGTCACAATATTCGCAATCTGACTATCTATGGGATAACCCAGAAATATAATCCGATCCATCATCAGCCGGGAAAAAACATCCATGACAGCAATATTGAGCTGACGCTCTTCTATGATATTGGGCGTAAGGTTATAGATTCCCCTGCGTACTAAGGCCTCGTACTCCTCCAGCCGAAGGCTGGAAATGCCCAGATGGCCCATGGCGTACCGCCGAAACTCATTTCCCGGATTCCTCATAATCCCGCTAACAAAATCGTTCGCAAAGGTAGCGTCTTCTCTGGCCGGGGACCATAGGTAGCAACAAGCCAGTTATCAAACCGTTCGTACTGAATAGAGCTTCGCAAGTTTTCTTTGTCTTTTTCGGACAGGATTTGCATATAAGTTCGCTTCATATCCTGTTCATCGGCCAATTGAGCCAGGATTTCACGTCCTTTTTCGGTGGCTTCCATATTAGCCTTGACTTTATTCCATATATCGGTTTCGAGTGCTTCGTCCGACACCTCCAGGTCCGGTATATGCCCTATATGGCTTTCCATGAGGATCCTCCAGCCGAGCGTGCGCGCATATTTCTCATAAGACAGGAAAGGTCGCTGATCGGATTGTTCCTGCAGGTCTACATAGAGGAGGTAGTTGAGATCGAGCAACCTGGCGGGGATCTCTATGCCAGCGGCATGTAAAACGCCATTCTGGTAGGTGCGCAGGTTGAGTTCGTCTAAGAGGTCATTTAGGATGCGCTCGAAAAGTTCGGTTCGGGCTTTTTCGGCCTTTTCTGGGGAC
>Ga0197142_1002967_pt1 | contig 14503 bp, 16 predicted proteins | sample GBS60_MetaG_FD_148614 | JGI IMG/M metagenome (GOLD analysis project Ga0197142, IMG submission 148614) | Sediment microbial communities from Great Boiling Springs, Gerlach, Nevada, United States - GBS 60_MetaG | ecosystem: Environmental > Aquatic > Thermal springs > Hot (42-90C) > Sediment... | reverse complement strand
ACCGCCTGACCGATGCGGGTCAAACCCGGCAAATTGAGCATTTCTCCCAAGCCGGTTAACACATCAAATTGTGCCCGCAATTCCCCACACAAAACCTCTGGCGTTCCTTGGGCTAATAACTGTTGAATCTCAGCAATTTTGGGTGCAATATCACTTTCAAAAATGGTTTGCACCATATCCACTTCTAAATCTGCAGAAGTGACCGGCTGCATGGTCTGGGGAACTGGCCCCAAAAGGCGCGTTAATTCTTCGTAAATGACCTTAGCGCGCCGCAGAGCAAAATCCGGGTCACAGACCCCCGTTTTCAACCACTGGGACAAGGGTAATCGGAGACAGTCAAACCCCTGCAATAACAAATCCTCAATTAAATCAATGTCCGTATCTGGTCGCGCTAATAGGGTTTGAAATACATCTTCTAAACATTGGGCCAAGGTCTGAATGCTGTACATAGAAATACTGGCGGCTCCTCCCTTAAGGGAATGGGCCGCCCGCAACAGACGATAATAGGCCGCCCGCGAATGGTCCTGCCGCAACCGCAACAAACCCGTTTCCAGTTCCGCCAACAACCCCGGCACTTCCGCCCGAAAGTAGGCTGTGATGTCGTCCTGAGGTAGGTCACTCATGGCAGGGGATAAAACGGTGCATCACGCAAGGGTGCCTAGTATTTAGCTTAACCGGCAGCCGGCGAGCCAACTTCCGTGCCATAACGGAATGAACAGCCCTACCGGCAGCCAGAAAGGATAACCCCTGCACGGGGGATTTATTCTTCTTTGCCGGTAATTTTGAACAGCCGTCCCGCCGAAGATTCCCCGGTCAGTTTGATCAACAAAAACCCGGTCGCTACCCCCACCAGTACCATTCCCGCAACTACGGCTGCATGGCTAAAAATTTCGGCGGCCATAACCCCTTGTCCTCATTCCATCACCCTCGATCATAGCGAAAAGACTCACGTCAATAGCCGTGAATCCGCCCCAGGCGAGTGCCGGGGTAAAAATAGCCCAAAATTTGTAGGTAATTGTACTGCTGTTTGGCCAGCTCATAGGCCCGCCGCTGGCTCATTCCCCGCCCGCCAAAGACATGGCGCACGATGTTGTCATTGGCAGCGTACTGGGTCACCACCACCCCGCCGCGGTAGGTCAAGATTTGCCCCCTGGTGGCATTCACGGCGGCACGGGTTGCAGGCTGTTCGGAACGCAACCCCTTGTACACCTGATGCCGTTCGGTGGTACCCAAATCGTAGTACTTGTCCACCGGCTGAATCCGTTTGGTCACGGCATAGGAACGCGCCGCCACCGCCTGGGCCTGCAAGGCTGAAGCCGGCCAATGGGGGTACATTTCTGCCCCCACCACGCTGTAGAGATACTCTTCCAAATCCACGTAGTTAATCACGCTGAGGCCATGCCGTGCCAGCAGCAGCAACCGCCCCCGATACCAGCCGTCGCCTGCGTACACATAGCCTCCTGCTTCTGGTTGCAGCCAGAGAAACGGAGCTTGGTATCCCTGCAACACCACCTGCCCGCCCTTGGCTTGGCCCGTGACCCGCTGCAGGGGAGGAATGCGCGCCACCACCCGCCCTTGGGGGTCAATCACCTGCGCCGCCGTCGAACTGCCCAAGGCAAGCACGTCGTTGGTCTGGGTCAAAAGCACCCGCAAGGTGACCGCTGCCTGCGCCGGGGCCACCCAACCGCTGACCACCATAAGCACGGCCAACCCATACCGTCCCCACATACCACACCTGACCCATCAACAGCAAAATCCTGAACGTGTGAGGCGCAAATTGACCCACATTTTTATTCCCAAATCATCATAAAAGGAAGTCACTTATTCTGTCCATAGCCAGTTTGGGTGATGCCTGAAGCCATCGTTGCCATCATCAATCCAGCCCAAAATTACTCACCGCTGCGCCAAAATCCCCCACACCGGTTGCCGCTTAGACATTTATTGGGCTTAAAGTTGGCTTAAATTTTGGCACAAAGTGGCACCGAGTGAGTACGTGGTTGGCGCGATTTAACCGGGACTGGCCGGAATTGAACCGGCGGCCTGTCGCTTAGGAGGCGACTGCTCTATCCTGCTGAGCTACAGCCCCAACCGCTTGCGATTGTAACCCCCAGGGGGCAAACCCGGCTAGATTTCCCTGGTGGACGCAGCGCAAAAGCGACTTTTGGCAGCGGGCGTGGTCATGCTTGGGGTACATTACAAAAAAATCCTCATTATCAGGTGAACCGTAGTGATCCCAAGTTCTGTGACCAGCACGACATCCTACAATCAGCGGATGTTTACGGTGGAAGTGGTGGGGTTGCGCCAAAGCCCGGCCACCGAGACCCTGAACTATCCCATTCGCCAAAGCGGCTTGGTTTGCTTGCAGGTGCCCTACGCCCGTCTGAATCAGGAAATGCGCCGTATCCAGCGCTGGGGCGGTCGCATTGTCCGCATCCGTCCCCAGTCGGGGCAACTGCCGATGCCACCTGTTAGCGCGGCCAGCCCTGAACCTGCCCAGGTTCCCGCCAAAACGGAAAAAAAAGTGAGACAAACCCGCAGTGCGACCGCAAAAACGACTAAAACTAAAGAGTCCGTCTCACGCAGTAAACCCATGACGCACGCCAAGGAAAAAACGGAGATTCCTGTCAACCTCTATCGCCCGAATGCACCCTTTGTGGGGCGGTGTCTGAGCAATGAACCCTTGGTCAAGCCAGGGGGCATCGGCATCGTCCAACACCTGAAATTTGACCTCCGGGGCGGGAATTGGCGCTATTTGGAAGGCCAAAGTATTGGGATCATTCCCCCTGGCACCGATGCCAACGGCAAACCCCACAAGTTGCGCTTGTATTCCATCGCCTCCACCCGGCATGGGGACGACCTGGACGACCAAACGGTGTCCCTGTGCGTGCGCCAGTTGGAGTACGAACATCCGGAAACCAAGGAAAAGGTCTACGGGGTGTGTTCCACCTACCTGTGCCAGCTGGAACCGGGCGCGGAGGTGAAAATTACCGGGCCGGTGGGCAAGGAAATGCTCCTGCCGGATGACCCGGATGCCAATATCATCATGATGGCAACCGGGACGGGGATTGCGCCGTTTCGGGCCTTCCTCTGGCGGATGTTCCAACCCGGCGAACGCGCCCTCAACCCTGACTACCAATTCCAGGGGTTTGCCTGGCTGATTTTCGGCATTCCCACCACCCCCAACATTCTCTACCGGGAGGACTTGGAAGCCCTGCAAGCCCAATTTCCCGAGCAGTTCCGGATCACCTACGCCATCAGCCGGGAGCAGAAAAACGCCCAAGGGGGGCGGATGTACATCCAACACCGGGTGGCAGAACACGCAGAGGAACTCTGGGCGCTTTTGCAACAACCCAAAACCCACGTCTATATCTGCGGGTTGCGGGGGATGGAAGATGGTATTGATGCAGCCTTGAGCGCGGTGGCGGCCAAACAGGGCGTCAGTTGGGCCGACTACCAAAAAGACCTGAAAAAACAGGGTCGCTGGCACGTGGAAACCTATTGAGTGGGCGTACACCCCAGGCCTCCCCTGGGGTTCTGGCCCGGTCTTAACTTTGGGCTGCGGTTTCCCGCTGGTGTAACAGGTAAATCTGGCGGAGCGTGCCGTTGATAAACCGGTAACTGTCTTCCCCGCAGTAGCGCTTCCCCAGCTCCACCGCCTCGTTCATCACCACCTGCACGGGCGTCCCCAAAAACACCAATTCCGCCGTGGCCAACCGGAGAATGTCCCGCTCCATGTGATGCAAACGCTGCAGTTGCCACCCCTGGATGCCCCGCTGCAACAGGTCGTCAATCTGCTGCCGGTGCTGGTGCCAGGTACGCAACAAGGTCTGGGCAAACGCCTGCACCTCCGCCTGCCCCGCCAAATAGACCCACTCCGGCAACTGGGTGGCCGCCCCCAGGTAGTTGATCGCCAGGCGTGTCGTCTCGATGGCCTCCCGCAACTGGGCCTCTGCCAGATGGGGTGCGTGTTCCACCTGCTGGTACGCCCGTTTCAGGCAACTGCTGGCCTGCTCCAGGGTTTCCTCCAATTCCTGGGTCAACACCCGCAACGCCCCCAAAATCAAACTGTCCAATTCCCCCGCCGCCACCTCACGCGTGGCAGAGACCTGGCTTAAGCCCAACAAGGCCAATTCCCGGGCCACCCGGCGGGGTTGCATCAGGAATGCTCCGAACGCACCAGGGATTCCGGGCGCGCCGCCAGCGTCGGATTGACAATCCCCCCGGAAACCAACAGCTTAAAGGCGTCCTCCACACTGATTGGCAACGGCACCACATCCCGCTCCGGTACCATCGCATACCAACCCGTAGCCGGATTGGGCGTCGAGGGAATAAAAATACTCACCAACGTTTCCTGCCGCGGCACCGGCAACGACCGCTCGATCACCTCCCCCGGCGTCCCCGTCACAAACGCCACCGCCCACACATCCCGCCGCGGATACTCCACCAGCACCACCCGGCGAAACTTCTGGTGAGAATCCCGTAACAGGGTTTCCAACAACTGCTTGAGGGTTTTGTACACCGACCCGGCCAGGGGAATTTGCTGGACAATCTGCTCCCCCAAATTCAACAACCACCGCCCGACAATATTGCGCGCCATCAACCCGATCAACAAAATCCCCAGCAGCGGCACCGCCAACCCCACCGACAAATTCACCAAATCCTGCAACAGGGGCGGCAAACTCAAGGGATTCAACTGCTTGGGAATGCGCGTCAGCAGTTGGATCACCCAATTGGCGCTCACAAAGGTCGCCCAAATGGTCGTCGCCAGCGGAATCACCACCAGCAGCCCGGCGATCAGGTCATTTTTCAAATCCTGTTGCCACTTGGACATAAGCCGCTCCGTTCCCTCCCAGGGAATGTTCCCAATTCTATCCTGTGCCAGCTACACCGGTCATCTGCATCAGTGCAACCGTGACACCACATACTCCGTCAAGTCCAGCAGCGATTGCCGCGCCGGCGAAGGGGGAATATCCCGCAAAAAGGTCGCCGCCTTCTGGGCATACTCCTGCGCTATCTGCCGGGAACGCTCAATGCCGCTGCCCATGCGCACCAGGGCCACCGCCTGCTCCAAATCCCCCGGTTCGCTAAACTTGCGCGCCACCAACGTCCGCAACACCGGGGCCTCCGCCAGGGTAAACAACACCGGCGCCGTCAAATTCCCCTCCCGCAAATCCGACCCCGCCGGTTTGCCCAATACGGCAGCAGAAGCAGTGAAATCAAAAATATCATCCACCACCTGGAACGCCAAACCCAAATACCGCCCATACTGGTACATCTGCTCGCACAACTCCTCTGGGCAATCGCTCAAGACCGCCGCCGCCTTGCAACTGGCCGCCATCAAGGAAGCCGTTTTCAAAAAACTTTTTTCCACATAATCTTCAAAGGACACATCCGGGTCAAAATGGGTCATACTCTGGCGAATTTCCCCCTCGGCAAAATCCATAATCACCCGCGAGAGCAGTTTCACCACCGTCAAATTGTCCAAATTCGCCAAATACCACGAGGACTGGGCAAAGAGAAAATCCCCCGCCAAAATCGCCACCCGGTTGCCGAAATAGCTATGCACAGTCGGGACATTCCGGCGCAAATCCGCCCCATCCACCACATCGTCATGCACCAGGCTGGCCGTGTGGATCATCTCGGTAATTTCCGCCAAGCGCCGATGGCGCGGGGTCACCTCCCCCGCCGTCGCCCGCGCCACCAACAACACCAACGCCGGACGTAGGTGCTTGCCCCCCGCCCCAAACAAATACTCGGCAGCGGCAGAAAGAATCGGATGCCGCCCCCCCACCAACTGGCGCAAATGCTCGCGCAACTGCTTGAGGTCATCTTCCACAGGGGCAAACGGGGCAGTTACAAGGGTCATGGCAATGGAGTTACATTTTTTTACATTATGTATCTTCATTCTAAGGGATGAATCCCAAGCCAGACCACCTGGAACAACCCATAGGGACACTTGCGGCCTGTGGGTATGCGCTAGCGCCCGCTGGGACTACCATTTCGCGGTCATAGGTTCGTGGCCTTGTCCTGCCTGGAGGCCGCCAACCGGGAAATGTTACGCAATCGTCATGTTTTTTTCAGGCTTGGCTGCCTTTGTGTTAACTTAAATTTTGTGGGGTGAAAACGCTGTATCCACGGCCACAGGCTTCGCCGTCCGGAGTTTGTAGGCGCGGATGAAAGTTTAATAAAACTTAGTTTTTTTAACAAGTTTGTCATAAACCGACGGTGGATGTTCCCGGAAGAGGGGGCAGGCGCGGTTCGGTTGGGGAGTGGTGGTGGGGGAGGTTTTGAGGATACAGGCTGCATACGGGGTGGGAGTCATGGTCGTTCCGTTACCGGTGGCGATTCTGGTGGTGGCGACAGGTTATATTGGGTGTATTTATCTTTTGTTGTGGCTATGGGCGCGGCGGCAACGTCGGTGCCAGGGGTGACGGTCTGGGTGCCCGCGACTACGGCGAATTTGGGGCCGGGGTTTGACTGTCTGGGGGCGGCGCTGGATTTTGGCAACCGGTTTCATTTTGCGTTGCGCTCGCAGGGAGAGCCGCTGCGGCTCCAAGGGGCGGTGTTGACGGGGGAGAATTTGGCCTACCGGGCGTTTGCGCTGGTGTATGAGCGGTTGGGGCAACCGGTGCCAGCGGTCACGTTGACTCTGGAATTGGCGGTGCCTGTGGCGCGGGGGTTGGGCAGTTCGGCGACGGCAGTTGTGGCGGGGATACAGGCGGCGCGTTATTTGCTGGGGGAGCCGTTCTCGGTAGCGCAGGGGTTGGCCTGGGCGGTGGAACTGGAGGGGCATCCCGACAATGTGGTGCCCGCCTGGTGGGGGGGCTGTCGTTTGACCTGTGGGGCGCAGGTGTGTGGGATTCCTTGGCACCCGGAGGTGGTGCCGGTGTTGGCGATTCCGGAGTTTGCCTTATCTACGGCGCAGGCGCGGGCGGTGTTGCCCAGTCAGGTTTCCTATCGGGAGGCGGTAGCCAATCTAGGGGCGTTGGGGTGTTTGCTCCAGGGGTTGCAGCAGGGGGCGCCGGAGTTGTTGCGCGCGGGGTTGCAGGACCATCTGCATCAGCCCTACCGACGGGGTTTGATTCCCGGTTACGACCAGGTGGAACAGGCGGCGCTGGCGGCGGGGGCCTATGGGGTGGTCATCAGTGGGGCGGGGCCGACTTTGTTGGCGTTGACGGCTCCTGCTCAGGCGCAGGCGGTGGCCCAGGCCATGGTGCAGGCCTGGCAAGGGGTAGGGGTGCAGGCGGTGGCGCGCATTGCCCGGGTGAGCGCGCAGGGGGCGCAGGTGACGGCGGCTTAGCGGGTGTTTGCCCCTTTGCAGAATGGGTAGGACAGCGTACAATGGGGGCGTTTACCCCCTGGCAAAAGGTCAATGGTCAAAAGCAAGGGGCGTATGCGACGAGAGCCTACCCTCTGGCCTGCCCTGCTGGCCGGTTTGGGGGTGGGGGCCTTGGCGGGTGTGATGGCCGTGCTGGTATTGCCGTCGGCGCGCTGGGGTCCCCTCTGGTCGGAACCACCTGTTGGCCCCAAACGGGAAGATTGTACTGCGGGTTCTTTAACGGAGTTGGATGTGCTGACCTGCTGGCACTTGCCGGCAACCCAAACCATGACCCAGCAGCGGTGGGATGCGGTTACGTTTGCGGCCAATTTGGGGGATGCCCTCATGCCGTTTCTGCGGCAAGCGCCCTGGCCGGAAATTGCGGCGGCGGCCAAAACCGCCCGGGTGCCCGTGCTGATGTACCATGATATTTTGCCGGAAAAACAGGTGTTTTTTGATGTCACGCCCCAGGAATTTGCCGCCCATTTGCGGTTGATCCAGGAACAGGGGTTGACGCCGGTGAGCTTGGATGCGCTGGTGACCCATTTGCGCACGGGGTTGCCCCTGCCCCCCAAACCGATTCTGCTCACCTTTGATGATGGGTATGCCGGGCATTACCAATACGTCTATCCCCTGTTGCGGAAATATGGTTACCCGGCGGCGTTTTCCATCTATACGCAGGGGGTGGGGCAAACGGCGGGGCGACCCAAAATGACCTGGGCGCAGTTGCGGGAAATGGCGCAGGACCCGCTGGTGACGATTACCTCTCACAGTGTCACCCATCCTTTGGATTTGCGGCCTTTGAGCGATGCGGAATTGGCGCGGGAATTGACCGAATCCAAACGCATTTTGGAGCAAGCGTTGGGCCGACCGGTTCATTACTTCACTTATCCGGTGGGGCATTACGATGACCGGGTAAAGGCGGCGGTGCGGCAAGCGGGTTATCTGGCGGCCTTGACCATGCGCAATGGGGAGGAATTTTATGCCGGGCAGTCGGCGGATGTGCTGACGATTGAGCGGTTTGGGCAGTCCCGTTTGCCGAGCCTGGTGGATACGGTCTGGGGGGGGGCAGCGCCGCCAGCTCCCTTGGCGGGGGTGGATTTCACCGCCCCAATCACCCTGCAACGCCGCACGATTGCGGGGGTGGATTTGGTGTTGGTTAGCGGCGGGCGACCGGTTACCTACCACGCCGATTCCCGTTACCAGGTGGAGGAATTTTTGCGCAAGGAACCGCGGGCGGTGGCGGTTGTCGATGGCGGGTTTTTCTCGCTGGAATCCCTCACGTCCAACGTGATGATTGGGCCGGTGTTGGCGCAAAATACGGGGCAATTTATTCCGGGGGGGAAGGGGGACAATCCCAAGCTCAAGGGGCGGCCTTTGGTGGTGATGACGCCCAAGACGGTGCGGTTTTTGCCCTTTGACCCGGTGCAACACAATACCTTGGCGGGGGTGCAGGCACAGGTGCCGGGGGTGACGGACCTATTTGTGGCGTCTGCCTGGTTGGTCAAGGACGGGCAACCGCGGGATTACGCCAGTTTCGGGAATCTGTTTGGCTTTGATGCCGAGCGGCACCGGGCGTTTTGGGGGGTGCTCCAGAGCGGCCAGCCGATGATTGGCATTTCCACCAATCGGGTGGATTCGGTGCGTCTGGGGCAGGTGCTGGCGCAGGTGGGGTTTCGGGAGGCGGTGATGTTGGATTCGGGGGCGACGGCGGCTTTGGCCTACCGGGGCCAACGCTATACGGAATACGAACCCCGTCCCACGCCCCATGCGGTGCTCCTGTTGCCGCCGGACACACCGTGAATGTTTTGGGGTTAATCGCGGGCAATAGCCGTTGTCACTGGGGGTGGTGGCGCCACGGCCAATTGAAACGCACCTGGCATACCCCCTGGCAGAGTCCCACGACGACCTGGGTGCAAAACCATTGTGTTTGGCCGGTTTATGTGGTGTCGCCTGTGCCCGCGCAGGTGCAGGTGTGGCAGCGCTATTCGCACGCCCACGTCCTTACCTTGGCCGACATTCCCCTGCCGGGGGTCTATGCGACGTTGGGGGTGGACCGGGCGTTGGCGGCCTGGGGGGCCAGTCGGTTGTACGGTACGCCAGTGCTGGTGATTGATGCGGGGACGGCGATTAGCCTCAGTGCGGTGGATGCCCACGGGCAGTTCCTGGGTGGGGCAATTTTACCGGGGCTGGCCTTGCAATGCCAAAGCCTGCATCAGGGCACTGGGGCATTACCGTTGGTGGATTGGCCGGAGACCTTGCCGCCTGTGTGGGCCAGGAATACGGTACAGGCCATGCAAAGCGGTATGGGGTACACCCTGTTGGCGGGGTTGCGGTTTTATCTGGCGCAATGGAGTGGCCAGGTGGTGGTCACCGGCGGCGATGGCGCGTGGGTATGGCGGCACCTCCAGGCCGAGGGCATCCCGCTTTGTTGGGAACCGGATTTGTTGTTACGCGCTTTGGGGGAGCTAATTGCCTGCCCGAAAGATGTTGACATAGCCACCGGGGCAGGTCGGCCAAACCCCATCTTCCGCGCCATTCACATTGGGAGCAATGGAGATGCCTGAACTGGGCGCAATACTTTCACACAGCACGGGTGCATCAATGGTCTTGTCCTCAGTGGCGCCATCGGGTAGGGTGACCTTCAGCACATCCCACTCCACCCCGGCAGAGTACCGTTTCAGCGCTGCATTTTTGGTGTAGGGCGTCAAGGTGGCGTAATCTTTTTCAACCTTCTCCTCACCGCCGCCGCCCACGTAGTTGTAATTTTTTGTGTCCGTAGGCATGCCTATGGATATACTGCCGAACGACCCAAAATGACCGTGTTCATAGCGAAAGAGTTTTTGTCCCTTGATCCAGGCGTTGAGCGTCACCTTGGCCTCCGACTGTTTGGCCTTGGCCGATTGCGCCAAGAAAGAGGGTAGAGCAATGGCTGCCAAAATCCCGATAATGACTACCACAACCAGCAGTTCCACCAGGGTAAACCCACCATTCTTATCAAGCTGTGGCCGGCGCCGTAACCACCAATACCGCAACAGGAAAAACGTATTCATAAGTAGAATATCCCCGTTTGCCTGTGATCTGCATCGCTTACGGTTAACATACCCAGGAACCTAGGACGCCATAACAAAGTTGTCCATAAAATTCGTTAATACCGTAGGATTACGGAAATGGGCGGGTGCCTGTGAAAGAGCCGCAGCCGGTTGCCAGTTTCCCTTGGGATCACATCCCGGTCCAATTTGGGTACAGTAAAAAGCAAACCATCAGCCCATGCCGGAGGTAGCGTCCCATGAGTACTACGCCCATTCCCCCTCCACCCCGCGGTGGCATCCCCCCTGCGCCCCCCCGTCCTCCAGCGGCGCCGGTTCCACCGCCTTTGCCCAAACCTGTGCCGCCCCCGACGGCCAAAACGGGCGGTAGCCGGATTCCCTCGATGGAGGAATTGGTCTTTCGCGCCCAAGAGGAGGGGGTTTCTGACATTCATGTGGGGGTCAACGAGCGGCCCCGTTTCCGCAAACGGGGGATCATGGAAATTGTCGAAGACCTGCCGGTGACCGACCTGGAGACCTACGACCGCTGGATGAGCGAAATGCTCCAGCCGGATCAGATTGAGCAATTCCGCAAAAATATGGAATTTGACGGCGCCTGCACCTTCCAGGACAAAATTCGGGTGCGGATCAATTTGTTTATCTCCCTGCGCGGCCCGGCTATGGTGCTCCGTCTGATTCCCCTCAAAATTCTCACCATTGAACAGTTGAATTTGCCCCCGGTGTTCAAGGATTTATGCCATTACCAAAAGGGCTTAATCCTGGTCACCGGCCCGACGGGTTCCGGGAAATCCACCACCTTGGCCGCGATGGTGGACTACATCAACCAAAACCTCGCCAAACACATTATTTCTATTGAGGACCCGGTGGAATTCGTCCATTTCAGTAAAAAATCCCTGATCCGCCAGCGGGAGGTGGGCATCCATACCTTGAAATTTGAAAACGCCCTGAAAGCCTCGCTGCGGGAGGACCCGGATGTGATTCTCATCGGGGAAATGCGGGACCGGGAAACGGTCAATACCGCCATGAAAGCTGCCCAAACCGGCCACTTGGTGTTTGGTACCCTGCACACCAACAGCGCGGTCAAAACCATTGACCGGATTCTCAACCTCTACGAACCCGCCGAACAGCCCCCCATGCGGGTACAGATCGCCGAAACCTTGGTGGCGGTGATTGCCCAAGCCCTGGTGCGGACCACCGATGGCAAACGGACGGCCATCCACGAAATCATGATCAACACCGACGCCATCAAAGACTACATCCGCCGGGACGAAGTGGACGAAATCGAACAGATCATCCCCCGTTCCACCTTTGATGGGATGTGTACCATGAACCAATGCCTGCAACGGCTGTACGAGGAGGGCCGGATCACCGAGGAAACCGCCTTGGAAGCCTCCCCCAAACCCAACGAAATGGCGATGATTCTGCGGGGGCGCGCGGGGTATTAAAGCAGCGCTAACCCAACTGGGGCAGCAGGGAGGTGGCGTTTTGCAAAAACCGGAGGGCGCGGGCCAAAGCCGCCGGGCTGACCGTCACCTGCCGCAGTTGCACCAACCCCTCTGTGATAAAACTCGCCTGCACCGTGTTGTCCCCGTGAAAGGGAGTTTCGTACACCACCTCGCGAATCCCGGCGGAAATGATCAATTTCAAACAGGACAGACAGGGTGCCAGGGTGACGTACAGGGTGGCGCCCTCGGTGGCAATCCCATAACGGGCGGCCTGGGCGATGGCATTGGCCTCGGCATGAATGGCGCGGGAAGGCAAGGTCGTGCTGGCGTCACAGCGGGGTAAACCGGGGTAGCAAAACCCCTGGGCCGTGCAGTGGGGAGAACCGGATGGGGGGCCATTGTAGCCGGTCGCCAACACCTGCCGCTGTTTCACAATAACGGCCCCTACAGGCCATGCCAAACAGGTAGAGCGCGTGGCCGCCAGCTTGGCCAGCATCAAAAAATATTCATCCCAGTTGGGGCGCGCCTCCATAACCCTTAGCGCGGCGTCGAGGGTGGGGCAGGTACTGCCGGGGTGGTCGGTCGGGGCGTCGTCGTATCCCCAAAGCGGGGAAATGGCACATCCACAAAACCAATCTCCAGCAATTGTTGGTACGCCTTTTGCCCCAACTCCCGGGTCGGCTGTTGGCTGCGAATGATCTGTACCAGCAGAGGAATGGCCAAATCCGGTTCCTGTTGCGCCCGATGCACCAAGGCCAATTGGTACGTCGCCTGGTCGCGCATTTCCGCCGCTTCCCCAGCTTTGCGCCGCTGACTGTCGGCTACCTGGTTATCAATGCCCGTAAAACTGGTGACCAACTGGGAATGGAAGGTGGATATCTGGTTAAACACCTGGCGGGCATCCTGTAACTTGGACACGGCCAATTTGTAGTCCTGCCGGGCAATCGCCTGCGCCGCCTCTTCCATCAAGCGGCGCCCCCCCTGCAAACTCAGCAATTTCGGGGGTGATACCGCCACATCCAAAGGGTCCACACCAATGGGATTAGTCGGTGGTGTTGCCGGAGCCGGTTTTTGCGCCTGGGCCAATCCTGTCGCCCCCAGCACCACCAAGCCACAAATCGCCAAGGCCACCACAACCGCCCGCAACCATTGCAGAGAGTGACGCACACGCATGCACAATAACCCAAAACGGAATTTATCTGGTATGATAACAGGGATGGGCGGTGAGCATCTCATCCGTTACACTAGAATCTTAGAATCTGTAGTCACCGCACGGGCATGTAGCTCAGTGGATAGAGCACCAGATTCCGGGTCTGGGTGTCGGGGGTTCAAATCCCTCCATGCTCGTCAAAAACACCCTTGTACACCCCAGAAGGCGGGGCTTTAGGCCATTTTACCCGTGACAGCAAACACCAAAATAGGGGTAGTCGGCAGCCTACCCCCTTAGCCAGCACCATGGCCTGTTTTAGCTCAGCGCACTCGGGCCGTGGTCGTAGTCAATCCGAAACGTGGGTTGCACCTTCCCCTGAATATGGCCGAAATAGCCATGCAGTTGGGTAATCCCCGCTTCCGCCGCCGCCCGACCCAGCAACGCTTGTTGCCGATTCCGAATTTGCGCCGTCCGTTGCATCATCAGTAACCGAGCTTGTTGTTGCGTGTCCATATCGCTAACCCTCCATCTAATTTGCCGACTGCCACCCTAACCAACCTGGGCCATCAATTCAACCTTTCTGTATCTAATGATACAGAATTTTTTGCGGATTGTCTATAGGTCGCGGCAAAAAATGTTACAAACGAGGGCGGGGGGGCTAGCTGTGACGGATTTCCCCACTCCCAGGGGGGGCTTTGGGGGGATAAGGTGGAAGAAAGGACGTTGATGACGGGTTATAGTTATGAGTTTTTTTGAATCGGAGATTGTGCAGTCGGAGGCCAAGCAAATTTTTAAGGACTATCAAGAGCTGGTGCAGTTGGGGACCCGCTACGGCAGATTTGACCGGGAGGGCAAGCGTTTGTACATCGAGCAGATGGAGCGCTTGTTGGAACGGTATCGGATTTTTATGAAGCGGGTGGAGTTGTCGGAGGATTTTCTGGCCCAGATGACCATCAAGCAGTTGCAGACCTTTTTGGGGCAATTTGGTCTGACCCCTGACCAGATGTTTGCCCAGATGGAGCAGACCTTAGCACGGATGAAGCAGGAACTTGAGTCGTAGGGTCATTGTCGGGGTGATGGGGCCAGGAGAGGGCGCGACACCGGCGACCTGTCAGGTGGCCTACCAATTGGGAGAACAGGTTGCCCAGGCGGGGTGGGTACTCCTAACCGGCGGGCGGAATGTGGGGGTCATGCGGGCAGCGACTCTGGGTGCCAAAAAGGCAGGCGGCTTGACCGTGGGTATTTTGGACGATGCCACAGGGGCAGGAGCCGTCCCGGAGTTGGACATTGTAATTCCTACCGGGTTGGGGCAAGCCCGCAATGTTGTCAATATCTTGGCCAGTCAGGGGGTCATCGGCTGCGGTTGGGGGGCAGGCACGACCTCGGAGTTGGCTTTGGCGGTGAAATTTCACAAACCGGTGGTGCTCCTGGAAATGCCGCCGGTGGTGCAGGATTTTTTCCGGCAGTTATCCCCTTGCGTGCAAATAGCGCCCACGCCTGATGTGGCCATCGCCTATCTCCGCTCCGTCCTGGGGCCATC
>Ga0197142_1002965_pt1 | contig 14512 bp, 6 predicted proteins | sample GBS60_MetaG_FD_148614 | JGI IMG/M metagenome (GOLD analysis project Ga0197142, IMG submission 148614) | Sediment microbial communities from Great Boiling Springs, Gerlach, Nevada, United States - GBS 60_MetaG | ecosystem: Environmental > Aquatic > Thermal springs > Hot (42-90C) > Sediment... | reverse complement strand
CTCACCATAGCTGTCGGTGAGTATGCACAACCCCACCTTGTCAAGCGTACTTATAACATTTCAGTCTGCCCGGCGTTGCTATTGTACCACGACAGTGATGAGGACAATGTGGTGAGGGTGGGTAATGAGACCTCGAAACAAATACGACTGCGGTTACAAAACAAACCGCGTGGTGAGGACGATGTGATGAAGGTGGGTACTGAGATGGGGAGACTACGTATAGTTAGCGAGGCGACGAATAAGAGAAGTGATGCCGCATAATAGTTCTGGCTGGTCGTTGTTCCTATGGCTGAGGATGGATGTTGTTGCCAACAGATGCTACCACAATATATGCCTGATGCTGGTATACAAGTGACGAGTAGGAACCGATTCCTGCCACCGGTTGAGACCGTGTCTGAATCTATTTTGTCACCGTGTCACCGTGTCACAAACTCCTCAGGAGCGAGCCTCAATTGTTCGTAGCAATTCAGGAATCTTATCTTCGTCAATGAAAGGTGCTTGTAATCGAACAATACTTCCATCCGGTCGTCGGAAGAGCATATCGCCGTGGCCGAGTAAGTGCTCAGCTCCCTGAGTCTCCAAAACTACCCGTGAGTAGATTGATGAAGCGACCCGCAAGGCAATACGAGCATCTAGATTCGCCTTAATCGTCGGAGTAATGACTTCGGCACTTGGATGTTGGGTGGCGATGATGAGATGGATACCTACAGAACGTGCGGCAGCGGCAAGAGCACTCAGGTCTTGTTCAAACATCTCCCGTTCTTTCTTATTCATTAAGCTTGTCAGCAGTCCATATTCATCAATAATTGCAACTATCGGTGGTAAGGCTTCTGCCGGGTAACGCTGGTTGAAGTTCTTAATCTTCATGCTACGATGAGCAATATGGCGCTGCCGACGGGGCATTTCTTCGTATACTAACTCTAGTAACGCTTCACGTGCTGCACGCCGTTCTACGATCACCTTGCCCTTGCGCAAGAACGGAAGTTTAGTAAACTGAACAAAATCGGTTTGTTTAGGATCAATAATCAGAAATTCAATTTGACCAGGGCGATAGACTGAGAGCAAACTGATCAGTACATTACGTAAGAGTACCGATTTGCCAGACTTTGTGGTACCCGCCACTAACAGATGGGGAAACTCGGCAAGGTCTTCAATGACGGGCCTTCCGTTTGGTGATACACCGATAATGATGGGTAATTCTGCTGGCTTCGGTTCAGGAAGCAAGCTGAGTAACGGTTGAAGATCAACAACTTCACGACTACTTCGAGGTATATCGATACCGACAAAATCCGTTCCGGGTACATTGTCGATAAACGGTGGTCGTTCCAATTTTAAGTCACGCGCCAGATCGTCAATCATTGCCTTCAATCGTTTAAGTTGCTGGTTGGGTTTAAGTCGAAACTTAAATCGTACAACACTGGGACCTATATCAGCGTCGGCAGGGTTGATAGCATACAACTGCACCCCACGACGGCGTAGTGCTTGTTCTACTTCCGATGCTTTCTGATTAAGCCATTCACGCTCGACACTCAGCGGATTAGCACGTGTATCGGCAACTACGAATGGTGAGATTGATGGTGATTCATACTGATCCCTTGCAGCATTGTCCGCTAGTGGAGTAGCTGATGTATCAGCAACCACGAGAGGTAGGATTGATGGTTCATACTGATCCCCTACAGCTTCGGACGTTACAGGTAGGGCTCCAACGGTTACATCATCACCTTTTGTTGATAGTTCTCCCCGATCAACAGACTCATTAATGAATGGATTAGGTATGATCGTCTGGTTAACGAGACTACCTAAGACTGCGAAGAGTTCATTTCGTCCGCAAAGATGTTCAGTTAACGGAACTTCTGGTGCTTCAGAAGCAGAACTAAATGGTTGTTCAATAACATTAGTGTCACCCACCTGTGCATCGTAGCAAAATATCCAGCTATGTCCGCTGGTGACAAGTTGAAAATCGCCGACCGGTAAACAACGCTGCACAAGTTTCCAGATTGCGTGTTGATCGTCGCCAATCCGTAGATTTCCTGCTATTGCCCGATAAAGCTGGTCATACCAATAAGGTGCATCAAGATGATGAGCACCCGGTGCAAAGGCTCGAATCAACTGATTTACTCCATTCCGTACCTGTAATTGTGCATCACGCTTTTCACGAGCTAACGCACCACTGTGGATACACTTAGACTCAATAATCTGCAAATGGATAGTACACTGATCGGCTTCATTCGCTAATCCGATCAGCAGCAAGTCTGGAGTTTTCCTTGTTTTATCACTTGGAAACCAGTGCTTGAAATTATCAAGTGAAAGCCAGAGCAAGAGTGCATGAGGATGTTGCTGTTGAAATAGTCGTTCGGTCTTCGTAATCGTTGCTACTAGGCCGATCAATTCATTGAGAAATGCACCTGGCCCGGCAGCTCGAAGTACAATGTCTCCTGAAATACGATTTGCTTCATGGGCCAGACGTTTCGCGATATTTTGACAACGTTGGTAATCGACTAGAGGAAGCATTTCGTGCAAACGGTTTGCCAGACGCTGAACAACAATCTGCTGGGTGTGGCCTGAAGAAGAAACCGTCAAATGATATAAGCGTTGTTTCCCTAAACCCAGGGCATAACGGATGATTTGAGCGTCATCACAGGTTGCTTGTAGTAAGAATCGATCAACCGCTCGATCATAGCACACCACCCAATGAGCGTGTTGATGAAGCTGTTTAAGCAAATCTTGCCATTTTTCCAATGATTGGTTATAGAACAACTGAATATCGGAGCGAATATCTGGCAATTCATCACCGGGTTCAGCAATTCCAACATACTGACTCAATAAGAATAATCGCATAAGCGATGTCTTTTGTGTAGGGGTAAGTTGGAAACGTCGATAGATCTGTCCTTCCTCTAATGGATCAGGGCGGATGGGCGTTGTAAACCAGCTTGTATGAGATAATTCTTCATTGTTTTCTGTTAGTCGGCAACTTAAGTTTTTTGTGTCCTGTGAGAAGAGATCAACAATGGATACGATATCTACTGCTTTAACATGTTTAAAGATCTCGTCTAGCGGACACTCTAACACATCGATAGTTATTGAAGGAACATAAGAAAGGCTCTCCTGAACAGATAGCGCTTCTTCCAGCCATTTATCAATCTGGTGGAAAAGAGTCGCTCCGTGCCTTGAGGTATGTACTACCACATGAAGGCGCCAGGAATTTTCTTGACGAGAGTTCGTGGCCTTTATACGTTCTAGAAGCATAATCGGTAAATCACTACTCCGACACTCGAGAAGCAATATCCTAAGCCCATTCTGAGCGAATGGATAGATCTCGACATAATCGTGGACAATATTCGTTATCGTATCGATAACTTGATCAGTAATTACTCGTTGCTCATCTGCATTTCCCAGATAATCAAACGAAGTAGCCGCGTCGTGTTGCTGCAGACTCACGAACAATTCATAGCCATAGGCTTCTGCACTTGCTAGTAGCCAATCGTTCTTTCCGCGTGCTCGATCATGCATGACGACGGGTGGTACGTTGCTCGAACTGTATACGTTGCTTATTTCACGTTGGACAATCTTGTAATCTACTGCAATTGATGGCGGATCGTCGTAAAACATGTGTTGGATCAATTCGTGAAATAGCTGTGCTCTTTGCAACCACCAGTCTAGTTTGATCGGATGAAAGAGGGGCATAATTGCCCAGGAAGAAGCGCCTGGTTGCCGTATCATCCAGGATTGGTTGATAACATGGAATAGAGAGCGATACCTACTCTTTGAAGCATGAAGGATCATCGTCTGCAATAGGTGCTGGTAAGACTGACTCAGATGAACGATCTGAGAGGAAAATAACCCGTTCTGTGATTGCTCAATAAAATTTCTCCAATCTTGTTCCAGCCTGTGAAGAGCCTGAAAAATTGGATGAGTAATTTGCTCAGGAAACTTTAGTGCATGTAGGTCTTTTTGTATATCAGCTGCATTTTGATACCAGGCCCCTAGTGTTGTTATTGGACGAAGAAGATCGATATGTAACAGCTTTGTTGTAGTCTGTCCTACTTTGTACGTAGGAATTCGTATATCTCCAGCTTGAATGCGTCTCCATTCGTGTTCTAAGGCCTTTGCCGTGATTGATTGGATACTGTCAGAATGATATTCCCAAATCAATTTCGCAGATCCAATGGATTTATCATTAACTGAATCGCGAATAGCAACCTGAAACGTAAGCTCTTCTTTTATCTCATGCTTGAGTTTTTGTGATTCATCATCTTCTTCACTATCGATGTTCTCACGCGATGCAAGTTTCCACAATGCGTTTAGATCCCATGTAACATTGGTTATAACCTGCTCAATACCGCCGTACAAATATCGAAATACCTGTGCAGCTTCGATAGACGTGTTATCAAATCGATCAGGTTCGACAAACTTCACGCAGATGCGGCAGTTGTTTGTAAGATTTGATTGATAAATAGCTTGCAATTCAAGCAGCAGATGCATTAAACCATTGAGAAAATCTACATTTCTGGTCGGACGTGGTCGCAGCAATTTGCGCAGTGCGGTGCGAACTTCGGGTGAAAGGAGTTCACCTATTGCTTTCAAGACATCCTCGACGAGCTGGCTATCAATGTCTGAACCAGACTGTAGTTGTCTGATTAACTCTTCAATATCCTTATTCGTATCAGGATGTTCTATCTTAGCTTCTTCCAGCTCACGAACAATTTGTTCGACATCGATCCTGTTTTTACGTGGTTTTATAATCTGCTGTACTTCTTCCCAATCGATCTGGAATACTTCTTGCCGACGTTTAGGGTCGTCAATCAGCTTTCCTGTTATAAAGTCTCGTAAAAGTTTCTTTTTAACCTCAGATGATAATCCTCCCAAAGCACTCTGATCACTGAAATGAGCTGTTTCCAAATTGGATAAATAAGATTTCTCTTTTGGTTCGTCTATGACTTCCATCCCTATCCGAGAAGCGAGATACACTTCGCGCAAGAGCTTGCTACTACCTCCCGTCTGCAGTCGCTGCGCTAGTTGGTTGCAACGGAACAGATGGAGTTGCGGGAGCGCATGAGCAATTGCTTCGGAAAGCCGATAACTCTCGACGAGAAGTCGGTCTAGCTCAATTAGAAACGAAACGATGTGCTCAAGGGGTGGTATAATCCCGGCCTTTCGTAACTGAATTTGAATGAAATGAATGATGGATTCTTTTTCTTCGTTGCTGTATTGATAATTTTGAATACTTGATTCAATCAATTCACTTAATTCCTTTGTTGTAAGTGTAACTGGATTGATAGTATACAAGTCTTTGAGACTCTGTGCGTCGCTTGTACGCTGATTAAAAATAAGGATAAGCATGTATCCTGGTTGTAAGTGATTACGATACCAGGTGGCCGAGCGATCAGGTTCGAGGTTATATTGCTCAAAACCAGGGATTGGGCTGGTGCTACGAATTAAAACGTGATGATCATTAATTTTTTGACGATTACGCAAATGCTTCAAAATGTTCTGATAGACTGCGGTGTCAAAATCTTCTACACGAATAAATATACGGTGATGTTGTTGGGAGGGTTGGACATTGCTGATACATCGGATAATTGTATTGGCAATGACCTGGCTAACTTTTTCCTTCATATTACGGTTCCTCAATCTCGTTATGGTCGGTGAACCATAGCTGTTGCATCTGAGTATTGGGTTAGCAAGCCAGCGTATTTCATACGGTTGAGGAAGCGGTCACGATTACGCGCAAAAGCTCCTTCATTGACCGCAAAACGATTTATTAAGCCAGTTTGTTTTGCTTCATCTGGTCCGATAATAACGCCATAACGTTGATACAGATGTTCAAGAAATTTACTGAAAGGAAGTGTTCCAGCTGGCGGGACGATAACCATTGTCAGAGTTTTCAGAAGCGTATCGCCTAAAACGAAGCGAGGTTGTGGCCCACGCTGTGGAGCAATCAAACCAATGGCTCGCCCCAGTCGGCGGTGAATGCCTAGAAAGTGACGCTGAAAGTTACTAGCAAGTGCGTCGTACATCAGATTGATAAGTTCCTCAATAATCTCTTCATTCTTCATTTTAGCAGCACGTTGCCTTAATTTACCAATCGATTGCTGAAATTCACTTCGCATCGTTTGACGGATATTACCAAAATATTCGTCGGCCAATCTTTCGACAACATCGATTGGTTTTGCATTAGGATATTGCTGAATTGATAATGTGACCATATTCTGAACGAAATGGCGTACTTGATCGATCTGCCAGCGTTCATGCCGTTTAAGCAGGTTGGCTGATATTGATCGAATAATTTGCCCGTCATTATCACCTGGGAGATCGATGAGGATTTCCGGCCGACAGTTTTGAAGGCAACGATCTGATTGGTGCAGCGTAGAATCAGAGCAGTTTTTTGGATGAGCACGGTGATAAATATAAATGATGATATGAAAACAGATAAGATGAGCGACTAATTCGAGACACTCAAGTTCATCGAGCTGATTATCTAACAGATTATAGAGGTCTTCGGCAAAGTATGTATAGAGGGGACAGGTTGGGTCTGGTAACCAGCCAGGCTTGCCCTTCACAATATCTTCTGCTTTTCCATCCGATTTTGTCAGGTCAACCCATGCCTGATTAATGATCGAGGCAATTGTGCCGAGCGTCCAGTGGCTGTCTCTAAGCAATGTTTTGAAGCGGCTGGCAATCCTTGCTCGCCATAACGGTTCGGTTACTGTTCCGGCTGAAATCATCAGATAGTACAGCTCACCACCACGAGCAAAGAAATTACGGGCGAAAAATTCAATTCCTTTATCAAGCTCATGCAAGGAAAGTTTGGTAAGATCATCACGATATGTATTCCTTTTCGATCCTTTTCGCAGTGCCTCCCAAAGAATAAACTCTTCGTGAACAGGAAATAGACTTTTTGCATACCATGATCTATTCTTTTCAATAATCGCGAATGAACGGATGAGTGAGCGTATTTGCTGAATGATGTCCTCTACTGGATGACCGTTAGCCTGTACATAATGAGCGAGTCGTTCTTTTAGTTTCTTTACCGCGTCCTCATCCCGTAGATCTGGGCTCTTTTCGTTTTCGTCGTAGAAGACAAATCTTCGCAAACCAAGTCGTTTTGGGACAATATATTCATCTGTATAGACGCCAAAGTTGTAATCATACCCGGCTAGTACTGCTAGGAATTCGAGCAAATACTCAATCCATTCCTGACCTTCACGTAGACGATGGCCCCAAATTATGGTCTCAGGAGTATATTGTACATTTTTATCGTAGTTTCCATAAACATGCATATACTCCTCCAACTGTATGAATTATACCGTAGTTATCTTGCCCTGTTCATCAATACCAAGTTTACGTAATTCGTAACGATATCGGTTAGGAACGAAAAATTCAATACTTGAGGTGTTATTATTCGCTGTTTTGATAACGAACGTACTGATCAGCCGATCCTTTAAGCGACGAATATCCAATTCACATTGGGCTGAAAGAACTGAAGGATGACCACCCATTGCGATCCGCAGTACGTACTCAAACTGTAGTAACCCAAATGACCAGCGTATCGAATCGACGTTTCTGCGAACCTGAGCCGGCGGGGCTATTTCGAGGTATAATTGCACCTCAGAGCAATCAAGGTAATCATAGGAACTGGGAATTATTGAAAAAGATAAATTGATAATTGGTATCTTTAATAATACTAATGGATGCGGTTGATTGATACTATGTAGATATCGAGCCGTTACGTAAAGATATTCAGTTTCGTTAAGGTACAATCGTGTGAATGAACGGTTCAACCCCTTTACAAAAATTCTGAGGGTTTCCTCATGACGCTTATTTGGCTGGCTTAGCAAAGATTGGTACTGATCGAAGAAACGAAATGGCAGGAGCTGTCCATAGTGGAAGAGGCTACTCTCAAAGAATATCTTTCTCCGGCAGTGTGGTAGCCATCGAATAATCTCTTGCTCATGCTCGTTATCAGTGAGGTACTTACGTTGAATTTGCCGGAAATATTTAAAGTGTACATCCACTGTTTCGCTAAATATCTGCTGGTGCTCACGTTGTTCCTCTATTGTCTCACCCCCGCTAACGATAAATTCATCTATCGCAAAAACGGAATGTTGGCCTATTTCAAGCAGATCAAGCAGTTGAATGACATGAGCTTTGCGCCTAAAACCTTCATCGTCAGCGCGACCAAAGATATTTTCGTAGTATGCCAATGATGAGAGATCTTTGCGTTCCTGAATCCCGGTTTGGATATCCTCACACCGTTTTCCACCACTAATGGTGTATGCTAGATGGATCAACATATCACGGAATGTAATGTGGGAACCGGTTTCTTCAAGAATTTTATAAAGTTGTTGTATTCTATGCGCAACGATCTTATCCGCTATACGTTGAGCGTTATAGAAAATAGGACATTTGGTTTGCACCGGACAATGGTGGCAATCACGCCAGTGTCGAGAATCGGTCATCCATTCAAGGGCTTTGAAGATGAAGGTGGAGGTTGCTACACGGGTCAGATTGATAACAAGAAGTTTTTGATCAATCTCGAGATGCTCTTGATCAAGTTGTTTACGGATCTCTGTTTCAAGTTCGGGTTCACTCACCTCAGCTAACAATGCTCGCAACCGCCCTTCATTAGCCGCAATTAGATAACGATCCCGGCACGTAGGCTCACGTAACGTGCGTGCTAGGCGTTGTAATACTTCTTTACCCTTTTTTTCATCCAGTTCCGACAAATCCTTAATGATGAAAAGCGATTGGCCGTTCTGCCGAATCGGTTGATCTATCAGTTTATCCCAATCAATAGGTTGATTCGACTGCAAGATAATAGAAGCAACACGACGACAAAGGTATGTTTTTCCATCACCAGCGTTTCCTGTCAAAATCACAGACGGCGGTTGATCGCGTTGGTATAGTTGTTGAAGAAAACGTTCTAACTTTGTGGTCAGCTGGAGCGGTCCGGCAGCGGGCGGTGGTGCACCAGCGATGAATTCATCGAAGGCCGCCTCATGATCAGGTGAGGCGGTTGTGTAGCGATTGAGATACTCAACAAATGAATTTACGTATCTCTTCATCATTCAACCTCACAAATGGCAAATATCACATCCCCTTTCGTCATCCTCGGCATCAAGTACTGCCCCCAAAAGCTCTATCAGCGGACGGTTTGGTCGCCTCTTTCGCTCTTGTTCGAGACGAAATGCGTATTCACGCTTTATCTGAGCAACTCGTTCGGGTTTCTCTAATTCTGCTAAACTTTCGCGCTGACGCCAGTAAAAATGCTCTCCACCTCGTTCTGACTCATATGCCTTTGCTTGCTCGAAGAGATCAGGGTGATGTTCCTTTAGGCCAATCCACTCACCAGTACGTTGGAAAAAGCAGAAGAAACAGCCACTTCGTTGACGCCATTTGTAGTATTCCGGAAGTCCTAACCCACTGTTTTCCAGAATTGCTTCAATATCAGTGATGGTCATGCCGAGTTCTTTGAATGGATATACGGGATGAACATTGGGTTTAGTTGAAATATATCCATTACGACCTTCATCTGCCCGAATACCAATGTAACTCCAAACCAGATCATTACCGATATAGGCCTCAAACGGTTCAATCTTCAGCTTACGAGTGCACCAGCGTACCTGCGCTGATGGCAACATACCACCGTATATATCGAGCCAGTGATCAAATCCTCGCTCTGGATTAAGTTTTGTAATCTTCTTTTGTAAAAATGATTCTAAACGATCAAGATACGCATACGTTTCTGGCAGCTCTTTGTGGGTATCACAGAATACATATTCGAGCTGTGGGATCTTATCGTGAAGAAAAATTGCAAGTGCAGTGCTGTCTTTCCCACCACTCAAGTTGACAATGTGTCGGCCAGGACGAGCTGCCCATTGCTCGATAATATCTCGTTGAGATGGCATATACTATATTCTCCTATTCATCCTGTAACAATGATTGCAATATCTCAATAAGTGCGCTAATCTGTTGTTCTTTACTGAGGCTATTTGTACCATATAGAATCTTTCGTATCTCATCTCGTACTGTTTGAATCTGCGGATGACGCTGGAGATGAACAATACGACTCAACTCTCTTCTACCATTCGTAAGACTAATTCGTATCATATCATGGTGCGAAGAGGTTTGTGTAGCATAGAGTGCAAGTTCTTCAGCAGCAGCAAAACGTTGTGCAAGCTCACGGATCGCAGCCTGAAACACCGGTAGATCATTATCTTGCCACTGATCCGGTGGTCGTTTCACAACGAGTGCTGCCAGACTAGTAGACCAGGCCTCACCGTTTGGAGGTGCAGTTTCCAAACGAGCGCCAAGCGCGTGGAGTTGCGGTTCGTTGATAAGATGTGCAATTCGTTGGTAGCGATGCAAGAGTGAGAAATGGGCTTGTGCCGGATCCCCGCTGAGATGAAAGGCCTGCATCGTATGTTGCGCGATTGTTTGCAGCAACATTGGGAACGCTTGCTGAAGCTCTTTTAGCCCCTGTTGTAGATATGAAAGAAACAGGTCGATAGTTGTTGCATCATCTTGGTCAGTATCACTGAATGGCTGTAGTTGACATGCCTGTGGTAAGAGAACAAAGAGTAATTCATCCGGTGCACGAGCCTCCTTAAGTGCTGCACGAATCGATTGGGCAAGATGACTTATCTGCTTTGTCTGTTTACTATACACCGGGAGCTGATGATAGATGCGCAAAATCCGGATAGACACCGCTAGGAGTGCGGGTTGAATGCGTTGTTGAAGTGCCTGCGGAGCGAACACCGCGGCAAGTTTTCGATAGACTTGTAAGCGGACTCCTCTGGCCTGACAAAGTCTCACTGCGAAATAAGAAGGTCGGGCTAATAGCCGCTCAAACATTGCCATATCAGGCATCGGTACATAGTTGCCATGCTCGTAGAACATCAATTCACCGGCCTGAGCGACATAGAAAGCAACAAACAGTATTGGTAGTAAGCCCGCCTTTACTCCGTAAGGTGGTTGTTGTATATGGGCATATAATTCAGTGAGTTGCAGTGGTGTGGTTGTTGCTGACCGTAATCTGTCTTCCAAGGCCTGCCAGACCGGTCGTAAATGGAGTGGATCGGGGTCGAGAGGAGGACCGATCTCCCAGGTTCCATCAGATCGCTGATGATGGAGACCCCCCGCTTGAAAGATGCTAGCGTAGATAGCTCGTTCGGGTGGATAACCGACGAGGCCAAACATTTCTTGCTCTGAGTGTGTCAGGAGTGCTGCTATCAGATCTCGTCGTGCTTTAGCTGCCGCCGATGAGATGACATCGCGCACGATCAGTTCATTCCAGATCCGTGGGCTCAGTGCGTATGTGTTGTCAGCAGCCTGAGAAAGTAGGTTGTCAATGTGCCGCTCATTGGTAATGGCAACAGCTTGTCCCCGATAAAACCAATCATTTTGGAAACCAAAGGTTCTACGAATGACAGCCCGGAGATCCTGTTCTACTTCAAGTAACCGGCTATTGACCTCACGCCGGGCAACACGGTCATGTTCTAACTCTGGCTGTTCTTCAAGAATAACTCGTAATGCTGCGGCTTCAAGGAGCAAATCATAGAATTCGTCGATGCGTTTAGGAATAACAATAACTCGTGCTGTTTCATGTGCCCGTGCCGAGTCTGTTGCCCATTGGTATGCCTGTGAATGCTCTTCATCATTTGCCGGGACGATGTGTAATATTTCGCCATCGTGTTCAGTCGTTAGCGGTAGAGAAGGAGTGAGTTGACCGACGTCGATATAACGTATAGCGAAGACTCTTGTTGCGCCCGTGCGATAACTGTGTTGGCGGGCGATGCGTGGTGTAATATCAGTATAACGGTGAAGTAGTTCGCAAAGCGTGTATCGTTCCGTAAGCGAACGTCGTACATTTTGAGTAAGTGTCTCGAGATCGAGATCACTCCCTTCCCAAAGCACGAAGCTGTCTCGATACCGACGATAAACGATATGTTTGTGTGTCTGCAAGATGTCCAGTGCACGAGCAATTGCTAGATCTGTTGGGTCGTCAGTGAGGGCAAAGGCGATATGCGCCTGACAAGCGCGCATACCGGCTGCACGCTCAAGAGCACCGAGCACCCCGATCACGGTTAGTGTATCAAGGCAGACCGGATCACGGCTCGATAGAGCGGTACGTGCCTCAACTAGTTCTGCCCAACGGCGGCCTCGACCGCGCGTAAACAAGCCGGCACCCAAGTTAGTTTCGATATACGAGAACAGATGTGTCAGTCGATAGATAGGAATGTCATCCTCTTTTGACTGAGCCAACACGTCGCGGAGACCCCATGGTTCATCTGAACTCAGGAATGCAAACAACGAACGTTCGTTTTGCGCAAGTTGACGAACAATGCCTGGTAACGCAAGCAACGTCATTGGGTGGAGAGGAAAGCTGTCGGCAATAATCTGTTGCCACTCGGTGTAGTTTATCTCAATCGGGCGTAAACCTAGTTCCTCGGTCATTGGTGCAATCCGTGCTGCCCACTGCCGTCGTTGCGACATGAGTCGGTCAATATTCCCTCCAGGTCGCAATGCTGCAGCGATTAAGCGTACCATCTGGCTGGTTGGTTCTTGAAATGCCAGATCAACAAATCGTCCCTGAACCTTAGCCCACTCAATCCGCCGTCGTGGACCTGCGTAGGTAGTGTAGTGTTCAAATGCCTGGTGGAGAATGGTTACGACAAGGATCGGTGTTTCACCACTGCGCGCTGCGGTTTCGGCCAGTGTTTGTAGTACGAAGAGATCTCGTTCATCATTATGACGGGCTGCATAATCGAGGTACTGACCCAACTCGTCAATGATCAACACAATTCCCTTGAATTGGCCTTGCTCCTTGAGATAGTGGGCAGTTTGTTCAACAAGCTCAGCGGTTTTTACCGGATCAAGGGCTTCCTTACCAGCCTGGCGAATAGTTTCGGGTATCCTGATTCGTGAACGTTTTAGGGCATCGACAAGCGCCTGAACAATAGCATACCGGAGCGATGTGTTATTCCCTGGCACAGTGACTGCCAACAAGGAAGGAACATCAACCGGGAATACATTACTATCGGCATGCAAAGATGAGAGTAACAAGTGTCGCGACTGGACATTACGTTGCAAAAAGTGAGCAAGAAACAAGGCAAACGCCGATTTACCTGCTCCGAAAGGGCCAATAATCGAAAAAGCACGCTCGCGATTTTCGGAATGTAGACCGCGAAGAATACGAATTGTGGTTTGTTGAATAAGTGGAGTTACCACATAACCATCAAGACGATGGCGTAAATCTCGAAAGTCATGATGAATGTGAACCGATCGGGTAAATCGTGACGATATGGAAATCAGATCAAGCATAGGTGGTTTCACGCGAGAATGCAATTCGAAGGAGTGACCAATCAAGCTCTGGATCGTCGATAGTTCGCCACATAATTTGACGAATGCCTCCACTATCACTATATGTTGCCTGGCCGTTCGTCAATTCTTCAAACTGGAATAATCGGCTAAGCAGGCTATCCTCATCAAGGCGGAAGATTCGTCCCGGTGAGCGCTCACCGTAAGCGAGCTCGTTGAAGGTAAGCGTATGACGCTTGAGGTAACGGGCTTGTTCTAATGCCGCGAATGCAACTAGAGCATCAGGTAAAGATGGTTGAGAACCACTCGTCAAGTAATAATGAGTACCTGTCTGATCAGAGAGAGTTTGAACAAGATAGAGATCATTTAATGGACAATGTAACGCATCTTCGGCAAACGTTGGCTGCGTAGTTGACGGTCGAGTATAACAGCGAATCATACAATCAATATCTCGTTCTAAAGTAGTTTTTGAAGGTTTTTTGCGATCTATCTGAACTAGATATTCACTGATTTTTTTTGATAATGAATGAATCGTAAATTCACCACGTTTAAGAATATTAAATGTATAGTACCACGTAAATGTCATATTTGGGCGAGAGGTGATCTGATAATGAATCAGCCAGTGCGATGTTGCGGTAACGAGAAACGGATCCCAACCGTTATCCGCGAGGAGTTCCTCACCAAGCCTGGTTGGCTCTAGGTTTCCGTTTTCTGTTCTCCTAAAGAGTCTAGTTGCAGTAGCCCAGAATCGAATGGCTTGAGCCATGTTTTTGCCAACGCCCAACCTGACGAAAGCGTCCTGGCAGCGGAACAAGTCAGGCGTTTCTTTAAGCAGATCGAATGCCTTCTTGAGCCAATTACTACGTAGGGTAAAGGTTTCGTGTCCACTGAAGCTAACAGTGTCTGGAAGTTGTGTGTTCATCAATGGTATACCTTGATATATCTTAATTGAGTTTGAAATTCCTGATATGGGTGTGAGTGATACATAACAAAGTAGATCAAATCTTTCTCGTATTTCCATTCATGCCAGAGAAATATGCTTACGGACGGGTAATATCTTTCCTCGCCACTTCTGAAACAATTTCTCTGCCGTCATCCGATTGTGCTCTGGCACTTGTCCAAGAAGTGACTGTTTCGGCGAAAGCCTCATGATACGCACTTATGACGTCGTATGAAGTATTATACCACCTTG
>Ga0197142_1002964_pt1 | contig 14513 bp, 15 predicted proteins | sample GBS60_MetaG_FD_148614 | JGI IMG/M metagenome (GOLD analysis project Ga0197142, IMG submission 148614) | Sediment microbial communities from Great Boiling Springs, Gerlach, Nevada, United States - GBS 60_MetaG | ecosystem: Environmental > Aquatic > Thermal springs > Hot (42-90C) > Sediment... | reverse complement strand
TTTTTATTTTCCCATGTATATGATACTTGGCAAGGATTCAAAGTTTTCATTTTTCGCATCCGTTGGGGATACCTCTCTTTTTAAAGGTTGGTTAGAACAAGGGCTTGAAAGTTTAAAAGAGGAGGAGTGAGAAGATGAAGGGTTGTTTTATTTTTGTAGTGTTATTTGCTTTTGTTGTATTTGGTTGTAAAAGGGGAGGGGTTGAGCAAAATGTAAATGATATTAATGTAGTGACTTTAACTTATGTTGAATCTAAGGTTAGCAAGTTTGATTCAATTTTTGTTTATGAGGGTGAGTTGAAGTTTAAATATCCAAAAGGGGAGGTAGGTAAGAATATGTTTTATAGAGAGGGTATACGCTTTATTGATGGGAATTATTTTGTTGTATCTGAGGGTGGAAAGAAGATTTTAAGGTTTGATAGTGAGGGTAGGTTTTTAGGTTCTATAGGTAGGGGTGGGCAAGGACCTGGGGAATTTAATCACATTATTAACTTTTTTGTTGATTTGGACAAGAATATAATAGTTAATGATTTACCCTCATTTAAGCTTGTAATTTTCAAATACCCTGATTATAAGAAGTTTGAAGAGATAAAGGTTAGAAATCTTACACTTAGTGCTACTCGCACTGGTTCGGGGAGGTTTGTGATTTATAGTTTGTATACAGATTCTCTTCTTAATGAGATTTTACCTGATGGTGGGATTGTTAAAAGTTTTTTGAGTCCTGTTGACAAGAATTTGAAGTTATTTACTGCGAGAACTCATTCAGGTTGTCTTTGGCTTGACCGAAATGGGAATTTATATTTTGCGGATCCGATTTCTTGCAATATATTTGTTTATGATTCAAGTTTGAAGTTGATAAGAAAGTATGTTCCTGACAAGGGTTTGAAGGAATTTTTTGGTTGTCCAGCTGGGAGATTTCCGAAGAATTTATCTCCTTATGAAGTTACAAGTGAGCATGTAAAATTTTGGCAAAGTTTTTCTCATCCGCATAGTGCAGAGTTTTTAAATGATACCTTGTTTGTGATCCAGTATTACAGGTCTAAAGGCAGGATAGGGTTTGAGGATGAATTTTATTTTAACTTGGTTTCAAAATCGGGGAGGGTAATTGGTATGGGTTTAAGAGCGCCTCATAATGGGATATTGTTGTTTCCAGGGGATGGAATTGTTCTTGAAGCAATTCCTGGGGAGGTGAAGGGGACAACTATAACGGAGGCAAGAATTTTTCGTTATAGATTAAGGGTGAAGTGAAAAACAATGTGTAAAGCTTATAAGTGTTAGTCAATCTCGGAGGGAATTTTTTCTTGGCAAGAAAATTCCCTCTGTTTAAATCTTTGGTTGAGTTTAATTAGGGGGACGAGATTTTAAGGTTTATTTAATTTTTGTCATTTCAAATTTTAATTTTATTCCAGTTAATTTTGTTATTTTTTGAATTAGTTTTCTTCCTGGAATGATTTTATCATTTTCAATTTTGCAGTAGTATTCTTTTGAAATTCCGAGCAAATAAGCCATTTGTTTTTGAAGGAGGTTGTTTTTGAGTCGGTATAGTTTTAGGGCTTCCCCGAGGGTCGTTTTTAATATAAAAAAAGCGAAAAAGTCAAGAAAAGAGGGTTAAAAATCGGTGTTAATTAATTGAACTATTTGTTCAATAAAAAGTTACCCTCCAGGTCTTGACAAGGAAATTTACTTGATTTAAATTTTGTGTGAGAGAAGAAAAATTAAAGAAGGTATGCGTTTAAATTTTGTTACAATTTTGAGGAATTTACTTGGATTAGTTTTTGTGTTTTCGGGTTTTATAAAGCTTGTTGATTTGGTTTGGTTTTCTGGGATTGTTTCATCTTATGGGGTTTTGCCTGATTTTTTAGTTTTACCTTTTTCTTTTCTTGTTTCGTTTTTTGAGTTTATTTTCGGTTTGATGCTTTTGTTTGAGATTGTGGATGTTTTGGGAGGTTGGTTGGGGTAGGAATGACCTTTTTCATTTGTTTTTAAATTTGGCTTTAATTTCTGGTTTAATTTTTGTAAAGTTAAAAACAAAAGGAGGAAGGTAAAATGAAAATTTTACTTTCAAACGATATTAAAGAAGTTTTGCTTTTGGTTTTAGTTGTAGTTTTTTTGGCTATTTCATTTATCAATATTTCACTTGCCGATGTCCCTGGTGATTTTTGCGAGGATACATTAGGGTGCATTGGATGTCCACCAAGTAATTGCTGGATTTGTGGAAGTGTTGGTTCAATTGTTTGCTATAAACCAGCGCCTTATCCACAATGATTTGAACAAAATTTTTTTAGTCATGAAATGGTTAAAAATTTTTCTTGTTTGTTTATCCGCGATTTTGTTCATCGTTGTTTTATATTTGAATTTTAGTTTTTTCAAATTTGGATATAATCAAGGTAGGATCAATTTTAATTATGAAGTGAAAACACAACAGGAGAGAGATAGGACCTGGCGGAAGATTAAGTTAGGCGATAGTTTGTTTTCTGTTTCGTACTGGGGTGGGATTAGAGTTGATTTGAAGGGGAATATATATTGTTGGGATTATAGCTATAGACTTAATAAATTTTCTCCCGAGGGCAAATTAATTGTGCGTTATGGAAAGGGACGAGGGAAAGGTCCTGGAGAGTTTGTGATGCCAGTAAGTTTTGATGTTGATTCCTTTGGTAGGGTTTGGGTGGCAGATGCTTCAACTGGGTTAATACAAATTTTTAATCCTGATGGTAAGTTTTACAAGAGCGTTAGAATTTTAAGCATGCCATATAGAATCAAGGTTTTAGATAGGGAACGATTTTTAATAATTAAGGCAATGCCTGCTGATAATCTTTTTGAGATATATGATATCAATGGGAAGTTATTGAAAAGTTTTGGCGTTATATCGCCAGAGCAGAGTAAATTTCCCACTGTTTTTGTAGGGGATATAGGTGTGTGGGGAAGGAGTTTGTATTTGATTTTTCATTATCTTGGTTATATATGCTGTTTTGATTTTGAGGAGGGGAATGTTAAGTACATTGCTGAAATGATAGATGTTATTGTTCCGAGGTTTAAGGTTGTTGAAGTTAATGGGAAGCAAGCAATTAAAATGGCGGAGGATTCGAAGATCGCTTCGCTTTACTTTTCAGTTCATGATGGAAAGATTTTTATTAAGAGCGGAAAAAGCTTGGAGGTGAAGGAAACCATTATAGATGTTTATTCTGCAAGTTATGGTGTTTATCTTTATTCTTATCGGATACCGATTCGTGGGTTTATTGAGGGTGGTTACTTTTATCAAGATAGAGACACACTCATTGTAAAGTGGGAAATTAGATAATTAAGTGTTGAAATGCGCGTTTTTCTCATTTCTTGACAGAATTAGCTTAAATTTTTTATGTGATAAGAAAAGGTTAAAATTTTTTATGGGTTTAAATTTTGTTGGATTGTTTTTTGTGTTTTCGTGGATTGTTTCATTGTATGGGGTTTTGCCTTTTTCTTTTCTTGTTTCATTTTTGAGTTTTCTTTCGGTTTGATGCTTTTGTTTGGGTTTTGTGTTGTTTATGCTTTATTTGGTTTGATTTTTGTGAAACTAAAAATAAAAGGGGGAAGGTAAAATGATTAAGCGAATTTTAATTATAGCCCTATTTTCTGCTTCCTTTATTTTAACGGCTGTTGTTTCTGTTTCATTTTCAGAGATTCGTTGCCCCAAAGGTGTTTGCCATATAGTATATGATCCAGTTGATAATTTTTATTACTGCCTTGGTTCCTCTATAAATTGTTGCTGTGATTATTAAAATTAATTGACTGGTCATATGTTCTTATTATTTGCTATCCTATTAAATTTTGGTCAATCAGATAAATTTGATTTATTTTTTCTACATATCAAGGATATTGTTCTTGAACAAGGAGCTGTTTTAATTGGCAATATAAAAAGTTGTTATGTGGATCATGATGTTGGTATAATAATAAGCGATGCGATTTCAGGTGATCTAAAAATTTATGGTTTTGATGGCAGGTTAAGGGGTGTAGTAGGGCGTAGGGGTAAGGGACCGGGTGAATTTATATCACCTTTTAGAGTTGTAGCGGATGATAGATTCATTTATGTTGTTGACCCTGGTTTAAGGCGATTAAGTGTTTTTGATAAAGACAATTTAAAGTTTGTTAATAGTTTTAAGGTAGAAGACGGAAGGGATTTAAGAGTAATAGATGGGAAATTTTTTGTTGCTTTTACTGATGGTAAATATAGTTTGCATATTTATGAAAGAGGGGGCAAGAAAGTGAGAGATGTTTTGGAAACGCCTGAAGTTGTTCGTAGGAATAATTTTATTGCTGATGGTGTAAGTATTGATGAAGATGCAAAAGGAAACATCTATGTTATACATGAGATGGAGTATAAGGTTTACAAGTTAAATAAGGAAGGGGTTCTTTTCGGTGAATTTCAAGGCGAGAATAGAAATTATATTCCCCCGCCTCGGGAACAATTCAAGGAATTTTATTCAAAGGAGAAAATAAAGAAGTGGGCTGAAAGTTGGTGGCATGTTGATAAGATAGTTGTTCTAAAGAGATCGGGGTTAATTTTGATTAGCTTAGTTAAATTCAACCCGCGAAGATTTGTGATAGATATTTATGATTTAAATGGTAGGCTTTTGATTGGCGATATAGTTACAGATTATAGGTTATATTGCAGTGACGGTGATGATAACATTTATTTCGTTCAGGAGATAGAATATGGCGATAGAATTGACTTTATAGTTAAAAAATATCGGATTAAAATTGGTGAGAAAAAGTGAAATATTTTTTATATTAATCATTTTCTTATTTTTAAGTTTTTTGCTGTTTAAACTTGTTAACAGAACAGAGTATATTGACAGAATGAAAGTTTTTGATAAGCCGTTTAAGTTTATTGGTGAGGGTCTTTATATTGACGAGAATAAAAAGGGTTTGAACAGGGTGGTTATATTATTTGCGATGAGCGATTGTTCGCTTTGTCTTTTTGAAGCCAGGTACTGGGGGCTTGTATATAATAAGTTTAAAGATAAATTGGTGATAATCGGGATAACAAGGGAAGATGAAAATATTGATGATTTTGTTGGCGAATATAACTTAAGATTTAAAATCTATCGCAGTGACAGGTTATTTGAAATAGTATGCCGTCACATAAAGCGATATAAAATTTCTTGCGTTACACCACTGAAGTTTTTTATCAATAACGAAAATAATGTTATCGCAATTGAGGGCGGAACAAAGAATGAAACAGAACAGAGGTTGTTTCCTGAAAGGGTTGCCTCTGTTTTACTTATGCCCAAACAGCCATAGGCTTAAAGGTATGAGTATTATTTGGTATGCTAAGCGATGGAATTCAAAAGTAGGTATAAATTGTGTTAATCCTTTGCTAGAGATTTTTCCATATAGATTTAAAAGATGGGTTCGTGGGAATTTTTCTGTGGGGAATTTCTGCAGATTTTTGGATTTAAATTTTGCATAAGAGAGGGATTGTGTAGCGGTTTATGATTTTCTAAATGTCAAGCGGGGATATGTTATTTGAGGGCGCTTGTCATTTCAAATTTTAATTTTATTCCAGTTAATTTTGTTATTTTTTGAATTAGTTTTCTTCCTGGAATGATTTTATTGTTTTCAATTTTGCAGTAGTATTCTTTAGATATTCCGAGTATATGAGCCATTTGTTTTTGAAGGGGATTGTTTTTGAGTCGGTATAGTTTCAGGGCTTCCCCGAGGGTCATATTTGAGAAAAAAGCGAAAAAGTCAAGAAAAGTGGGTCAAAAATCAGTGTTAATTAATTGAACTATTTGTTCAATAAAAAGTTGCCCTCAAGGTCTTGACAAGGAAATTTCTGCCTTTTAAATTATGGGTGAGTGAAAAATTAAATTATGGAGGAAGTCATGAAGAGATTTATTTGGTTTTTGGCGCTTGTATTTTTAGTTTTGTCTTGCCTTTCTTTTATTTCAAGTTTATTCATTGAGCCCACATTTGCTTTAGTTGGTGGAACTTGCTGCGAGGATCCGGGTTCTGTTTGTGTTACTGATGGGGTGGTTTTGCATGGTTATTATTATTATTTGCCTTGGGGTCCTTGTCCTCAATGAAAAATAAAAATTGGAAACAAAGGTATGAAATTTTTTCGCGTCGCAGTTGGAATACTAGGTTTTCTGATTTTGATCATTTTGATCTATTTTTTGGTAAGATATTATTCAAAATTGAAATTTTATTCATGTACTGCACTTGAGTTGGAAAGTATCATTCCGAGCGATTCAATTGGGAATCCAATGGAGATAATATGTGTGGGCAGATATTTAATTTTGCTTGACAATCAGCCCATCAAGGGTCGGGGAAAGATACAAATTTTTGATAAAAGAAGTTTAGAATTTATCACAAGTTCAGGGCATTCTGGTTCGGGTCCAGGTGAAATTATATCTCCAATAGGTTTAAATAACATTCCGGGTGATTCCACGAAATTTAGTATTTATGACCTAGCTTTGAAAAGGTTAACTGTATATGATATACGAAGCGGTAATGTTGAAGTTTATAAAGTTATAACTTTAAAACATGGCTTACCTTATTTTCCTGTTGTTATTGATTCATTGATTTTTTCGCTTGACTTTAATCTTGAGGATGGGAGAATTTCAATTTATGATATGGGTGGAAACTATATTAAATCAATAGGTAGATTATTGCCTGGTTTAAGGAAGGGGGTTCCAGCTTTTATTCATACTCATGCAAGTCAGGGGAGATTAAGGGCAAGCCCGAATGGTAAGTTTTTGGTTGTCATTGCTGTCTACTCTGATATTATTGATATTTATGATAAAGATGGCAATCTTATAAGAAGATTTCATGGACCTTTAAATGTAACACCAATATACAATGTTGCAACAAGTAACGGTTCTCCAGTTATGGCAGTTGATATTGAGAAAGCGATGTGGGGTTATGTAAGTGTAAGTTTAGATGAAAATCGTATATATGCTCGTTTTACGGGAGAGAAGTTCAAGGAGCGAGCTGATGGCAAATATCTTCATATTTATGATTATAATGGAAAATTTTTAAGGTGTTTCATATTTGATAGGAATGTTTTTAATGCGGTTTTTGATCCTGAAACGAGAAGGTTATTCGCCATTCAGCTTTATCCAGAGCCGTCAATAGTTGTTTATGAAATACCAGAGGAAAGATAGTTATGAATGAGAGGCGTATAATTTTCATGTTGGGCTTTGCTTTAGTTTTAATGTTTTGTGCGAATTTGATTTTGGCAAATAAGTTAAGAAAGATTGCCGATGGTTTTGTTTGCGCTACTTATGCTGATTCAGTTGAAGGACTTAAGGTAAGCGATATGTTTAAAGATGGAGTTATATTTATTGCCCCGTCAAAACTTTGTGAATCCTGTTTTTGAATTAGTTTTCTTCCTGGAATGATTTTATCATTTTCAATTTTGCAGTAGTATTCTTTTGAGATTCCGAGCAAATAAGCCATTTGTTTTTGTAGGAGGTTGTTTTTGAGTCGGTATAGTTTCAGGGCATTCCCGAGGGTCATATTTGAACCCTGTTTTTGTTTTATCTTTTTAATGTAAAAAAAAAAGCGAAAAAGTCAAGAAAAGTGGGTTAAAAATTGGTGTTAATTAATTGAACTATTTTGTTCAATAAAAAGTTGCCTTCCAGGTCTTGACAAGAAAATTTACTTGATTTAAATTTTGTGTGAGAGAAGAAAAATTAAAGAAGGTATGCGTTTAAATTTTGTTACAATTTTGAGGAATTTTCTTGGATTAGTTTTTGTGTTTTCGGGTTTTGTAAAGCTTGTTGATTTGGTTTGGTTTTCTGGGATTGTTTCATCTTATGGGGTTTTGCCTGATTTTTTAATTTTACCTTTTTCTTTTCTTGTTTCGTTTTTTGAGTTTATTTTCGGTTTGATGCTTTTGTTTGGGATTGGTGTTGTTTATGCTTTATTTGGTTTGATTTTGATGGTTTTTGTTTTTACGATCTTTGTTTTTTCAAGGTATGTTTTAGGTGAGGTTGGAGATTGTGGATGTTTTGGTAGGTTGGTTGGGGGCAGGAATGACCTTTTTCATTTGTTTTTAAATTTGGCTTTAATTTCTGGTTTAATTTTTGTAAAACTAAAAACAAAGGGAGGAAGGTAAAAATGGTGAGATCAATTTTGTTAGTTTTATTGATTTCTATTTTGTTATTTCTAATTACGGAATTTGCTATGCCTATCTTTTTAAAGGCTGAGCAATCTACTAAATGTTATAAGGTTATGTGTGCAGAATATAGTGGGATTAAAATTAGATGTGTTGATTTTTATCAAACTGGTACAACATGCCCGTGTGATCCCTGTGACCCTTAAATGATCTTTTGAAAAAAATGGTTACTATAATTTTAAAATTGCCTGTTTTATTAATCTTGTTTCAGGTAGGTTTGACTGATATTTTCAAGCTTCACAGAGAGATAACGGTAAAGTCAATAAAATTTCCAATCATGCCTCATCCCGGATATTATGCTTTTACAACTGACGGAATGATTATATCTTATCCGTCTTATGGGGTTTGTTTAATTGACTTCCAAGGAAATCTCACTAAAAAGATATTGGATAATTATGGGCCGATATGTATCACTGATGAAGGTGATATTTATTGTTATGATGTGGAAAACAAGCGCTTGCTTAGTATCAATATAAATAAAGTTAAAGCAAGAGAAATTTCAGTTCCCTTTCAATATCGTAACATCTGGCAAATGGCGTGCTTTGGGAAATATATCTATTTTGCACTTTACGGTTCCGATGAAATTGGTCCTGATTCCATTGTTCCATCAATTGTTAGATTTGATATTAAATCGGGCAATTGGCAAATAATACTTAAAGAAAGAGCAAAGGATCTTGACTTTGGTTTGATAAGGATTAGATCTGATGGAGTTGTTTTTCATGTAAATTCATCAACTGGAAAAATAATAAAGATTACCCCGGATGGAAAAATTCTTGATTTCACAGTTTTACCTAAAATACCTGTATATATTACGCGAAATTTCTTTTTACTTGAAAGGAGCGGGAAAATAATTGTTGAGCGTTTATATCCTGGTCCTGGGGTAAATAAGCTGGATATAATTGATTTAAAAACTGGAAAGATAATAAAATCAGGGATAAATGTGCCTAAAATGCTTATGATTTGGTCGGATAAGGATGATAAAGTATATATCGCTACTGATGATGCGGTAAAAGTTGAAATTGATCAAAATTGTAAAATAGGTGTGTTTGAACTCAAAGCAAAGTTTTAGTCAATATGAGTAAGCAGGTCTTAATTACCTTAACATTATTAATGTTTAGTATTTTTTTGTTAGTTAGAAATGTTCACTTGCAAAAGTTGAATTATGATAAAAGCAAGCGGTTGAATGAATTTGTAAATTTTTTTGAGCTTGATTCTGCTTTTTGGGGTAAGAAATTAGAGTTTCCGAATTTAAATGACTATTATGGTAAAATTTGGAAGTATCAGGATCTCACCGCGTATTCTAATATATGTGTAATTTTTATATCTGGCGGTTGTAGTTCTTGCTTTGAATCTGAGATTGAAATATGGAATAAATTATCCTTTGACTTTAAAAATAGTGCGCATTCAAGGGGGTTAATTGGAGTAAATGTTGGATTGGATGATGATGTTATGCTTTATTACTTGAAAAAGAATTATATAGATTTTCCCGTTTTAAAAGATAATGGTGTTTATAAAAGGATGCTCGGTAAATATCTGGATAAGTTTGAAGTTATTGCTTTTTTTACGGATTCGAATTTAAGAATAATAAGAGTGCATTTTTCGGAAAGAGGGAAGCGAGAAAAAACTGTGAACTTTGTAAAATTTATAAACCAATTTTTAGGTTAAAAGATGAAAACAAAATTGTTAAAGCAAAAGCATTTTATCTTCTTGGGTATTTTATTATTGTTCGCTATTGTTTTCTTCGTTCTTTATCGCGCAAATTGGAAAGCTCCTGTTAAAGATGCAATTACTACAAGAACACCTTTCACCATTGATGTCAAAGGGATAGAAAAAGCGGTGAGATTTGAAGATTTATTTGATGTGGTTGATACAATTGAGTTAAAGGGTCAAATTATTGGTTCAGTATCTCATTTAATTAAGTTACCAAACGGGAATTTAGTGATACTTGATGGTATTGGTAATGAGATTTATATGTTTGATTCTAATGGAAATTTTTTACGAAAAGTTGGAGGGAAAGGTAGGGGTCCTGGGGAATTCATTAACCCCGTAGATATAAAATTTAATCAATGGGATGGTTTAATTTATGTTATGGATGTAAGTTTGAGGCGTATCTCTGCCTTTGATACGCTTGGGGGATTTCGTTTTAGTTTTGGTGTTGAGAGGGTTGGTGAGCAAATGGTTTTGAATCGCGATAGAGTTTATTTGTTTGGCTCTGGATATATTAAAGAGAATATGGTTTCATGTTTTAAGACGGATGGTAAATTATTATTTACATTTTGCGAGCCGAGTGATTTTGTCAAATCAATTAAAATTCCGATAACGGGAGGAGTGGGAGGATTTATTATTTTTCAAGATAAAGTTTTTTTAGTTCACCCATATGAATATGTTTTGCGAGTTTTTAATTTAGATGGCAATAATATTAGAAACATAAGGGTCAATTCAAAGTTATATAGGAGTCCGAAGTTAGAACCTAACACAATGATGCCTGATGTTTCATCGTTTACCCCTATACTTTCACCGCTTCTGAATTTGTTGGATCTGTTTTTCATTATTGTGCAGGTCCCAGGTGATGGTGAGGTGAAGAACTATTTAGAAGTGTTTTATTTACCTACTGAGAAAATATTGACTTCAGTTGAGTTATTGGAAAGACGCCTGCTTTACATTGATCAGGAAAATTATATTTATTTTTCATATCAGCCTCATCCAGTTGCTGAAAGTAGTGTTTTACCAAATCCTATAATATATAAGTGTAGGTTTATTCACTTGACAGGAAGTGGAAAGCAAAAGTAAGGTTTAGATTTTAATTTAAATTGCTCGCTGATAAAGTATTCATTAATAGGGTGGTATAAATCCTGAGGCATGATAATAGTCGCGTGTAACTATAATTTGGCGCACGATTCAAAGGTTAAGGTTTTAAGGTGAGGTGTGAGGATTTGGTGTTATATACGAATCGGCGATTACAGGTTTATTTAATTTTTATCATTTCAAATTTTAATTTTATTCCAGTTATTTTTGTTATTTTTTGGACTAGTTTTCTTCCTGGCAGTATTTTATCATTTTCAATTTTGCAGTGGTATTCTCTTGAAATTCCGAGCATATGAGCCATTTGTTTTTGAAGGAGGTTGTTTTTGAGTCGGTAGAGTTTCAGGGCTTCCCCGAGGGTCATATTTGAGAAAAAAGCGAAAAAGTCAAGAAAAGAGGGTCAAAAATCAGTGTTAATTAATTGAACTATTTGTTCAATAAAAAGTTGCCCTCAAGGTCTTGACAAGGAAATTTACTTGATTTAAATTTTGGATGAGAGTTATTGAGGTTTTGCTTTGGTTAGTATTTATAAAAGGTGATTGTGGGATGAAAACGCTGAGTTAGAGTATGTGTTATAATTAATAGAAGAGTTTTGAAACAAAGCGTAGGCGGGAGATGTCTTTGACAGAGGTGTCTGTAAATCGTCCTGTTACTGTGGCAATGTTCTTCATTGGGATTGCTGTCATTGGGGTTATAGCATTGTCTTATATAAGCGTTGATTATCTTCCATCGGTTCAGATCCCAGAGCTTCTTGTTCAGACGATTTATGTTGGTGCTTCGCCGGAGGAAGTTGAGAGACAGATAAGTGAACCCATTGAGTCAATACTTAACACGGTCAAAGGTGTAAAAAGGGTAATTTCAATCTCGCGAGAGGGTTTATCGCTTGTGCGATTGCAATTTTATTGGGGGACTGATATAGATTACGCTATGCTTGAGGTCAGGGAGAAACTTGACGCTATACGGGGTTCGCTTCCGGAAGATGCACAAAGACCGACGATAGTTAAAATTGATCCTTCTTCTGAATCCATAATGACGATTGCTTTGACTTATACATATGGAGTTATGGGAAAAGGGGACATAGCAAGCTTAAAGGAATTTGCCCAAGCGCTTGTTAAAAGGCGCCTTGAACAGATTGAGGGTGTTTCACAGGCGGTTGTGGCTGGTGGGTATGATAGAGAGGTGCATATCCTCGTTGATATTTCTAAAATGAGGTCGTTCAATCTCACACTTGAAGATATCTCAAATGCTTTGAAAAGTTCAAATTTGAGTTTGGTTGGGGGAACAATTAAGCAGGGCGTTTTCAGGTATCCTTTTAGAGTCGCTTCAGAATTCAGAGATTTGAAAGATATAGAAAATGTCATCATCAAAACTGGATGGGATAAGGGTGTTCGTTTGTCAGATATAGCTGGGGTTAGATTTGATTTTGTAGAAAGGCAAGGGCTTACGCGTTTAAATGGAAGTGAGGCGATTTTAATTTTTGTCAAGAAGGAAGCAGGGGCTAATTCAATAAATGTAAGCAGAAAGGTTAGGGATGTAGTTGATGAATTGGCGAGGGATTATCCCGATGTTAAAATTGAAATTATTTTTGATCAAGCGGAGTTTATAAGGAAGTCAATTTCGGATATTGAGCAGGCGATATTTTGGGGCGCTTTATTTGCTTTTTTATCCCTTTTCATTTTTCTTCGTGATTTCAGATATCCGCTGATCATCGGTATAGCAACACCGTTCTCAATTCTTGCCACTGTTGTGATGATGTATCTTTCTGGTATAAATTTCAATATAATTTCGCTGACTGGGCTTGCGCTTGGAATTGGTATGATCGGTGATAATGCGGTGATAATAGTTGAGAATTTCACGAGGTTGAGGGAGAGGGGTTTAAGCGTTAGAGAAGCAGTTTTAAAGGGAGCTAAGGAGATAAACCTTGCGGTTTCAGCTGCGACATTTACAAATGTTGCGATCTTCTTGCCCGTTGTCCTTGTAAAGGGTGTTGCACAGAAACTTTTTCTTGATATGGGATTGACGATGACATTTTCGCTTCTTTCGTCACTTCTCGTTGCAGTGATGCTTGTCCCAGGAATTTTATCAAGATTGAAAGAGGAAGACATAAACAAATCCGTTAAACTAACATTTTTTAAGAGATTTTACACCGGGTTGATGGATTCATACATTGCCTTTTTGAAGTGGTCGCTTAGAAATAGAAGTGTTATTATTTTAGCTACGGTTCTTTTGATATTGATTTCGCTTGGTGTTGCTCTTTTGATAAGGGCGGAACAAGCACCAGACATTGACCAAAGTAGGTTTACAGTTGAAGTGAACATGCCTTACGGCTCAACGCTTGAAGCGGTGTCAAGTGCTGTTGAAATGATTGAGAAACAATTGTTAAATATGAAAGAGGTTTCAGCTGTTGTGTCTGACATCGGGATATCATCGCAAGAGGATTATTTTAGCATTTTGTTTGCAAGTTTAAATAAAGCAAAAATTTATGTTAAGGTTAAGCCGGAGTTCAGCGTTGATTATGTGATGAAAAAGGTTCGTCAGGACATGATTGGAAGCGGATTGTTTAAAAAGTTTGAGGCGATCGGTGCTGAAGTTGTTTTCCAGAGAAGAACGACTACATTTGAGAGAATCCTTCAAAGCGCCGAAAGTGATATAGCGATTAAAATCGTGAGTAAGCAGGTCGGCGTGGCTTCTTTGGATTCAGCGATTTTAGTGGCGAGAAAGGTAGCCGAAAAAATTAAAAATATAGGTGGTGTTTCAGATGTTAGAATCATACCTGAGCCGGGAAATCCGCAGATAAAAATTTTGGTTGACAAAGATGAAATTGCAAAATATGGGTTTAACAATTCGCAGATACTATCTGAAATAGAAAGTTATCTCAAGGGGAAGGTCGCGACTTATTTTAATACATTTAGTGATAGGATACCGATACGGGTGATCGCAAACAAGTCGGATAATGAGGATGTTTTAATTTCCCTTTTGAATTACAGTTTGAAGATGGACAGAGGAAATTATGTTGCTTCAATTCCCGTCCGTTCAATTGTTAAGGTTGGAAGGGAGAGGGGCTTAAGCGAAATTTATCGTGAAAATGGAAACAGGGCTGTTGTCGTCCTTGCAAGTGCAAGCGGGAAAAACATTCTAAATTTGAGTGGTGAAATTGGGAAAATTTTAAACGATGTTGAAAAGTCGCATCCGAGTTTTTCTGTTAAGCTCGGTGGCAAGATAGAAGAAATTTACGAGTCATATCGTGGGCTTTTGATAATAATTTTGCTTTCAATTTTTCTGGTTTATATGATACTTGCATCGGAGTATGAATCAATCGTTTATCCGCTTGTCATTTTAATCACAAGTCCCCTTGCACTTGTTGGGGCTTTCATTACAATGTATCTTGCCGGTCAAAGTTATAATGTTATGTCAATTGTTGGGCTTGTTATAATGCTTGGCGCAATTGATAATGATGCGGTCATAGCAGTTGACCTTATGATATCAAATAGAAGAAGCGGGATGAATCTTGAAGATGCGATACTTGACGGTATGACAAAGAGGTTCAGACCGAT
>Ga0197142_1002961_pt1 | contig 14523 bp, 10 predicted proteins | sample GBS60_MetaG_FD_148614 | JGI IMG/M metagenome (GOLD analysis project Ga0197142, IMG submission 148614) | Sediment microbial communities from Great Boiling Springs, Gerlach, Nevada, United States - GBS 60_MetaG | ecosystem: Environmental > Aquatic > Thermal springs > Hot (42-90C) > Sediment... | reverse complement strand
GGATTACGGCTAATGTAGATTTAGTTAACGGTTCCTACGACAAAGAAGCTCTTGCGAGCTGGCAAGCATTCTTGCGACGTTTTTTTGCGGACGATTCTCCTGATCGCGATACTAACGGCGACAAGGACACATTTAACTCCGCGTTTGATACCAACTACACAAATTGGAAAGAGGTCAGGTTGTTTACATCGGCGGAGCTTACCAACAGTTCGAAACGGCGCCTCGCTGACCTCTGGCTTTCCGATGCCTACGCGTGCTTTGTAGATAGTGTCTCAGGTTGCGTTCGGCCACTCACACAGGGCGGTCCCGTTGGTCCAGGCGTTGGGAAGTCCGACTTTAGTCTGCTCGCGTGTAAGAAACAGATCAAGAACTTGTTTGCTGCATCTTTTGAGGATGTAGTGCTTGCCGATTGTATTGCAGCAGTTTTTGACAAGCGCGTGTTTGCGTGTCCAGTGAATCTTGTGCCAGGCGATATTGCGGTTTCGAGGCGGATAGCGCTCAAGCTATTACCCTATGCGGAGGGAATTTGTTTTGACTACAAAGGTCTGGTCGCAAAACGGACAGCTCCTTTAATTGAGGACGGAGGTTCATCTGCTCCACCCGATGCCGAGATCGGCTTCGATGAGGAAGGTAATCGTGTAGCTCCGTTACCTCCTAACAATCCACCTTCCAAAATTGAGAGCTTCGATCCGGCATTCCAAATCATTCCCGAATTGGCGCCGTTTGCTGGCGAACTGCGTGTTGAGAGGCTTCCCGTTCTTTGGGTATTGTCTAGTGATCGATACAAGAAGGACCTTGGTTTTATTCGCGATGCCTTTTGTGTTTCGGAAGCAACATTGGCTTTTTATCCCGACTCCGTAGATATTAGTAGATATAAGGCCGTTATATATCTCAGCACCTCCCCGAGTATTTCGACTGCGATTTTCCAGCGACTATTCGATTATGCATTGAACGGCGGCATTGTGTTTATCGATGCATACAATGTTGCAAGCGGTCCGACTCTCCATGGCCGAAACCAATCCAAGCTTTGGTGGGAGCGTCTGAAACCGCAGCGACGTGAATTTGGCGCGGGCGAGACCGTCGTTACTTATGCGGGATCGAAGCAGATGTTTCCGTTTACTGCCCCATATTTTATCGGTGGACAAGGGATCATCGAAGTTGGTAGGGTGACCGATTCGTCTGGCGTAAGCTATCCGTTTCTTCTTGTTCAGAAGATAGGCAGTGCCGGCAAGTGGGTGTTCATTAACATACCTAGGCTTTGGGAAACGAGATTTTCGTTGTTGAGAGAAGTCGTACAAGGCGAGAGCGGGATCACATTGCCTGATCCGTCGAGGGTCAGAGTCTATTCTGGCCGGAGCTGTGCGCTTGCGATCGGAGGCGCGGAGTCGGAAGAGATCTCAATTCCATGCTCATATGACGAAGCGGTGATTTTCGACGTGATCTCACGGAAGGTTTTTACCGGGCGGACGTTCAACGGATTTCTGAGACTTCCCGAAAAAATCGCCGCCGGCGAAGCCAAACTCTGGGTGATAAAACCCTACGGCAAGCCGGTTGTGCTCTATACCGATGGTAATCTAAACTATGCCGCGTCTGTATCTGACGGCGACTACAAAAACAATGTGCTAAGATTTACGTTTGCAGAGCAGGCTTTCGTCAGTGCACCAACGCGACCGAAATTGCTTACAATCGGAGGCAAGCCAGCGGAATTCCAATACGACGCAGAAAATCATCTTATTACGATCAAACGCGTTGGCGATCTGGTGGAAGCAAAGATTGAATTCTGAAGACGGAGTAAACATCAGCCCTTTCCTGCAGGCAACCGAGGCTGACACGCTGATTCGACGGCTGCTAAACTCGCTATAGGCAAACTTGCGGGTAGGCTCGATCCGAACAAATTCTAGGTTGTCACTTTTTTCTCGCAACAAACCAAGTAGATAGCATACCAGTAGGGGAATAGGCTGATTTGGGGGAACGATTTCAAGATATGAAGAGCATGCGAGGCCCGAATGAAAGGTGTTTATGAGTGTGAAATACTCGCACAAAGCGAGATTGGCCCAAATGTGGTGCGTACCCTTCTCAAGAGTTCTGAGATTGCTCGACAAGCTCAGCCAGGTCAATTTGTCAACGTGAAGATAACATCGACTACGGATCCGCTTTTGCGTCGTCCGTTTTCGATACACGCGACATATCCGGACGAGGGAGTATATTCTCTATTATACGTATTGAGAGGTAAGGGCACTGCGTTGCTGCGCAAGGCCAGACCCGGAGACAAAATTAGTGTGGTTGGCCCGCTGGGCAAGCCGTTCGACCTGGGAGATTCGTCCGAAGCGGAACATGTAGTAGTTGCCGGCGGTTGTGGAGCTGCGCCACTTCATTTTCTTTGCGACGCTTTATGTAGAAAATGGGGGTGCAAGCAAGTAACGGTACTCGCTGGTGCTCAGAGCAAAGATGCTGTATTGTGTGAGGCTGAGTTCAAAAGCTACGAAGTTAACGTCCGCGTATCCACCGACGACGGCAGCTATGGCTATCAGGGCTATGTTACTGATCTTCTAGATGCTTATCTGGCCGAACGTTATTCTATGTCCTCGCAATCAGGAAATAGTCCGCTGATAAGAGTTTACTCATGCGGACCGCACGAAATGCTCAAAGAAGTTGCGCGTATCTCGCGCAAATACAAAGTATCAAGTTGCCAAGTTTCGTTGGAGAATGTGATGGCTTGCGGTATAGGCGTGTGTATGGGCTGTGTACAGAAGATCAAAGACAGTGGCCACGGTGATGATTCGGCGGAATGTTTTCACTATGAGCGGGTCTGTACAGAAGGCCCAGTGTTCGAAGCGGAGAATGTGGTATGGGAGTAAACCTCGCCGTAAAAATAGGCAAGATCGAGATGAAAAACCCGGTCACTGTTGCCTCCGGTACTTTCGGCTTCGGCAAGGAAATAGCCGATTTCTACGATCTTTCGCATCTTGGGGCCATAACAGTGAAAGGGACTTCACTGCATCCTTGGCTCGGCAACGAGTATCCGCGCACAGTCGAGACGCCTTCTGGGATGCTTAATGCTATTGGGTTACAAAACGACGGTGTGGATTCTTTCATAAGCGATAAACTGCCTTTTCTGCGTCAATATGATGTTCCGGTAATCGTGAATGTGGTCGGCCACACTGTTGAAGAATACGCCGAGGTGGCCACTCGTCTTGATGGCGTAGAGGGAGTCGCGGGCATAGAAATTAACATATCCTGCCCGAACGTTAAAAGTTGTATGGTCTTCGGTGCAACTCCTGAGAGTACGGCCGAGGTTGTTCGAGCAGTTCGCAGGAGAACCAACCTGACGCTAATAACAAAGTTATCTCCCAATACAGGAGATATAACGGCTGTTGCCAGAGCCGCAATTGATGCGGGCAGCGATGCGCTCTCGCTGATTAATACGCTTTTGGGCACAGCTATTAATCCCTGGACTCGTACCTTTAGTCTGGCAAACGTTACAGGCGGTTTGTCTGGCCCGGCAATCAAACCAGTTGCACTGAGAATGGTTTACGAAGTCGCGCAGGTAGTGGATGTTCCGATCATCGGAATGGGAGGTATAATGAACGGCCTCGACGCAGTGGAGTTTATGCTTGCAGGAGCTAACGCGGTCGCAGTGGGCACTGCTAACTTCGTCAATCCAAGGGCGGCAATTGAGGTCATAGACGGGATCGCGCAATATCTAGAGGCAACAGGGTTCGAAGATGTCAACGATATAGTGGGCAAGGTCAGGCGAGAATAGGCACTATACTGTATATAATATAAACCCCGTCTCAGCCTGCCAATCGCTGCCACCAAGATTTGCGTGGTCGTAAGTTTTCTTCTGTCGGTTTCTTGTTATCGTTATCTGTAGCAGATTCGCTGCCTTGAATCTTGATTTCCGGTGCTTGTTGGTCATTTTCGGCTGAACCAGAACCGCTTGACCGAGATGCATCTTCCTCCGCCGGTTCGGTTTCGGCATTCGTAAGTTTAGAGCGTTCTGTGCGCTTCCAGATCGATTCTTTGCAGTTGAACAGTTGATCGGCCTGTTTTTTCAACTCTTCCGCATCAAGCGATTCGGATACTCCGGACTCGGAAGAATCCAAGCTGAGAAGCTCAGCATCTTGGATGCCGGTCTTTTTGAAAAGCTCATTAATTCTAGCGACTCGCTCAGCCCATTCGGCTTTCTTAGGCTCCGGCAGGGCTTTGGCCATTTCATTGAATTCTATCGAGGTCAAAGCCATGGCCTCCTGCGTGCGGTTGAGCATTATGTTAGCTCGGTTGAGCATCACGTTTAGCTCGCGCTGGCGCTCAATAAGCTCCATTATAAGCTCGTAGGAGTTCTGCTCGCGAGTACGCGAATCCTGGTACTGCATTTCCAGGTATTTGCTTTTCTCTCTTAAACCAGCCAGCCTGCGCTCGGCCCGTGCAAGTTTTGCTTTGAGTGTTTCGATTTGCTGAATTAGCTCACTCTCGCTCACAAATGGACCTCCTAGAGCTAATTATATCCATTTTAATACCCTCTGCCATTATCGGACGAAAATCTGAAAAGCGCAAGTATGATTGCCCAATCATTAGACGAAAAACAAAACCTTCTGCCAAACCGGATAACAGATTTTGCCATAGAATATACATTTCCCGCTGGACTGAGCTTGTCGGAATGTATCAGTATAGACTATAAGTATAGACTGAAGTCCTAGTGTTTCTGAACGCAGACATCCTTTTCCAGCAAAGTACGGTATCATGGATCAATAGATCAGGTAGTCAAACTATTAACAGGGAGAAATCTAAATATTGAAAAAGCCCGTTTATACTCGTGTCGATTGCTTGATATGTGTCTTTCTCGCAATTGCAACCCTTGCAATATATTGGCAGGTTTGGGAGTTAGACTTTACTCACTTTGACGACAACCTGTATGTTACGGACAATCCATATGTTAACTCCGGTCTTACCTGGTCCGGCATTTTATGGGCTTTTACACACGTTCACGCTAACAACTGGCATCCGATAACGTGGATATCACACATGATTGACTGCCAAATTGCCGGACTGGACCCCGCATGGCATCACTTCGTAAACGTAGTGTTTCACACAGTTAATACTATTCTTCTCTTCTTATTGCTTAACAGGATGACTGGTGCACGTTGGCGGAGTGCGTTCGTGGCTGCACTGTTTGCGGTTCACCCGGTTCATGTTGAATCGGTAGCGTGGGTGTCGGAGCGTAAAGACGTTCTTTCCACTCTTTTTTGGTTTCTAACTACACAGGCCTATGTTCGCTATGTTCAATCGCCCAAGATTTGGCAATACGCACTAGTAATAGCGCTTTTCGTGCTTGGTCTGCTTTCAAAGCCGATGGCGGTGACCCTGCCGCTAACGCTTATGCTACTGGATTGGTGGCCGCTGGGTAGGTGCTTGAGATCGTTCGAGCATGTCGGAACGGAATTTGTCAACATAAGTGAAGACCGCATTGTTTCTAGTCAATATTTTGCTACAAAAAACAATAAAGTTGCTAACATTTCGGTTCATCAATGTATGCTTGGCAACTTGCCTGATAAGCTTCCGCTTCTAATTCTTGCAGCGACGTCAGCCGTTGCTACGTTTGTGGTTCAGCGGGTGACGGGAGCTGTGGAGTCGCTGGATGCGTATTCGATCGGGGAGCGCACGGCAAACGCTATCGTGGCGTATGTTGCCTATATTAAGATGATGTTTCTGCCAACCAAACTTGCCTGTCTGTATCCGCACCCGAAAAATACACTACCAATTTGGCAGGTAGCTGGATCGCTTGTTTTGCTTGTTGTGCTAAGTTGGCTTTTTGTCAAGATGGCGCGTTGGCGGCCTTATTTGCTTGTAGGGTGGCTATGGTATATTATAACTCTCATCCCTGTGATAGGTTTGGTGCAGGTCGGAAAGCAGGCTTTGGCCGATCGTTATACTTATGTACCGTTAATTGGCCTATTCGTAATAATATCTTGGGGCTTTCCCGACTTACTCGGTGTGTGGCTTGACAAGATCAAGGCTCCATCGAAAACAGGTCCTATTATAACAGCGTCACTAGGTGCTTGTTTTTTGGTTTTTCTCTTGCCAATTACATATCGGCAGATCGGGTATTGGCGCAACGATATTACTTTGTGGAATCGTGCCCTTGCCGTTACTCGTAACAATGCAGTAGCCCATTATAACCTTGGAAACACTCTATTGAGTTTGGGCGACATAGACGGAGCACAACGTCACTTTTCCGAAGCTATCCGCATAAACCCTAAAAAGTATGATGCCCACAACAACCTGGGAGGTATTCTGCTATACAAAGGAAATATCGAAAGGGCAATAACTCATTTTCGCATAGCTATAAAGCTTAGACCTGATTATCCGGATGCACAATGCAATCTGGGTCTGGCATTGTTACAGCGCGGAGATTATCATCAAGCCATTGGTCACTTCAAAGAATGCCTCAAACTCAGGCCCAATGATGCTGAGGCACTTGACGGACTGCAGGAAGCACAAGAACTCATAAATAATTCAAACGAGAATAGGTATAAGAAGAAAGCTTATTGAGGCAGCCATGTTCAAAGACAAAAAAGTAGTAGTGGTTATGCCAGCCTATAATGCCGAGCTTACTCTGCGCCAGACCTACGAAGAGGTAATGGAGCAAGAAATAGTAGACCTGGTAATTGTAGTGGACGACGCAAGCCATGATGACACAGTTGCCATCGCAAAGACACTTCCAAAGGTCAAAGTCCACGTTCATCCGAGCAATCGAGGCTACGGTGCCAACCAAAAGACGTGCTACGCGCTCGCTCTTGAAGAAGGGGCGGATATAGTCATAATGGTCCATCCGGACTATCAATATACGCCCAAGCTTATCCCAGCGATGGCCGCATTGATAGGGAACGAACTGTATCATTGTGTACTCGGTTCGCGTGTGCTTGGTCGAGGTGCGCTTAAAGGTGGCATGCCGATTTGGAAATACGTCGCGAACCGGTTTCTCACGTTTATAGAAAACGTATTGTTGGGAGTGAAGCTTTCAGAATATCACACGGGCTATCGAGCGTTCTCAAGAAAGCTTTTGGAACAACTGCCGATTGAGGCCAACTCGGACGATTTCGTGTTTGACAACCAGATGCTTGCACAGGTAATCTGGTACGGCTACTTCGTTGCCGAAATAAGTTGTCCTACAAAATATTTCCCTGAAGCTTCGTCAATCAACTTCCGCCGTAGCGTAGTCTACGGATTCGGATGCTTGTGGACGGCGCTTAAGTTCCGATTGGCGAAATGGGGGTTTATTAGATCAAGGATGTTTCCCAGGGATAGCTAAATGGCTGATAATTTCGACAAACGCATTAACCATCTAATTTTTACACTCTTGATAATGATCACATTTGCCATCTATTGGCAGGTGTGGGACTTCGAGTTCGTAAACTACGACGATGATGTATATGTATTGGATAACGTTTACGTAAAATCCGGACTTATGCCCATTACCATCAAGTGGGCTTTCACAACGACGCATGCATCGCTCTACCAGCCATTGGTATGGATATCCTACATGTTCGAGAGCGACCTCGGAAAGTTCGTCAGCCTGATATTAGGCGATGAGATAGGCAAGAACAACGCAGGCATCTTCCACCTAACAAATGTGATCTTACATTTGGCTAACACTCTGCTTTTGTTTGTATTGTTAAATCGAATGACTGGCTACAGGTGGCGAAGCGCTTTCGTGGCGGCGCTGTTTGCAGTGCATCCTTTGCATGTCGAGTCGGTGGCATGGGTAGCTGAGCGTAAGGATGTGCTTTCAACGCTTTTCTGGATGCTTACGACCCTTGCTTACGTTTCTTTTGCTCTACATAAGAGCAAACGAAGCTATAAGTTGGCGATATTGTTCTTCTTGCTGGGTTTGCTTTCAAAACCGATGTTGGTAACCTTACCATTTACTCTGTTATTATTCGACTACTGGCCTTTGATGAGGTTCCCTAAGCTGTCTGTACGCAGACTTATACTAGAGAAAGTACCTATGTTTATACTCGCACTCGTCATAGCAGGTGCGACCATTTTTGCTATGAAGAGTCGGGGAAGTCTGGGTTCATTCGAAGCATATCCGCTCGGTGTAAGGATAGCAAATTCGGTCGTAGCGCACGTGTTCTATATTGCCAAAACGTTCTGGCCTTCCGATCTGGCAGTTGTGTATCCCCATCCCGGCAATACTCTTCCTGTTTGGCATGTAATCGGGTCAGCATTCTTGCTGCTCGGGATTTCTGCTGCTGTCTTGCTTCTTTTCAGAATTCGGCCATATCTTATAGTTGGTTGGCTTTGGTATCTGATCACGCTTGCCCCGGTCAACGGAGTGATCCAACAAGGCAAAAATGCAGTAACTGATCATTTTAGCTATGTACCTCTCATTGGTATCTTCATAATGATAGCCTGGGGAGTGCCAGATTTATTGCGAGGAATTCTCAGAACTAGCGAAGATAATCGGCAGATTAACATCGCCTTATCTGTTAGCGGGGTACTCGCGGTGGCAGCGCTTATGGTCCCTGCGTATATCCAAGTAGGTTACTGGCGCAACTCGATCACATTGTTCAGCCACGCAATCAAAGTTACCAAGGGCAATTCTCTTGCTCACAACAACCTTGGCAATGCACTTCTAGAGAAAGGCGATGCTGAGCTTGCCATAACCCACTTTAAGGAAGCTCTAAAATACCACCCTGAGTATACGGACGCTGCTTATAACCTTGGCAACGCTCTCTATGAGCTCGGAGATATAGAGGGTGCAATCAGACAATATCGAAAGGTTATCAAAGAGGTTCCACAATACACTAAAGCTCGTAACAACCTTGGAAGTATCCTGGCTCAGCAGGGCAAGTTTGACGAGGCTATTGAACAGTTCGAAGCAGTCTTGCGCATTGATCCCAACAACCAGACTGCGCGCCAAAATCTCGAAAATGCCAAATTGGAAAAGGCTGGGGAACTTTGATCGAAGCGGTCAGCCGACCAAACTCGGGATAAGCACATAACTAGGACTCTGAATAGAATTCTAGTTCCCGTGTAAGATAAAAGAAAATCACCGCCGTAAAGTGCAATCTCTTATTTCGCCAGGTTTGATTTTCCCACTAATCGGCGAATAATCAGTTAGGTTGCTTATAAGCGAAATTTCCGGGCCGATTTAGGTTAGTTTGGCCGCGGCGAGGGTGGGCGTCCGGCGATTGTTTGACCGGAGGAGCTTTAGGCTATGCGTCGGACCTCGCCCGCCGGTTTGCTGTCAAAGATATATCGCAGGATCGGCAGCAATATCGACTTCGATCTTCTCAATGTACTTGCTTCCGTGCCGGATTGCCTTGAAACATTCTGGGCGGCAATAGAACCTATGTGGGAATCGTGTCTTATACGCCGCGCTGCCGAGGACCTAAGAAAGAAGGCCTCTCGACTTGCTGCAAAGTCGATTCTTATCCCCGATCAGCTTAATGCTCTTGCATCCGACTGTTATACGCGCGAAGATATCAGACAGATTCGCTATATCGTAGAGGCATTTTACAATTTGGAACCGGTTTTTGCTGTAATTGCCGCAATTGCACGGGTCTTTTGCACAAGCGCTCAGGACCCGCCTACGCATACCATATTGGAATGCCGACTTTCGCCAGGTCCCGTATTCGCTGAAACTATATTAATACCGGATAATGCTGATCAAATCCCGCCAGTGTTTCCTTGCAGACACGGAATCGATCAACCCTCACATTCGATTGTCAGAGCTTTGGGCAACTGGCCAGATTATTGTCGTAAACTCCACGAAGAGCTGAACAATCCGGCTTGCGCAGTTCCGTTTGCTCGTGTTACAGACGAAGTTCGCACATGCTTGGATGCAATTGGCGACTACATTGTTGCCTTTCTCGACCCATATCGACCCAAACCATCGTTCGGTGACAACGCTATACCAGCAGTTTTTCGTTCGATGGAGGCTTCCTGTGAGGCCATAGTGCTCGCGTCTGTGCTTCGGCGATCGTTTATTAGGTCCGAGATTCTAAATCGACGTCGTCGAATAATTGCTCTTACCAACTAATTGGGAACTATATTCGGCATATTTAACAAGGGAAAGGGGGGGGCGGGGTGCATAGCACACCCCGCCGAGTGCAAATCCCAGAGGGGGGAGGATTTGCCCTGTATGAGGTTGTATCCTGACGCCGCTACCTAACTTGGTCTTGGCGCCAAACATGAACCCCGAATTACCAGGCTAGTCTGTATTACCCGTGCTCCTGATGCGGCTCCGGGGTTAGAAATCTTCTCCAAAAGAAACTTTACACATTCTCTTCCGAGTGCCTCAGTCGGCACACGTACTGTCGTGAGCGGTGGGTCACATTCCAGGCACCTCGGCACATCGTCAAACCCAATCACGCTCATGTCTTCAGGCACTCTTATGCCACGTTTTGCCAGTGCTCTAATTAACGTTACGGCAATTACATCGTTTGCCGCCATTATTGCCGTTGTCGGTTCGCCAGACTCGACGATCTCTCTGGCCGCTTCTTCTGCAAACTGAACATAATCTGTCGTTTCATTCGCAGCCACGCCCCTCGGCACCAGACCAAGGTCGATCATCGCGTCACTGTAAGCTCGATAGTTTCGAGCAAACCAAGGGATTGCCGTGTTTCCTACAAACCTTATATGTCTATGTCCCAGATCCGCTAAATACCTAATGGCTTCTCTGGTTCCCGTGGACTCGTCATACCATATAGAGTCCACTTCCGACATTGCATTGTATCCGATTAGGTTGTTTCCCACCGTTACGCACGGCAATCCTGTCTTAACTACAGCTTTAACGCATTCGATGTGGTTAACACCCGCCAGAATCACGCCATCTACGCTTCCACGCCCAGCGATAATCCTCGGCAATGTAACTGAAGAATGCGGCGGGTCCAACTGATATCTCCAAAATGCAAAAACCAAATCACGACCGGCTTCTGAGCAATATGCCTCGACGCCTTTCAGGATCATCGAGTGGAACTCATGCAGTACATCTCGGTTCGATAGCACAAAGCAAATTAGGTCCGACATATTTCGCGCAAGGCGTCTGGCCTGCACATTCGGCGTATAGCCCAGCTGCTTAATGGCCTGCCGGACCTTAGCTGCTGTCTTTTCAGAAACTCCCGGTCTGTCGTTCAGGACCCTGGAAACAGTTCCCTTGCCGACACCGGCCAGTTTGGCGACGTCCTTAATGCTCGGACTCATAACTGTTTTAAGTTTGGGTCGTTGCCAGGTTCATTTCGGCCTAAGCGCAACTGGAACCGATTCCGACCACATTATGCCATGCATCCTGCTTTTGCGTCAATAGGAATCCCCCCGTTTTTTAGATATTTTTTGCGAATCTAACTTTTGAGGAGTCATGATGAAATCTTAAATTAAGGTTGGCATGCATTAGTCAATGAACACGGCGTTCGTCTTACCTGCCTATGCGGATATCGCTTGGCTAGTGTCGAATTGTATCATATAAACGTAATTACTCCGTATCTTTGCTGTTTGGAGTTGTCTTGTCTACACACCTTCGAAAAGACCGGTTTTCTTAGGCATCATAACGAATAGGAGAGCACAAAGTGAAGGACTCCGTTGTGCGCGTGTTTGCTGGCTGCCGCATTTACACTTTGAATCCGAAATGTGCTATCGCCGAAGCCATTGCTGTTCATAATGGCAAGGTATTGGCTGTAGGGTCTGCGGATGAAGTCCGATATGCAGTTGGGCATGATGCCGAGTGGACGGACATGGAAGGTCTAACGATCGTGCCGGGTCTTATCGATTCACATAATCACCTCGTTCACTACGGTATTTCCGCTACGCATTATGCCGATCTGTCGGGTTGCAGGTCCGTTGGCGAATTGCTCAAACGACTGCAACACTTCAGAGAGGCTAATCCGACTTCGGCTTGGATTATTGGCGAGCGGTTTGATCACGAACTGCTTGCTGAAGGTCGATGGCCTACCAGACGCGATCTAGACAAAGTAAGTCCGGAGGTTCCAATTGTGATCGTGCGACTTTGCCTGCACGCGCTCGTGGCCAATTCGGCTGCGCTGGAGCCTGTCAAAGGGCAACTTTCCCACGAACAACTTGAAACCGGTCTGTTGACTGAAGATGCCATGGAGCTCATCTGGTCGCAGATTCCGGAGCCGAGTAGAAGAGAACTGGAGTCAGCAGCACTTTGGGCCGCTCGCGAGGCCAGACGCGTGGGGCTGACTGGAGTCCACGTTATGTTGAACGACCGAGAAGAATTCGAAGCGTTTTGTAACCTTCGAGATTACGACCGACTCCCGATACGCGTATACGCGGTGTGTCCGGCAGACATGCTGGATTACCTTCGCAAGAGAGGACTGCGAACCGGTTCCGGAGACGAATGGCTGCGAATCGGCGGGCTGAAGCTCTTTGCAGATGGGGCTATGGGTGCGCGCACGGCCGCGATGAGACAGCCATTCGCCGACTGTCCCGACGAAAAGGGTGTGCTCTTTAGAAACGAGCGCGATATCGCGATTGCTCTGGAAGAAATGCAAACTTATGGCTTTCAGGCATGCATTCACGCAATAGGCGATTTGGCGATAGAGTGCGCGTTGGAAGGAATCCGCCAAGCGCAAGATACAGGCAACCGTGGCAACATCCTTCGCCACAGAATCGAGCACGCATCGCAGATGGACGACGATCTAATAGAGAAAATGAGACGATTGAATGTCATTGCCTCTGTGCAACCGCAGTTTGTAGTTACTGATTTTTGGACCTACGATCGCGTCGGCCCTGAACGCTATCGATGGAGCTACCCGTTCAAGACTATGCTTGATGCAGGGATTATGCTTGCAATGGGTTCCGATTGTCCTGTTGAGCGATTGTCTCCGATCGAACTTGTTGATCGAGCGGTGAACCGGGAGCCTCGCAGTTTGCAGGAACGGCTAACTGTGGAAGAAACTTTACGTGCATATACGTGGGGCAGTGCATTTGCCGGATTCTCCGACAACCAGGGCGGTTCAATTGAACCTGGCAAGTGGGCGGACTTTACTGTTTTGTCGGATGATGTTTTTGCTTTGCCTTCATCACAACTTGCTAGCGTGCGCGTGGAGGGAACGATCGTAGGAGGATTCCTGGAATTAGATTGTTGTTAATCGCGGTTAAAATTGGCGGCTGCGGCGGCGGTTCTTGCCGATTTGGCCGGTTGTCGCGGCGGACGCGGACCTTTAGGTTAGATTCTTTCCAACTCTGGTCGAAGTTTTTATTGCGATAGAGAACAAACCCAGCTATTAAGAAAAAGCGGCAGCTTAAAACACTGCCGCGCTCTTTCCCAATTCGCTAGAGTCAATTAACTCGCTATTGTTTCTATTCTACGCTGCGTTAGCTGTGCCTATTTCTTGCATAGCTTTGATTACGGTATCGGCTTCTTGGCGGGTGAGTTTCTCAACGTTACATGTGCGGCCTATAGTACGACGTAGGAAATTCGCAAAGAGCACATTGCCGTTGGAATATCGGGCAAATTTCTGACCGTATAATCGCCTGATGTAGGCATCCTGCGCAGGCGTAATGCCTCCCTTGGTGGCAGTCTCACCAACGCCGCTACCTTGGTGTTGTCTATCCGGTTCAGGAGTTTGCTGTCGTTGGTCCCGAGCCGTATAGTCTTTTGCTTTTATTTGACTTATATCGCCGCCAACATTCTCCAGTTCGTGCACTACTTTGTTTACCAACTCTAAAAGTTCGTCTTCGCGCTCGAACCGACGGCGTTCAACATCGTATGGCCACCATAACTGCGGCAGGCGATAGAGAAACCTTCCGATTCCAAATTGGACCGCAGTGCGTTTGAACGCGTCGGATACTCCGCTTTTCCAAGGTTCGTCTTCGTCTTTTGCCTCGCCGACATCGCTCTTTGAAACGCCTCTTACGGTGAGCACCCCCTGCACCACGACCCGGTCTCCGTCGCGAATGGGTGTCCAGGTGAACTCCCAATTCTCCGGTCCAACTACGGCGTCGAGGCGATCCATTACAGCACGCGCATCTACATACCATAGTGCGAGTGCTTGGCCATTCGCAGCTACCTTGCCCGGCTTCACCCGGATATGAGAAGCATCGAACGGCTTTGCCAGCTCTTCCGCTATGCGGTTCCAGTCGGACTCTCGCGAGCCGGCAGCAGGCGCGCTTCTTGTTTCTTCCTTATTCGATGGATCCGGTTGATCTTTGAGAACCTCTTTTTGCTCGGGGATATCTTTGGATTTTTTCTCGGCCGGCATCAATAACCTCCTCGGCCCAATCGTGGCCGATTTAATAGTGTGGGATTTGCCGCCGGCGGTCCTGGCAAACCGCCAGCGGCTGTGAAAACTAGCAGTATAGGTAGACTTGCGTATACTAGTAATAATACGTGAAAAATGTGATCACGAGTTCCCGGCGTTACAATTACATACACATCAAATCTTCACATAGTTCTCATAGATCCAGGAATGAGTGGTAAGAGGTAGTAGAGGGTTTTCGGTATTCGATCTATTAATTATAGGAAACTATCTATTAGATAATGTATTATAACTT
>Ga0197142_1002960_pt1 | contig 14528 bp, 18 predicted proteins | sample GBS60_MetaG_FD_148614 | JGI IMG/M metagenome (GOLD analysis project Ga0197142, IMG submission 148614) | Sediment microbial communities from Great Boiling Springs, Gerlach, Nevada, United States - GBS 60_MetaG | ecosystem: Environmental > Aquatic > Thermal springs > Hot (42-90C) > Sediment... | reverse complement strand
CTACTTGCCAGCCTTCCCAGTCTAAAAACCAGTGGCTTTGTGGCTTTCGTCCCCGGTTACAGCGGCGGGACCGCTCCCGAATTTCACGGGATTCCCTTTTAAGCCTTACGGCACCTGCTAATTAATTTAAATAAATCTAAGTTTCAAAAGTCAAGGTTATTAGTGTCTATTTTACTATACTTACCTCACCACTTTCAAGATTGTATATTGCTGTTATCACCTGAAGTTCTTTAGCCTTTATTAGTTTCCTTATGACAGTGCTGTTTTTTATCATATATTCTCCTTGCAGCAGGACATTTTTTATAATCGCACTATTGACTAAGTCTTTACTACTTTTTCCTTCTTTTCTTGCTCTTTCCACCGCTGGCAATATTCTTTTTACAATCGCACCGATATTCCCTTCCGTTCTTCCTTTTGACTCCACAGCTGCTGTAACAGCACCACAATAGGTATGACCAAGAATAATAACAAGAGGGGTTTTTAAATGTTCTGCAGCGTATTCAATACTGCCAAGGGATACTCGATCGAGAACATTTCCTGCTACTCTTATAACAAAGATATCTCCAAGACCTTGGTCAAATATTATTTCAGGAGCAACTCGAGAATCAGAACATGCTACAACTATAGCAAAGGGCCTCTGTCCCTTTGCAAGTTCTTTTCTCTTAGTATCACTGAAATCCTTGCTCTCAAGATTGCCAGTAATGAATCTCTTGTTACCATCAAGAAGTTTTCTTAAAGAACCTGATTCTTTAACAACTACTTCTCTGTCAGTTATTGCTTCGCCATCATCTCCTGAAGCAAAAGAAACAGTTAAGATTGTAAAGAAACCAATTAAAAAAATTAACAGTTCCATTATAACCTCCCTTATTACCCTTAATTACGAAGCAATTCAGGTTAATAATAAAGTTTTAATCAGTTTTCTTTATTACTGTTCAATATTTGTTCAACTTTGTTCAAAGGCCTTAAGTCTTCAGCCCTAAGCCTATATTCAGGGAAGTTGAGGGACTCTCTTCCTCAAAGACCATTTAAATCCTTTACTATCTCTCTGATAAAAGCCCTTGCCTCTTTATGAGTTAAGATATTAGCGTGGTTTAATTTTAGTTCGCAACATCTGCTACCAAATCTTGCGCTCTCAAGACTTACCAGTCCATCTCCCGCTCCAGACCTCCATTCAGAAGGAACAAGTCTGTCAGGAAGTAGCCTGATAAGAGATTCAGGATAGGAAAAAAACTCTTCGGGTCTTACAACGAAGGTATCTTCAACCTTTTTAACATCCCATCTATAGAGACTAAAGAGATGGGGATCTATACCTGCCAGTGAATAACATTTTATATTCCTTATAGGTTGAAGGGATTTTATAAAAGAAGAATCAGGAAGCAATTCCTTTATGGCTTCACTTCTAAAAAAATCGGAAATCCTTTTTATTGCCTTTGATATCCTTCCCTCTGGCAGATGTTTCAGAAAAGGTTTAAGTATAGAGACTATCATTGAAATGTGCCCTACCCATTCTGCCATGGTGCTTCCATGATGAGGAGTGGCTATTGTTATAAGTGCACTAATCCCTTTGTTACCATAAAGTTCAATATACTTTCTTGCGATTAAACCTCCCCTGCTGTGTCCGATAAGTATTATCTGATTATCAAAAGAGTCCTTCTTCTGCAAATCAAGTGAACTTATAAATTTAATAACCGCTGCCAGCTCTTTAACGGCTATCACCACTGGCCCAACGGGTCTTCTCTGAGACCATGTCACCACTGTATACCCATCCTCCCTTAGATCGTGATAAGAAGTAGTAAGCCATGATAGAGGAGTTCCAGTGGTCAGGATTTCAGGCATTATAGGGGGTGGATCTTTCAAAATAAACTCGTCAGGTCTTTTTCTGCTTAATAGACTAAAGGGGAAAAGGCCTCCACCTATCCTTGCCTCACATGGAGAGCACCATAGATTTTTATCCATACCAAGGCCATGGATAAAGATTATGACAGGTTTTTGTCTATCCCCGATATGGAATTCTATATCAAGTCTCATATATCCTTGATAAGATTATATCAAAAAGTCATAATATAGCAATGGGATAATAAGACTACACTATGCTTAGTGGCGAAGGTAACAGTTGCAGACTTGACAACTCTTGTTATTACATGGTATAAAGGTTTACCCGAAAAAGAGAGAGCCTTAAATTATAATAAAATAACAAAATAATTCATTTATTAGACTGGATTTTTTTGGCCTTGGGCCAGAGATAGAAAATCTTGCCACCTTTGGTAGTTAAGTACCAGCTGGCAAGAGTAAAAGGGAGGTGTAAGATGAAACTTGGTGTATTCCTAAGCGAATACAGGGCTGATACGAGTATCATCGAGAGACTCGCCCCTCAGAAGCTTGGCATCATACTGGTTGGAAATGGTGTCTACCATGCGGCTATTAAGGAAAAAGGTCAGGCTTCATCTCTGTTAAACATGAAGGCAGATTTTTATGTCCTCAAAGAAGATCTTGAGACCAGGGGACTAAGCACTAACCATCTCGATAATCGTGTTAAGCCTGTTAATTATGGTGATGTCGTTGATTTAATATTCAATGAATATGAAAAACTTATATGGATGTAGGAGGAAAAAACCATGGGGACATTAAGCATAGGAATATTTTCAGCCCTTGTTGGCTCAATGAACTATGATTTTGCCCTAAAGCTCGCAGATGCAGCTCTCCAGAAAGGTCACAAGGTAAATCTCTGGTTTTCAGGAAATGCATCGGGCTCACCAAAAAAGAACCAAAAACATCTCAAAGACTACTCCCACGGTGAGACACCATTGAGAAAGTTGATAGAAAAAGGTCTTGAGGTATGTACCTGTGAGGCCTGTTCACTTGCAAGAGGTATCCAGAAACCTGATGCAATCGAGGGTGTTCAGTGGAACGCCATGCACTGGTATCTTGCAAAAATTCATGGGTCCGACAGAGTCCTTCATATAGGAGGTGAGTGATGGCTGATGTAAAACTTGCCTTTATAGTTACAAAACCACCTTATAAGTCAGAAAATCCAAAGCTTGCTGCAACTCATGCCATGGCCTACCAGACAGTTGAGATCTTACTTGAAGAAGGCCAGACAGTCACACCAGCTCTATGCTATGTTGGCGATGGGGTCTTAAACTGTTTGAAAGGCCAGAAGGCCATGGAACTATATGGTATTACCAGTACAGAGACACATCTCAAAAACTGCCTGCTCGTGGACCTTGATGTCTATGTCTGCAAGGAAGACCTTGAGAAATTTGGTATATCTGAAGATATGATAGTTGATGCAGAGGATATGGGTGCAGAAAAAAAGATACAGGTTGTACCATTCGAAACAATAAAAAAGGCTATAGAGGGTGCAAATCACCTCTTATACTTTTGATAAAAGGAGGATACCATGGCATTAAAAGACCAAACACCAACAGAAGTACTGGATGTCCTTGGAAGGGTATGTCCTTATCCCCTTGTTATGACAAAAAAGGCCCTTGAGAAACTTCCCCCTGGCGGGATACTCAAGATACTCTGTGATGCACCTGCTTCTGCTGAGGATTCAATCCCAAGGTTTGCTGAAAAGCAAGGCTATGCCTTTGAGTCAGTAAAGCTTGAAGATAAGGGCTACTGGGAGCTTTATATTCAGAAGAAATAAGCCTTAAGACAGGCTTAAGGCTTCAGGCTATAGGCTACAGAATTTTTCCTAATATCCTAACGCCTGAAGCCTAAAGCCTATAGCCTATAGCCTATCTTCCGCCTGATGCCTAAAGCCGATGACCTAATTTTCTGAGAAGCCAATCATATATTGGCAAAGTAACAGTCAGCGCTGGGTTACTAAAATTATTCAAACAGTTCGAGATTATTCAATAACACACCTGTCCAAGATAAATCTTAAAAGGGCATGAGGCGAAAAAGCACAAAAGGCGACTCCTTAATGTAACTTGTTAAATAACCTCTCATGACCTTAACATACCTCTCAAATAAGTTGATAACCTCATTATACCCTAATAAAATAATCTTGTCGCTTCTTTTGTGTTTTTGAGGCCTTATGCCCCTTTTAAAAATAACATTTTAATTTATTTTGGCAGCTATGATTCAATAAGTAATTCTGAAAAATCATTTATACTTATGAATTCATTGGAAGGCACTGGTTCAACCTTTGAATTAGCCTTTGCCTTGTGAATCAGATACTTTATCCCAAATCTCGATGCTGTCCTGAGGACATCAATTGTATCGTCTATAAAAAGAGTCTTCTCCTTTTTAAAACCAATCCTCTTTTGAGCCCTTTCCCAGAATTCCGGGTATTCTTTTGGTATTCCCATATCAAAGGACGTTATGGCACCATCAAGATATTTACCGAGCTCTGTCTTTTTGAGTTTCATACTTAAAACTTTGTAATGGGCGTTTGTAACAATCCATATGTGCTTTTTTCTGTACCTCATTTCCCTGAGAAAATCCTCTACATGGGGATGAACCTCTACAAGATGCCTTATCTGTTCCTTTAAGGCAATAATATCAAGTTTCAATTCCCTTGACCAATAATCAACATCTGTCCAGTTTAGGGTGCCTTCCTGAGACCTGTATTTAGAAAAAAGTTCTTCCTTTGCCTTTCCAAAAGTAATCTTGTGCTTTTCAGCATACTTCTCAGGAACAAGATGCCCCCAGAAGTAATCGTCAAAATATTTATCAAGGAGTGTGCCATCCATGTCAAGAAGTATATAGGATATCTCCTTTGTTTTTAAAAGAGAGGCTATCTCAAGGATCCCGGTTTTCTGTGTAATCTCTAACATTTTTAATCTCACAAAAACAGAACTCAAAGTTAGATATCAGAGTCTAAGGAAAATTTTTCCCTACACATCCGACCTCCGACCTCTGACTTCTGTTAAGGCATTATTATTATCTTTCCAGCAATCTTTCGGTCTTCCATCTTCCTGTGAGCCTCAGAGACCTCATCTAATGGAAATACAGAATCTATAATAGGCTTGAGAAGGCCTTTTTCCACAAGGGAAGTTATCTTGATGAGCTCTGCCCTTGTACCCATTATAGAACCAAGGATACTGAGCTGTCTTGAAAAGAGATATCTCAGGTCAACAGTCACCTCTGGACCTGTTGTAGCACCACATATCACGAGTCTACCGCCTTTTCTGAGAGACCTTATACTCTCCATAAGTGTAGCAGGACCAACATGCTCAAAGACCACATCAACGCCCTCGGGTATTATTGTCTTTACCTTCTCATAAATGGATTCCCTTGAATGATTTATCACATAATCAGCACCCTGTGTCTTAATTATTTCGAGTTTCCTCTCATCTCCTGCAGTAGCAATAACAAAGGCACCAGTAAGTTTTGCAATCTGAATGGCAGCTATACCTATCCCACTGGCACCACCTATAACAAGAACAGTCTCCCCGGGCCTCAGACCTGCCCTTCCAATAAGCATGTGCCATGATGTCTGGTATGTGAGAGGAAAGGCTGCCCCTGTCTTAAAGTCAATTGTCTCAGGAAGTCTCAATACATTAATCTCTGGCACAATAACATATTCTGCATAACCTCCCTTTATGGTTGCACCTACAATCCCGAAGCTCCTACAGATATTATCATTTCCTGAAAGGCAGTTTTCACATCGAAAACACCTGAGCCCTGGATCAACAAATACCCTGTCTCCTTTTCTGAATCCCTGAACATCAGGACCTACTTCCTCAACTATACCTGCAATATCAGCTCCGAGTATATGAGGATATTTTGTCCCATAGGCTGTAAGCCCCTTTCTTATCCAGATGTCAAGATGATTCACTGAGGTAGCCTGAACCTTTATCAAGACCTCTCCTCTGCCAGGCTCTGGCCTTTCAATATCCTCAATCCTTAAGACCTCAGGATCACCTGGTTCTCTCAAAACCGCTGCCTTCATCATAACCTCCCCTTAGTACTTGGTGCCTCTTTAAGGTCTGGCTCTATGGCAACAGCCTCCCTAAGGGCCCTTCCAAAGGCCTTGAATATAGACTCATAGATGTGATGTGGATCCCTTCCATAATGGACCCTTATGTGAAGGTTCATAAGGCTACTGTTTGAAAGGGCCCTGAAAAAATCCTCGAATAGAGAGACCTCAAGGTCCCTCAGTCTTGCCCTTCTATTCTGAACCCTGTAAACAAGATAGGGTCTTCCGCTCAGGTCAATAGTCACCTCTGAAAGGCTCTCATCCATTGGTATTACTGCATTGCCGTATCTCCTTATCCCTGCCTTCTCGCCAAGGGCTTCTTTTATAGCCTCTCCAAGAACTATCCCGAGGTCTTCAATAAGATGATGAAAATCTACCTCTATATCTCCACTTGCTGAGACCTTCAGGTCAAATCTTCCGTGATAAGCCATAAGTCCAAGCATGTGGTTTATGAAAGGAATAGGGGTGTTTATCTCGTATCTTCCTTTTCCATCAATGACAAACTCAATCGATATATCTGTCTCATTTGTCTTTCTTTTAACTGTTGCTTTTCTCATAGAACCTCCTTAAGGGCCCTCAGGAAGGCATTATTCTCTTCAGGCCTTCCAACAGTCACTCTCAGACAATCAGGTATCAGAGATGTAAGATTTTTTATAATAATTCCTTTTTTTAAAAGTCTTCTATAAACAGCCCCTCCATTCCTTACCCTAAAGAGTATAAAATTAGCCCTCGATGGGAAGACGGTTATACCCTCAATTCTACTGAGGGCCTCTGTGAGCCTTTTCCTCTCGGAGAGAACCCTTTTAATTGTATCCTTAAAAAATGACCTGTTCTTCAATGCCTCAAGGGCAATACTCTGTGTAAGGGAGTTGACATTGTAGGGCAACCGTGCTTTGTTTATCTGATCAAGAACACGACTCTCTCCCACAAGGAAACCCAGTCTTATACCTGCAAGGCCAATCTTGGAGAAGGTCCTCATGACAAGAAGATTTTTATATCTCTTTGTATAGGGAATAAATCCCTCACCATTTTCTGCATAAGGTTGATAAGCCTCATCAACAACTACCAGACAATTACTCTCCTTTACAATCCTGAGTATCCTCTCCTCTGAAAAGCAATTACCTGTAGGATTATTTGGAGAACTTAGGAATATAATCCTTGGTCTATCTTTATTAATGGACCTGAGAAAGGACTCCATGGGGATATCAAAATCCCTGTCAAGGGATATCACAAGGGTCTTTTCTCCAAGAACTCTCGCAATAATCCCATACATGCTGAAGGTAGGAACAGGATAAAGAACAGGGCCACCTGTCACAGATATCAGATAGTAAATAAGCTCATCAGAACCATTGCCCTGAAGTATATTTTCTGGTTCAACTTTTAAAAGTTTCGAAAGGGCCTCCTTAAGGGCCTTTGCCTCTGGATCAGGGTATCTATTAATCTCAAGGCTTTTATCATTCAATTTAACCGGAAAAGGGTAAGGAGATTCATTTGCATCGAGTTTGATGCCCGACCTCTGAACCTCTGGTCTGTAACCCTGAAGTTCAATGACCTCATTCCTTATAAGTGACTTAATGTTCAATCCTTACTCCTTCTATTAGGCTACAGCCTATTTCAGGGTATAACCTTATTAAGTTGGTATTCCACTATACCAGTAGCTCCGGCCCTTTTTAATTTAGGGATGAGATCTCTTACCAGTCTCTCATCAATCACTACATCCAGATCATACCATCCTTTTTCTGTAAGCTGAGATATAGTTGGTGAATGCATTGCAGGTAGATGTTTTAAAACTGCATTAAGATTTTTTTCATGAACATTCATTTTTAATCCGACTTTATCCTCTGCTGCAAGGGCTCCCTGAAGGAGAAGACATAGGTTTTCCATCTTCTCTCGTTTCCACTGATCCTTCCATGAATCCTTATTTGCTATAAACCTTGTAGAAGATTCTAAAATTACATCAACAATCCTCAGGTTATTCGCCCTTAAGGAAGTGCCCGTCTCTGTAAGCTCCACTATAGCATCAGCAAGATAGGGTGGCTTTACCTCTGTAGCACCCCATGAAAAATCTACCTGTGCATTTATGCCCTTAGATTTAAGAAACCTCTTTGTGAAATTTACAAGTTCTGTGGCAATCCTCTTACCATTAAGGTCCTTCAATTTCTTTATCTTAGAATCAACAGGAACCGCTACAACCCATTTTACAGGTCTGAAACCTTCCTTTGCATATCTGAGTTCAGCAACCTGCTTTACATCAGCATTGCTATCAAGAATCCAGTCAAGGCCTGTAAGGCCACAATCAAGGACTCCGTCCTCTACATACCTTGCCATCTCCTGAGCCCTTATAAGCATGGACTCTATCTCAGGGTCATCAAATTGGGGATAATAGGACCTTGGGGATACATCAATCCTGTAGCCAGCCTTTCTGAATAGTCTTAATGTGGACTCCTGAAGGCTTCCCTTTGGAAGGCCGAGTCTCAATATCCTTTTCCCCTTAGATTTAGTTGTTAATTCCATTAAAACCTCCACTTGAATCTTTTTATAGCCCTGTCAATAATAATTGAAGCGATTTCTTCTTTTGGTAATAAATCTGTAGTCTGAATTAATAATTCTTCATCCTTAACCTTTTCGATAATAGAGACCCTGTTTGTGTCAACCTCAAAACCAGCTCCTGGTTCAAGGATATTGTTAAGGATAATCATATCAAGTCCCTTCTTTAAGAGTTTTGCCTTTGCCCTTTCAATATCTAATGATGTCTCGGCAGCAAAACCAACAATGAAGGGTTTCTCTGGTAATCTACCAATCTCTCCTATTATATCAGCAGTGGGGATAAATTCGAGACTAAGGCGGTTTTCTTCATCACTGAACTGGTCTCTTGGAATCTTTTCCTCTGCCTTTTTAATTGTAAAGTCCGCAGGGGCACTCGCCATAAATATCATATCAACATTTTCTGCTATATTCTTAACAGCCACCCTCATCTCTGCTGTCGTCTCAACAGATATAAACCTGACTCCATAAGGCCTTTTTAATATAGAGGGACCACTAATAAGCGTAACATCTGCCCCGCGCCTTCTTGCAACCCTTGCCAGGGCATAACCCATCTTACCTGATGATTTATTTGATATGAATCTTACAGGGTCCAGATACTCCCGCGTTGGACCTGCTGTAACGAGAACCCTTAATCCTTTAAGATCACCATCAACAAGGAGTCTTTCTATCTCATCAATTATATCTTCTAACTCTGCAAGCCTCCCGTAACCCTCTTCTCCGCAACATAGTTGCCCTGCCTCTGGTCCTACAAAATTTACACCCTGTCGTTTTAATCTATTAATATTCTTCTGCACGAGTGGATTTTCATACATCCTCCAGTTCATAGCTGGTGCAATAAGAACCTTTCTCGGTGACATAGCAAGGAATACCGTTGAAAGAAGATCATCAGCAATACCTGAAGAAAACTTCCCTATAATATTGGCGGTAGCTGGTGCAACTACCATAAGACTGGCATCCTGTGCAAGCTCAATATGGGACATCGGATATTGAAAGGTATCAGTATAAACCCTCCTGCCTGTTACAGCCTCTATTAGAAGAGGATTTATAAATTTAGTGGCTGCCTCAGAAAGTATTACATCTACCGAGGCACCAGCCTTAGAGAGTCTTCTTGCCAGCTCTATTGATCTGTAGATTGCTACACTGCCTGTAAGGCCAAGAAGGATCTTCTTATTCTTCAATATCCCTCTGTTTCTCATCAGAGAAGAGCTCTGAAAGCTCCCTACCCTCTTCCTCTTTTCCGTGAAGATAGACCCTCAAGTCCTTCTCTAACTCTTTTATATCTGCAGGAACTCTTCTCCGTTCTTCAAGGAGTTTCCTGTAGTCAAATCTCTTTTCTTCCTCTCTTGCCCTTGCTGCCTCCTCACCCACAATATACTCAAGTTTTCCTTCAAGAGCCTCTTCAAGTGCAATAGTAGTAACCTTCTTTGATCTTGTCTGAACCTTCTTCTTTGCCCCAAGGGAAAGTTCCTTTGCTCTCTGGGCAGCGATATTGACAAGCCTGAATCGGCTGTCAATCTTTTCTTTGTCCATCTCAATAGGTAGAGAGATAATATCCATATTTTATACCTCCATCAGGTTTTATTCTTGTGTAGATTTTAGGCAACAGGATAAAATCTTTCAATAAATTGTGGCTCAAATCTCTTAACCCTGAGTCGTTCACTAATTATTATGGACCTGAGACCCTCAATCGCTTTTTCAAGATTATCGTTTATTATAACATAATCATAAAAATAATATTCCCTTAATTCCTCAAAGGCCCTCTTTAGTCTGCCATCAAGGTTTTCTGCGCCACGACTATAAAGCCTCTTCTTTAATTCCTCGAAGGATGGAGGCATTATAAAGACAAGTATAGCATCAGGATAAGTAGCCTTTATCTGCTTTGCTCCTTGAATATCTATATCAAGAAGGACATCTATCCCCCTCTCCATGAAGTCTTCAATTACCCTTTTTGATGTACCGTAAAGGTTACCATGAACATTTGCCCATTCAGCAAATTCATTCCTCTCGATCATCTGCCTGAAGACCTTTTCATCTACAAAATAATAATCCACTCCATCCACCTCTCCTGCTCTTGGTTTTCTGGTAGTGTAGGAGATGGAAAAGGCTATCCTATCAAGACTCTTTATAATTGCATTACAGAGAGTAGTCTTTCCAGCACCAGATGGTGCTGATACAACTATAAGGCTACCTTTCATAAAATGATACCCGGGTTAGATCTCTTGTGCGACTGTTCCGAGCACTCAGCCGAGGAAATTGGGGGACACACCATGATTGCTTGCTCATACTTTTTGTTACCACGGCTGAGTGCTCGGCCGCACTATCTTCAGCCTTCAGCCTATCTTCAGCCTCAAGGTGATCGATCTTCTTCATCTGTATCATCATGATGTTCGCCACAACTGTTACTTTCGCCACCAATAAATCTCTGGGTTATGGTTTCTGTCTGGAGTGCCGAAAGTATAACATGGTCACTATCTGTTATTATTACTGATCGAGTCTTCCTCCCCTCGGTAGCATCTATGAGTTTCCCCCTCTCCTTTGCCTCTTCCCTGAGTCTCTTCATGGGTGAAGAATCTGGTGAGATTATAGCAATTACTCTATGGGCTGATACAACATTCCCGAAGCCGATATTAATAAGCATAGGACTACCTGTTTTCTTCATAAACCACCCTACTCAATATTTTGAACCTGTTCTCTTAATTTTTCAAGCTCCGTCTTTGCATTAACAACGAGATTTCTAACCTCTAAATTGATAGATTTAGAACCAATGGTGTTAAATTCCCTGAGAAGTTCCTGGATTATGAACTCGAGTCTCTTCCCATGAGGGCCATCGAGGTCCAGTGCCTTTTTGAACTGAGCTATGTGGCTCTCAATCCTGACTATCTCCTCTGTAATATCAGACCTTTCAAGATAGGAAACAACTGCCTTCGATATATCTTCAGAATCAACTGTTACATCCTCCATAGATGGTGAGGTAACAGCTGAAAGGTTTATATCTTTAAGAAAAGACTTAACCTTTTCTCTCAATCTCCTCAGATTATCCTCAAAGACTTTAGGCTTAATAGTTTTTATTTTATCATTGATAAAGCCTATCTTTTCAATACCCCGCACCATCTCGACCTTCAGGGTCTCACCCTCACGCTGTCTCATTAATTTTAATGAGTTTAGGGCATCATCAAGGCACTGAAGAAGTATCTCTTCATCATAAGTAAAGGGTGTCTCAATCATCAAATCCCTAAGATTTATAACAACAGGCAGATTAGAAATCCCACCAGAACAACCTGTTACTGCCCTGAATTCTTCTATTAAATTCTTAAGAAGCTCTCTGTTTAATTTAAGGTTCTGAGGGGGTTCTATAAATGATATTGTAATATCAATCTTACCTCTGGAGAATCTTGACTTTACAAGGTCTCTCATCTTGACCTCTGAAGGATAAAACCAGTGAGACATCTTGAAATTTATTTCAAGAAACCGATGATTAATAGACCTTGCTTCAATTCTCAGATTCCCCTTTTCAGAGGAACCAAATCCCGTCATGCTCTCCATGGTCTACTGCTCTATACAATCAAAATCCCGGCATATCCAACAACATGGTCATAATCTCCACTCACCTCTCCTGAGGTCATATATTTTATCAGTCTTGCCTCTCTCGCACCGAGTCTCTTCGAAGCAAAAAGCATAACCGTTGTAGGAATATATCCGCACATAGTTATTCTTTCCTCTTTAACAACACGAAAAAGGCCTTCTGGATCCAAAGCAAGTATCCTGTCAATAGCATTCTTATCCTTCTGCCTTGCCACATTATCAGATATGTAGTGACTCATATCACTTGATGCTATAACGGTTATACCCATGGGCTTTCTTGATTTTATCACCTCTGATATCGCCTCACCGAGTAATCTGCATTCATCAAGGTTGAGGTTTCCCAAAACTATGGGGACAATCTCAGGATTAACCTTTCCTTCCTGATGGGACCTGTAGGCTATAAAGGGAAGCTGCACCTCAAGGGAATGCTCAAATAAATGGGCTTTTACATCAGGGCTTAAGATATCCGTTCTACGCATAAGATCTTCAGCAATATCTGTATTTATCTTAAATCTTCCTGTTGGGATAATCCACTCTCCCTCTGTCATTATTGAACCACGGGGACCAAGTCCTGTATGGTTGGGTCCTAACAGGACAAGGACATCTGGTATCGCAATATGGGAATACAGTGCACCAGCCACATATCCTGAATACATAAGCCCTGCATGAGGTGATACGGCACCTATAACCCTCACAGGAATAGCTTTCTGAACCATGGATTCAACCATAGAATTCAGTTTTGCTGAACCTGAAGGATAAAACTGACCCGATACAGCCGGTTGCCTTTCCATTTCTAATGTCCTATCAAAAATCCTCTTGTTCTTCTGAGAGCATCATGTCAGTATAGGGAAAGAATCTTGTACAGTGTGAAAGAAAAGTAAGCTTTACTGTTACACCAGCTGGCCCATTCCGCTGTTTTGCAATATTAACCTCAGCCACATTCTTTTCAGGAGAATTTTTATTATATTGATCATCTCTGTAAAGAAAGAGTATTACATCCGCATCCTGTTCAATAGCCCCTGATTCCCTTAGGTCTGCAAGGGTCGGCCTTTTGTCTACCCTCTGTTCAACAGCCCTGTTAAGCTGGCTGAGAGCAATTACAGGGACATCAAGCTCCTTAGCAAGGGCCTTGAGACCCCTTGATATCTCTGATATCTCCTGTTCTCTTCTCTCGAAGTTTCCCCTTCCCCTCATAAGCTGGAGATAATCAACTATAATAAGACTCAATCCCTTTTCCATCTTGAGTCTCCTCGCCTTAGCCCTCATCTCAAGAACTGATGTATTTGATGAGTCATCGATAAATATAAGTGACTCGGCAAGTCTCCCTGCTGCAGATGTAAGCCTATGCCAATCCTCCTTGCGAATCATACCCTTCTTTAGATGGGATGAATCCACCATTGCTTCTGAGCAAAGCAGCCTGAAGGCAATCTGCTGATTGGACATTTCAAGGCTGAATATAGCAACAGGCTCCCTAAGCTCTACACCAACATATCTTGCAATATTAAGACCAAAGGCGGTCTTTCCCATTGAAGGTCTACCACCAATGATAATGAGGTCTCCATTCTGAAATCCTGAAGTGTATTCATCTAGATCTTTAAAGCCTGATGGAATCCCTGTAATGGCCTCTTTTCTATCATAGAGCCTTTCGATAGTTGTGAATGTATCGGCCATAAGATTCTTTAGAGATACAAAGGACCCCTTTACCTTTTTAGCTGAGATATCAAAAATCAGTCTCTCCGCAAAGTCCAGAAGCTCATCAGGATCAGAGGGATCTTCGAAAACCCTTTTCACTATCTCTGTGCCAGAATTTATAAGACCTCTTAGAAGTGCCTTTTCCTTAACAATCTTTGCATGCTGCCGAATATTTGCAGAGGTAGGCACTGCGGTAGCAAGAAATGCCATATACTGTTCTCCACCAATCTCATCGAGAAGATTGGTACTCCTGAGATAGTCAGTGAGGGTTATAAGGTCGATTGGTTCATGCCTTTCATAAAGATCTATCATTGCAGTAAATATCTTTTTATGAGCATCCTTGTAAAAATCAGAAGGCCCTATTATCTCAAGGGCAATTGACATTGCCTCATTATCAATAAGTATTGCCCCGAGGACTGATTGCTCTGCCTCTATATTCTGGGGAAGAACCTTATCATAAGAAACATCAATCTTCATTAACAATCCTCACGGTAAATTCTGAAGTTATATCATGCGATAGCTTTACAGATATCCTGTATTCACCTGTCCTCTTGATGGGCTCAGGAAGCTGAATCCTTTTTCTGTCAAGCTCAATACCCTCCTTCCTGAGGGCCTCCGAGATATCCATTGTGGTAATAGAGCCAAAAAGCTTTCCCTCTTCTCCAGCCTTTGCCTTAATAGTAAGGAACAGTGTCCTCAAACGCTCAGCAAACAGGATTACCTCTTCCTTTTCCTTTTCAATCTTCTCAATGATCTTTTTCTTTTGTGTCTCAAAGGC
>Ga0197142_1002959_pt1 | contig 14530 bp, 14 predicted proteins | sample GBS60_MetaG_FD_148614 | JGI IMG/M metagenome (GOLD analysis project Ga0197142, IMG submission 148614) | Sediment microbial communities from Great Boiling Springs, Gerlach, Nevada, United States - GBS 60_MetaG | ecosystem: Environmental > Aquatic > Thermal springs > Hot (42-90C) > Sediment... | reverse complement strand
GCCGCCCGACGCGCCCTGCAGAACATCCACCAGCCGCAGTATCTGCTGTGGGAGGGCGCGGACTCCTTCGCTGACTCCATCGAGGGCGCGCTACTGTTGTTGAACCGCCTGCCGGTGGAAAGCGGCTTTCGCTGGCTGGAGGCGGTGCTGCCCCACTTCTTCAGCAAGCAGCGGCAGGACGGCATTGTGGAGGGCTGGTACGGCGACGGCAACACCGCCCGCACCGCACTGATGGTGGCGTTACACTACACGCAGGGCGTTGTACCCCGCCCGTGGCGCAGTGACCTGCGTGTCGGGGCAATCCGTCGCGGGGACGACCTGACCGTCGCGCTGACCGCGGATGCCAACTGGCAGGGCGTGCTGCGGTTCGACCTGCCCCGCCACCGCGAATACCTGAAACTACCGGTAAACTATCCCCGCCTGAACGAGTTCCCCGAGTGGTTTACCGTTGAGGCGGGACGAAGCTACCGGGTGAGGATTGGACGGGAGGAGCGGCGGGTCAGCGGCGTGGAGCTGCACCGAGGGCTGCCTGTCGTGGTGCGCGGGCAACAGACACTCGTGGTGAGAGTGCAGGATAGTCGTTGAGAAGAGTCTCAGGAAACCGAAGGCGGTTCCTCCGCCACTGCTTTCCCCCCGTGGTTAGGACGCAGGGAAGGGAACAGCGCGAGGACGACAATCCACAGGCTTGCCGCTACGGGCATCGCCAGCAACATCCCCCAGATTCCGAACAGCTTCGCCCCCACAATCAGTGCGAAGATGCTGGCGATGGGGTGCAACCCCACCGAACCGCCCACGATTCGCGGCACCAGCAGCTGGTCAAAGAGCGTATTGACCACCATCGCCGTGCCCACCACCAGCAGGGTGTATTTCCACGAATGAGCCGTCACTGCAAACAGCCATAGCACCTGTCCTTCCCCTCCGAAAAAGGCAACCAGTCCGGAGGTGAGCGCAATGGACAACGCGCCGATGTACGGTACCAGATAGAGCAGACCAGCCAGGGTGCCCAGCACGATGCTGTAGCGCAGTCCCAGCAGGGTGAAGAGAACTGCCATCGTGATGCCGTAGAGGATGGCGACGGTAGTCAGCCCTTTGAGGTAGCCTGTCCACACCACGCCCAGTGCGCGCAGCAGCGATTGCACGGAGGGGCGTGAACCCTGGGGAATCATGTCCAGCATGCGCTGGCGGATGCGCGGCAGGTCGACCATCGCAAAGAACGCAATGATAGGAATAAGCACCAGCCAGAGCAGTTTGCCCAGCAACGAGGTGACGTAGTTCAGCAGGTTGCTCATCCATGCCGTTACCTGCGCGTTAATCTGCTCCGAGTAGCGGTCTATCAGCTGCTGGGGGTCTTCGGGCAGGTTCATGCGCTGAAGGGTGGCATGATGCCGTTTGAGAAACGGCTGCAGTTCCTCCTGAAACCAGTCGTTGGCGCCGCGAATATATCCCGGCAGGTCCTTAATGAGTCCCTGCAATTGCGTGACAATCAGGGGTACCACATACAGCAGCAACGCTACAATCAGCAAAATGAAAGCGATGAATACCAGCAGGGTGGACATCCGGCGGGAATAGCCCCGACGCTCGAGCGCGCGCAGCTGACCGTCGAGCAGACCTGCTATCGCGAACGCGATGACGAATGGTACCAGCACATCCCGCACGTAGTAGAGTGCCGCTACGATGAGCAGTAGCACGCCCCCTCCCACCCATGGGCGGATACGTGCGGGCAACAGCGAAGGGAGGTCTGCCTGTGCTTCACCGAACAGAGCTGTAACATCGCCCGCCCGATTCACGGGCGGGCGATGGGTTTGTACGGGTTCACTATGCTTGCGCTTGCTCCGGGGCATGCTCTCCTGCCTCACCGGCTTGCTCCCCGCTAGCAGTCTTCTGGCGTATCGTAGACGCTACCGTCTCCAGAGCGGGCTTGATGCGCTGCGAGAGCTCGGACACGCTCTCCTTCAGCTTTTCGACGGACTTCGCAAGCTCCTCGCGGGTCTCCTGTCCCGACTTGGGTGCCAGCAACAAAGCCACCACGGCACCCACAATCGCGCCAATGCCAATCCCAGCCAGCACGCTCAACAACACGGTGCGCTCACCTTCCGAGTTGTTCGCCATCGTTCTCTCCTCCTCTCTCTTGTTCAGATTGTCCCCCAGCAGGGGGCTCTTCGGTGTTTTTCGACCCATCCGGCGACGGTGGAGTTTCGGTGGCTTGTTCGCCCTTCAGCACCGCGAAACCCTTCCGCAACGCCTCCATCCATACGCCCGGACGGGACAGGGGCGAAGCAGCCACCGATTTCACCGCCTTCGCCACCTTCTGCGGACGTGTGACCGCGTCCACCACAGACAGAACGCGCTCGATGCGCTCGATCTTCGCGACGAGGCTTTGCGCCACTTTCAGCAGGTGCCGTATGGTCACCAGCGCCTCGCGGGCGGAAGGGATGACCTCGTCGTTCAGCGTGGCGCCTGCCTCTTTCACCGCAGGCATCAATGCAGCGCGCGTTTCGTTCAGGATGGTATCTGTCGACTCCAGAACATGATTCAGCCGGTTGATGGCAGGAGGCAGTTCCTGAAGCGCGGGCAACGCCTGACCGCGAAGCTCCACGATAGTACGTTCTGCTTCGGTGACCGTGCGACGCAGGCGAATCACCACAGGTATCAGCAACGCCAGCACCACAATCGCCAATACAATCAACACCACAACGCCAAGCTGAATCAACCCTTCCATTCTGCCTGCTCCAATCGCTTCGAAATCGTACCGCCACCGACCACTATCTCGCCGCGGTAAAACACCGCCGCCTGCCCCGGCGTAATCGCCCGCTGCGGCGACTCAAACTCCACCTCCACGCACGTTGCCGTGTCCGTCGGGAAGATGGTTGCAGGCGCCTCAGGCATATTGTAACGTATCCTTGCCTCGACTGCAAGTGGCTTCGTTAACCTGTCAATCGCAATCCAGTTGACATCTTCCACCAGAAACCGGCGACAGTAGAGATACCGCTCGGGACCAACGACCACCACGTGGTTCTGGGCGTCGATATCCACCACATACAGCGGTTCCTGATGCCCCGAAAGCCCCAGACCGCGCCGCTGCCCGATGGTGAAAAAGGCGATGCCCGGATGCCTGCCCAGCAGGTTGCCGTACACGTCGCGTATCTCGCCCGGACGCATCGACTCGGGGACACGTCGCTGCAGGAAAGCGCGATACCCTCCCGCCTCCGCGACGAAGCAAATCTCCTGGCTGTCGGGCTTGTCGGCAACGGGCAGACCCAGCTCGCGTGCCAGCGCGCGCGTCTGCGTCTTGCTGGGCAACTCCCCCAGCGGAAACAGCGTGCGCGCCAGCTGCGCCTGCGTCATCGGAAACAACACGTAGGACTGGTCTTTCTCGTGGTTAACCGCCTTCAGCAACAGCCACCGCCCACTTTTTTCGTCAGACTGGATCCGGGCGTAGTGCCCGGTGGCGATGTACTGTGCGCCCAGCTCGTCCGCTTTCTCCAGAAAGGCGTCGAACTTCACAAAGCGGTTGCACTGCACGCAGGGGTTGGGGGTGCGTCCGCGCTGATACTCCGCGATGAAGTCGGCAATCACTGTTTGCGCGAACTGCTGGCGGAAGTTCAGCACATAGTGGGGAATACCCAGTATCTTCGCCACGCGACGCGCATCCACTACCGCCCCCAGTGAGCAGCAACCACTGTGGCGCGGGTCGGTCTGGCTCTCCTGCCAGATTTGCAGGGTAATGCCCACGACCTCATAGCCCTGCTTCGCCAGCAGCGCTGCTGCCACCGAACTGTCTACGCCGCCGCTCATCGCCACGGCAACCAGAGGCTTGTTCGTCATCTGCTTTCCCTCCGTGTGCATTATACCTGCTCAGGGGGAAAGCAGTCGCATCATCAACACTTCGCTGGCCAGCTGCACGTTGGCGTTGCCTTCCACTGCGCGGCGCATGTCCAGGATGGTTTCCAGTGTTCGCATCAATCGCTGTACACCCATTGCGGTGGCGGCGCGCCGCAATCGCGGTTCATCCCCCTGATAAACAACGCCGCTGGTGTCTCCCCCGCACGCCATCCACAGCGCATCGCGGAACCAAGCGCACAGCGCGTCCATCGCCAGCAGCATCGCGCCGCGAGACGGGGCTTTGGTTTTGCTGGAGGGTTCGGCGTCGCCGCCATCTTCCCCGTGGAGAGAGATATCGATGCTGGCGAGTGCGCGTAACCGTTCCGCAAGCACCAGTGCCGGGGCTGTGCCGTGCGGTTCCGTTGCCACCGCATACGCTAGCTCCGCCAGAGAGTCCCACAGCTTCATCGCCTGCGATTGTGTGGCGAACGACCAGGCTCTGCCGGGGCACCCCTGCGACAACCGCGCGCCCCGCTGAGCCAGCGACGGCTCCACCCCGTGCTGGGCAATTAGCCACTCGGCGATTACAGATGTCTGCACAGGATAAAGCGGCACCCACTGACAGCGGGAGCGGATGGTCTCAATCACGTCCTCTGGCATCGGCGCGAGCAGCAGAAAAACGGCGTATGGCGGTGGTTCCTCAATGGTCTTCAGCAGGCTGTTGGCAGCAGCTTCGGTGAGCGTTTCGGCGCGTGTGAAGATATACACTGTCCGCCTGCCAAATTGCGGAGCAAAGTTTATCGTGCGCCCGATAACCCCCACCTGATGCGCTTTTGCCTCGCGCGGCACGCTGTGCCCATCCCAGAGCTGCCAGATAAGCGTCTGCTCGGAGTAAGGGGCGATGGTATGGATTTCGGGGTGCGACCCGTGCATCAGCCGGCGGCAGCTCTCACACTCTCCGCAGGCTTCTCCCTCCGGCGTGGGGTAAAGACAGGCAAGCGCGGCGGCAAAGGCATGGGCGACCGTATGTTTGCCCACCCCTGCCGCCCCAGTCAACAGGTAGGCGTGCGCCACCTCTCCAAAGGCAATCGCCCGGCGCAGCAGGCGCAACGCCATCTCGTGCCCCACCACCTGCGAAAAGAATGTCGGTAATGCTGTCATGCTGTTGTGAAGACTCTCCGCGTTAAATCAGCGGCGTCTTGCCCGGCATTGCTACCTCATCCACCGGCATATCGCCGAACTGGGTCAGGTTCTTGACCAGGTTCAGTCTGGACTCCTTCAGCGCGAAGTCCCACGTCACTTCCTGACCAGTGTATGCTGCCATGCGTCCCATGATGGCAGTCAGCGTGCTGAGCGCGACCTGCTCACCCTCGTTCAGCGGCTTGCCTTCGCGGATGCTGTTGATGAGGTCGGTATGCTCCTGCACGTAGGGGTTATTGCCGCCCTCGTTGCGCCACTGAATCTTGCCGCGAATCCAGCCAGCAGGGTCAGACACGCCCTCCGTGCCGATGACGTACTCGCCCACGCGGTTAGCACACCCGTCGATCTGTCGGCACATGCTCAGCACGCGCACGCCGCCCGGATACTCATACTCGATGGCGAAGTGGTCGTAGATGTGACCGTATGCCGGGTCGGTGCGCACCTGCCGCCCGCCCATGCCAATGCACTTCACGGGATAGGCTTGCAGTACCCAGTTGATGACATCCAGGTTGTGGATGTGCTGTTCCACAATGTGGTCGCCGGACAGCCAGGTGAAGTACAGCCAGTTGCGAATTTGCCACTCGATATCGCTCATGCCCGGCTGCCTGTCCCACTTCCACAAACCGCCCTGGTTCCAGTAGCACTGCGCCGCCACGATTTTGCCAATCGCTCCGTCGTGGATACGCTTGATGGTCTCGATGTAGCCTTTCTGGTGCCTGCGCTGCGTACCAGCCGCCACGCCCAGCCCCTTTTGCTTTGCCAGATTGGCGGCTTCCAGCACCATGCGCACCCCGGTGGGGCAGACGGCGACGGGCTTCTCCATAAACACGTGCTTGCCCGCCTCCACCGCCGCTTTGAAATGAATGGGGCGAAAGCCCGGCGGCTCTGCCAGTATGACCATATCCACGCCGCTGTGGATGACTTTCAGGTAGTTGTCGAAGCCCCAGAAGACGCGCTCACGGGTGACCTTAAAGCGGTCGCCAAGGTTCTGCAGGCTATTGAACGCGCCTTCCGCACGGTCCTGGAACAGGTCGCCCAGTGCCCAGAGTTCCACGTTGGGCGCGGCGTTGACGCAATCACGGGCAGCTCCGGTGCCGCGTCCGCCACAGCCAATGACGCCGACTCGGATGCGGTCACTACCCTGCGCCCAGGCATAATTCCAGCCCAGCACACCCGACGCCAGCGCTACCGTGCCTGCGCCCAGCGACGTTTTCAGGAAGTCCCTGCGGGTAACGTGCTTGTGTTTCATGGTCGTCCCCTCCTCATACCAGCGGCGTTTTGCCCGGCATTGCCACCTCATCCACCGGCATCTCACCGAAAGCGGTCACGTTGCGCACCAGGTTCAGCTTCGACTCTTTCAGCGCAAACTCCCACGTGACCTCCTGACCGGTGTATGCCGCCATGCGCCCCATGATGGCGGTCAGTGTGCTTTCCGCCACCTGCACACCTTCGTTAATCGGCTTGCCTGCGCGCACGCTGGCTATCAGGTCGGCGTGTTCCTGCACATAGGGGTTAGCCCGCCCTTCCCAGCGCCAGTTCTCCTTGCCGCGCACCCAGAAGGTGTCGAACCCCTCCAGTTTCGCCTGCCCTTCGGTGCCGATGACCTGATTGGTGACCCGGTTCAGGCAACCGTCCATTTGTCGGCACATGGCGGTGACCCGTGCGCCGTTGGGATACACGTACTCGATGGCGAAGTGGTCATAGATGTGACCGTATGCCGGGTCGGTGCGCACCTGCCGCCCGCCCATGCCGATACACCGCTCCGGCGGCGAACCCATTACCCAGTTCATGACGTCGATGTTATGCACGAACTGTTCCACGATGTGGTCGCCCGACAGCCAGTTGAAGTACAGCCAGTTGCGGATTTGCCACTCGATATCGCTCATGCCGGGCTGGCGGTCCCACTTCCATAGCCCGCCGGTCAGGTAGTAGGCATATGCCGCCACCACCTTGCCGATGGAACCGCCGTGGATGCGCTGGATGGTCTCGATGTATCCAGGATGGTGGCGGTACTGGGTACCGGCGACCACCCCCAGCTTTTTCTGTTCCGCCTGTTTCGCTGCCGCGATGACCATCCGCACGCCTTCGGGGCAAACGGCAACGGGTTTCTCCATAAACACATGCTTGCCTGCTTCCACCGCTGCCTGAAAGTGGATCGGGCGAAAACCGGGCGGGGTGGCGAGCAGCACGTAGTCCACGCCGCTGTCTATCACGCGCTTGTAGGCATCAAAGCCCACAAAGCACCTGCTGTCGGTCACATTCATTTTATCGCCCAGGTTCGCCAGCGACTGGCGGCAATTGTCCAGCCTGTCCTGGAACAGGTCACCCAGCGCCCAGATTTCCACGCCCTCGGCAGCACTGACAGCATCACGCGCGGCGCCCGTACCGCGCCCGCCGCAGCCGATAAGACCCACCCGAATACGGTCGCTGCCCTGTGCCCAGGCGTAGTTCCAGCCCAGCGCGCTGGCAGTGATGACAGTAGCCCCTGCGCTCTTCAGGAACTGCCGTCGTGAGAGATGGCGATGATGCTGCATGGTAACACCTCCTGTATCAGCGATGTATCGCCGAGAAGTAGCCCGCCAGAAAGACCAGTGAAGCGCTAAACTAAACGCTCGGCGGTGAGAACGTGTCCACAATGGCAGTAACACGCTGAGACGGCCCGGATAGACCCCCATTGCGCCCCCCGCCGCCACAACAACCCACACCATCAACGCAGCAATCCGCTGCATCCTGCCGTGCCTCCGTTTTATTGTTCGCCAGAGGAGGCCGTTTTCCTGCGCTTCCAAATGTCCAAAGGAGAGGCAGTCAGAGCCGTTGAACGAGAAGATAAGGAGGTGAAACTACCGATGCAATCACCGGTCTGGCAGCTACGGTTGTCCTGGAGCGATGACCCGAAAACCACGATGAGCATCACCTGGCAGAGCCGGGAGCCGCTATCGCAGCCAACCGCGCAGTACGGCGAGGGCGGTGCGTTGTCGCAAACCGCTGTGGCGCGACGCATTCGCTACGCACAGGAAACGGGTCCGCTCTATCAGGTTACCCTGCGCAACCTGACTCCGGGTGCTACTTACTCCTATCGCGTGGGCGACGCTGGCAAGGGCTGGAGCGAGGCACACACCTTCCGAACCGCTCCGGCAACGCCCCCTGCCCGCTTCGTGTTCACCGCTTTTGCCGACCACGGCGTGACTCCCGCTGCGAAGCAGAACGTGCGCCGCGTGCTGGCAGGAGAAAAGCCGGCGTTTCACCTCATCATGGGCGACCTTTCCTATGCCAACGGCAACCAGCCCATCTGGGACGACTGGTTCGAACTGCTGGAACCGCTGGCATCGCAGGTTCCTGTCATGGTTTGCCCGGGCAACCACGAAGACGAGCGTGACATCCGCTTTGCGACCTATCTGGCGCGGTTTGCTCTGCCCGAGAAGGAGCTGTACTATCGCTTCGACTACGGCAACACCCGCTTCATCCTGTTCAACTCGCAGGACTTTCGCGATGCGGAGCAGCTGCGCTGGTTCGAAAGGGAACTCCGTAAAGCCCGACGCGACTCCATGGTGCGGTGGGTTATCGTGGCGATGCATCACCCGCTGTACAGCTCCACCGTCCGCCGCCTGAACGATACCGCACGCATTGCGGTGTTGCAACCCCTGTTCGACAAATACCGCCCAGATCTGGTGCTGCTTGGACATCACCATAATTACGAGCGCACCTATCCCCTGCTCGGTGGCAAGCCTGTGGTGCGGCACCCGAACCGCTACCGGCAAGGACAGGGCGTCGTTTACGTCACCAGCGGGGGCGGCGGCAAGTCGCTGTACGACCTGACCCCCGAACAGCCCGCCTTCACTGCCAAACGCGAGAAATGCTACCAGTACCTGCGCATCACTGTTTCCGACAAATCACTGCGGGTAGAGTGCCATCGTACGGAGGATAACAGTCTTCTGGAACGGTTCGAAATCGTGCGCTGAAGGAGGGTGCCAACGATGTCCGACTACATTCCCGTGGAGCTGGCAGCGCAGGCGAACGCAGGCGTTTCGTTCTGCGACGGGATGCCTGCACCGTTGCTGGGCGAACAGACGTTTCACGGAACCCGACCATTCCGCCTATCTGGAACGCCCCTTCCGCGAGGCGATAGAAGCCATCCACCGGCGAATGCATGAGGAGTTGGGAAGTTGAAGTGGTGGAGCGAGCGGTGACTGTGGTATCCGCATCAGGCGGGATGCACGATGAGCACTATCAATATCCCTGTGGATGCAAACACGGCAAAGCTTTATGCAGAGGCTTGTGAAGACATGCAGGCAAAGCTGCAGTTCCTGCTCAGCCTCTGGTTACGAGAGTATCTCTTTTCAACTCGCTCGCTCCCAGAAATCATGGAAGAGATCGATCGAAAAGCAGAGCAACGTGGCTTGACGCCAGAGATTCTGGATTCCCTACTGAATGCAGAGTGACCTGCGTTTTGTCTTCGACACCAATGTTTTGGTGAGCGCTCTTTTGCTCCGTCGTTCGGTAGCTCGCCAATCTCTCGACAAGGCACTGCAATATGGAAAACTGCTGGTCTCTGGGGATACTGTGGAAGAGTTAAACTCGGTCCTGCAGCGAAAGGGGTTCGAGAACTACGTCACTGAAGAGGAACGCATGGAGTTTGTCAGCGCGTTCGTTCGGTACGGAGAGTGGGTTGACGTCGCAGACAGTTTACGTGTATGCCGCGTTCCGAAAGATAACATGTTTCTAGAATTGGCTGTCAGCGGCCATGCTTTTTGCATTATAACTAGTGATGAAGACCTTTTAACCTTGCGTTCTTTCCGCGGTATGAAGATTATGACGCCGAGGCAATTTCACGAACACCCACTAACTGGCACGGGCAATCCCTGAATTGCCCGTGCCCCACGAGATTGAATACGTTTACAGCCCCAACGCCTCGTCCAAATCGCGCTGATAGTTGGCAATGGCTCCGGCTTCCACATCCGCCACCGCAACCGTGCTCCCGTTGAGCCAGCTGGACTCGTATAGCGCCATACAGATGGCTTCATCTTTGTAGCCTTCCACCCCGTCGATCTCCACCTGCATCTTGCCCTGCACCGCCTGAATGAACTCCCACAGCTCGGTGGCGATGGTGTCGGTAACGCCTTTGGGGAACATCTGCTCCCAGCCGTCCTCACCGATGGCTTTGCGGAAGCGAGCCACCATCTCCTGCAGGCTTTCCTCCCGCCCGGAGCGCGTTTTTAGCCCGCTGCCGAAGTCGATGGAGCCATGCTCACCGTATAGTATGCGCTGGTTGAAGCCCTTGCCTGGTGCAGCGGAAACTGACGTCCACTGCCCCATCGCACCGTTCTTGAAGGTGAGCGTTGCCATCACGGTGTCTTCCACGTCCACTGGAATGGGGTCCTCCAGCGTTTCGGGCTTGCCGTAGCGATAGGGATGGAAGGCGTGGCTACGCGCTGCAACGGTATCCACCTCGCCCACATGGTAGCGGAACAGGTCCGCGAAATGTACCCCGCCGTCCAGTACCCATCCGCCGCCCGCCTCGAAGCGGTGTTCACGCCATGTCCAGTACCACAACCGTTCGCCCACATCCAGCCAGAAGACCATGCGTATCTCGCCGATATCGCCCTGCCGTACTGCCCAGTGGATGGCGCGGTGTTCGGGCGCACGACGATAATTTTCCGCCACCTGAAAGACCGTGCCTGCCTTCTCGGCTGCTGCCAACATCTGCCGCCCTGCTTTCAGCGTCAATGCCAGAGGCTTCTCGATGGTCACATGCTTGCCCGCCTCAAAGCAGGGGATTGCCAGCGTATGGTGGTTCCGGTGCACCGAGCAGATGTCTACCGCCTGCAGACTCTTCTCGGTCTGCAGCATCTCCTCCAGCTGCTGATATGGCGTAGGACGCTTGCCCTGAAACTCCGCCACCTGGTCTGCCATCTTCTCGGCGCGGGCGCGGTCGATATCCACTGTGGCAATGACCTCGAAATCGCGGATACCCGCCTCCCAGAGCTTTCGCAGCCCCTCGCGGTGCGCACCCGCGATACCGCCACAACCAACAATCGCCAGTGTTACCGTTTCTGCCATGTTTTCCCCTCCGACTCAAAGTCTACACCGACGGGATTCGCCACTCCGTGCGGTTCCGCCTGCGACTGGGCGATTCTCACAACACGCGTAATCCTGCCGTTGGTAATTCTACCAGAAGTTCGGCTCCCTCAGAGGTTTACCAGCTGTGCTCTTTCCGAGCCTGTGGCACAACCCTTGTGAGAACCACCCGTGTAAGGAGCAGTCTATGAAAACTCACCGTTGCATGTGGCTCGCCGCAGCCATCGTCTGCGCATGGAATATAACCGCATTTGCTCAGCTAACGCCTGCGGGCACGCAGATTCCCCTGCAGGCGCTGGCAACCTACATCGATTCCGGTGGAAACTCCTACAACGCCGTCTCCAACACAGTCACGCTCACCGTAGCACAAGTGGCGGATGTACAGGTGACCCTCACGGTACGGGAGGCTACGCTGAACCCGGGAGGCTCCTACCACTTTCCAGTGACCGTGAAGAACACTGGCAACGGCGATGACTACTACCAGCTGAGCACCGGTGCGCTACCTGCTGGATGGTCGGTGATTTTTATCGAGGACACCAACAGCAACGGTCAGCGCGACGCCGATGAGAGCAATGTTATCAACCGCACACCCACGTTGCGAATGAACGATGAATACAGACTCTTTGTGACTGTGACTGCGCCACCTGACCATGTAACCGACAGCACCGTTCGGGAGCTTCCGTTCCAGGTGACTTCCAACTTCGACAACCAGAAGTATGCTCTCCACAGTGTGGCAGCGGACGTAGTGAACCCCTTCTCACCACTGTGGACTGCCAGCGTGCCTGGCGGGGTATCGGGCGACGTGACCATCGCGGGTGGAAAGGCGATTATCGGTTCCAACACCGGGGAGCTATACGCCTACTGGGTGAACGGGCAAAACGCGGGTACCACCGCATGGGAAACACCCCTCAGTTTGGGTGCCGCCATGCCGGGGCGTGTCGCGGCGCGCGCCGGTGTGCTCTACGTCCCGACGGCGGACGGACGGGTGCACCTAGTGGACCCCAACTCGGGCACGGTGCAGGGCACTCGCACCGTTGCCAGCGGGTTCCGCATCGAGGCGTCGCCGGTGGTGCAGAACGGCATCCTGTTCGTGCCCGCGAACGATGGGCGCATCTATTCGTATGACGCTAATGGTGTGCCCCTCGCTTTTTCAAACCGGTGGGGTAATCAGTTCTCGTCAACGCCCTCTGCACCCGGCACCACGCACCTGTGGGTGGGCACGGGCGATGGTTACGTGGTCTGCCTCCGTTCCGCCGACCTGAGACACGAATGGGCAGAGCCGATTTCTCCGGGCCTTCCCGTTACCAGCTCACCGTGGATTGACATACGCACCAACACCCTGTTTATCGGGGCACAGAATGGGCTATTCTGGGCGATGCACGCCACGCCCAATCCGATGACCTCGCACCTCAAATGGTCGTATGATGCGCGTGCTCCCATCGTGGGAAGTCCCTTCTTCGACTCGGTTGCGCAGGTAGTCTATTTCGGCACGACGGACGGCAAGATACATGCTGTCCACGCAGCCACAGGCACAGCGAAGACTGGCTACCCCATCCAGCCGCGCGACGCAGGCAGGTTCCTGGGGATGCCCATCGTGGTGCGTAAACAGGGCAGCAACACGCCGTACATCTACATCGGCAGCGATAACGGCAAGTTCTACGCGATTAACGCCGATGCTCCCGACGAGTTCCACCTTTACGACGGCAGCAACAATGGAGAGTCGTTTGTGCGCTCGCCCAGCATCTCCGGTTTGTCGGCGGACGACGTGGTGGTGGCAGCGTCGCAGAACGGCAGGGTGCTGGCGTTCCCGCTAAAGTAGGGCACGCGATTCAATTACCCCACAGACTGAAGGCGCACTCTAACAGGGTGCGCCTTTTCTCGATCGGGACGGAGGCTGTTGAATCGACGTCATTGAGGGGACGACCTCGATAACTGCTGACGGCATTCCGCGCGAGGGCAACGTGTTCCTCATGCAAACTCGACCCTGTCCGCAAAGGATAAACCGCATTCGCATGGTAACACTTAAACACTTTTTAACACAGATTCGCCACGAACGTGTTGATTGCTAATGTGGCTTATGCTAACATAGATGCGGTTTCAGAACCCGGTTAAGAGGAGGTTTACGGCTATGTCCAAAAAGGCTTTTACCCTGATTGAACTGCTCGTGGTGATAGCGATTATCGCGATACTGGCAGCCATCCTGTTCCCAGTATTCGCGCAGGCACGCGAGCAGGCACGCAAGACCAACTGTCTGTCCAACACCAAGCAGATTGGTCTGGCGTCGATGATGTACGCGCAGGACTACGATGAAATCTTGCCGGAGACGGGCTGGGTGGGACCGTGTAGCGCGCCTCAGTCAGAGGGTTGTCGTGTGGTCACGGACGGCACGGACCCCTACTGGAGCGGCGTGTTTGCCTTCCCGCTGGCGATTATCCCCTACAAGAAGAACTATCAGATTCTCGTATGCCCCAGCGACCCAGACCGTGGCGGTTTCAACAAATTCGGCTCCACTTGCTACGAGTTGCAGCTGTTAGCCGCGGGCGTTCCCGGCGCATACCCCGGTATCCGCAATGTGGTCAACGGGATGCGAGACGTGCTTCCCCTGTCGTACGCAGGAAACTACCTGCTCGCAGGCGGCTACTACATTGGCTGGGATCAGTATGACTGCCGCAAGATGTTGCCGATGGCGTCCATCCAGTTCCCAGCCCAGACATTCTATGTGACCGACGTCGGCAGCCGCATCGATTCCAACGGCAACGCTTTTGCGGGCTGGTACATCGCACCCGGCTACGACAACGGCGCACCAAACCGCCGCTGGCCGAAGGGACAGCGCCACATGGGTGGGCGCAACTGGATTTTCACCGATGGTCACGCGAAGTACTATCGCGACCCTGCACTCACCAACCCCGACGGGTCGCGCAAGTCGCAGGCGCAGCTCATCTGCGAGTACGAACGCATGGGTATCTACACCTATCCGCAGGGACAGACCTGCCAGTAGGCACAAACCACGCCGGTCGCGCAGGAGTGGCTCCTGCGCGACCTTTCTATCCTGAAAGTATGCTTCCCGCTCTCTCCGGAATCTCGCCGCCAGAGAAACGAACACAGAGGTATACCACTCATGCCATGGTTTCTGTTCGTGATGTCCGTCATCTTGTTCACAGGAGGTATACCTGCGATGGCAGAGCGTGAGGTGTACAATGTGCGCGATTTGGGTGCGAAAGGCGACGGCAAAACCGATGATACCGCTTCCTTTCAGCGCGCACTGGACGAGGCGGGTAAGGCGGGCGGTGGCGCGGTGCTGGTGCACGGTTGTGGGTTCCGCGACGACCGCCCGCAGGTGGATGTCGGGGAAGGGGTGCGCCGCGCCGTCATCACGGACAACGTGGTTACGGGTGAGATGCGCATCACGAACCGCTCCGCGGGTGCGGTGCAA
>Ga0197142_1002958_pt1 | contig 14542 bp, 11 predicted proteins | sample GBS60_MetaG_FD_148614 | JGI IMG/M metagenome (GOLD analysis project Ga0197142, IMG submission 148614) | Sediment microbial communities from Great Boiling Springs, Gerlach, Nevada, United States - GBS 60_MetaG | ecosystem: Environmental > Aquatic > Thermal springs > Hot (42-90C) > Sediment... | reverse complement strand
AGGCCTCGGAGGGATCGTTGCAAGCTGCGCCAGCGGAAGGCTAGGCCCGGAACGCATACGCCTCCCGGGGTCCGACACCATGCTTCCCCTCACCCGGCTTTTGGCCCAAGCTTTTGCGGAGCAAGAACCTGGGGTGCGGGTGGAGGTGGTGGGTGGTGGGAGCACCGCGGGGATTGCCGAGCTCATCGCTGGTCGGGCAGAGCTTTGCGCCGCCTCCAGGCCTTTAACCCCGAAAGAAGCCCATGAGCTGTTCAGGCGCCAAAGCCGCTTGGGGGTGGCCGTGCAGGTAGCTCGGGATGGGCTTGCGGTTTTCGTGCACCAGAGCAACCCTGTACAGGGTCTCAGCAAACTCCAACTCAAAGGGATCTTCACCGGTCGCATTCGCCGCTGGGAAAAGGTGGGCGGGGTCGAAGGCGATATCAGGATTTTTATTCGGCCACCCTCCTCAGGAACCCATGGCTTTTTCCGAACCACGGTGCTGGACGGGGAGGAGTACGCCAGCTTCGCAAGGGCGGTGGAGACCACCGAGGAGCTTGTAAAGCTAATTGGGACGGACATCGGAGCCATCGGCTACGGGGGGATGGCCTATCGCTGCGGGGGAGTGCGGGCGATAGCGGTGGACGGCGTTGCTCCTACCCCTGAGGCGGTGCGCGTTGGGGCTTACCCGCTTTCCCGCTACCTTTTTCTCATCACTGCTGGCCCCCCTGAGGGCGCCGTGAAGCGCTTTGTGGACTTTGCGCTCTCCCCGCAAGGGCAAGCGGTGGTGGCTGCGGCGGGTTACGTGCCGCTCTTTGCGCTGAAAAGCCGCTAGGGGATCGGTTTTCACCAACTTTCTACGTGGCTTAACCCAGCTTTAACAGTGCCTTCACGCGCCCCCGGCACCATCCCCTCGGGTTGACGCCCGAGGAGGATGGCCATGGACCAAGTACTGAGTGACCACCGACCAAAACGAAGAAAAGGCTTCAGCTTACGCGCGGTTTTGGGCTTTTGGGTACTCTTCGGTACCCCAGTTTGGGCCGCGGGGATCATTACTGGCACGGTCAAAGACACTACTGGTGGGGTGCTGCCGGGGGTGACCTTGACCCTCAACTCGCCCACGCTGACCGAACCTCTGGTGACCTACGCCGATGGGAACGGAAGCTTCAGCTTTGATGGTCTTACACCAGGGGCTTACCTGTTACGAGCGGAACTCGATGGTTTTCAACCGCTGGAGACCGAGGTGAAGCTGGTGGTGGATCAGCGGGTAACCTTGGAGCTGAAGCTGGCCTTGGCGACCTTTTCGGAAAACGTGGAGGTGCGGGCTGAGGCGCCCAGAAGTGGCGAGGTGGCCCTTTTGGACGAGCGCCGTCAATCGGCGGTGGTGAGCGACGCGATCTCCCGGGAGGAGATTGCCCGTACGCCCGATGCGGATGCTGCCGCGGTTGTGGAGCGCCTCACGGGAATCACCGTGGTGGATGGCAAATACGTTTTTGTCCGGGGGCTGGGTGAGCGCTATGGGAACACCATGCTCAACGGCGCAACCTTGCCCTCCACCGAGCCGGACAAACGGGTGGTGCCCCTGGATCTTTTCCCTTCCAAGCTTTTGGACAGCATCACGGTGGTAAAGACCTACACCCCGGACCGACCTGGGGACTTCGGCGGTGGAGGGGTGGAGATGGCTACCCAGGATTTTCCTTCCTCCGCCTCCATGAAAGTTGCGCTGGGTGCTAGTTGGGACCTCAACACCACAGGAGGCCGGTTCTCCCGCTACGCCGGAGGGCTGAGCTGGCTCGGTATGGGGGGGCAAAGTAAACCCCAGGGGCTGCCTCGGGAACGGATTCAGCCACAAACCATCGTGAACCCCAAGGGTTTAACGCCAGAACAACTGCAGCAGGTAGGTCGCCTGTTGGTGGGCCAGTGGACCGGCAAGGAGAGCTCCTCGATCGCTCCCAACAGCAACGTGAGCCTCTCCTACGGGAATAGCTTTGGGCGGCTTGGGGTGATGGTTGCGGGGGTGCTTGCTCGAGGTTTTAACCGGGTTGAGTCCCGGCACGTCTACTACGGGCTGGACTCGGGGAACCTGCTGGTACCGCGGAACGATTACCAGATGGTGACCGATGGGGAAAAGGTGCGAAACGGCTTGTTGGGGCAGTTTGCCTTTCGCCTAGCGGACGGGCACCGGCTAAGTCTTAGTTCCCTGTTTTCCCGGGATGCCGTGGCGGAAAGCCGGCAGTACCAGGGGTATATGACCAATGCTGGCCAGAACGTGCGGGACTTTCGGGTGCGCTACCAACGGGAAGACCTTTTGACCAACAAGCTCTCTGGAGAGCACTTTTTGCCTGGCCCAGGGATGGGAAGCTCTTTGGAGTGGTTTTTCACCTCCTCCCGCGCCACCTCCCACCAGGATTTGCGGGAAAACCTCTATGGGGAACTCTTCCCGGGACACTACACGCTCCTGACTGGAATGCCCGAAAGCGGCAAGGTGGAGTTCTTCGAGCTGGACGAGAGAATGCTCGGCGGGGGGCTAAACTGGACGGTCTTCTACTCCCTTGGCTCGGACCGCTACGGATCATGGAAGGCGGGCTTTGCAACGAACCGCCGGGAGCGGGAATTTGATGCCCGGCGCTTTCGCTTTGTGCTGGCAGACCAAAGGCTCTTCGATTTGAGCCTTCCACCGGAAGAGCTTTTCACTTATGAAAACATTGGACCTGGGAAATTCGAGATCCGCGAGCAAACCGGTGCCAACGACGCCTACGACGCTACCCACGGCGTGGATGGGGCGTTTGTCATGCTCGACGTTACCTGGGGCAAGTGGCGCCTTCTTGGAGGGGCGCGCTACGAGCGCTCTGACCTGGAGGTGCTCACCTACAACCCCTTTGCCCCTGGTCAGTTGGCGGTGGCGCGCCAGCGCAACCGAGATTTCCTCCCCAGCCTCAACGTGATTTACCAGCTGCGTCCTGATACAAACCTGCGCCTGGCTGCCAGCCGCACCGTGAACCGGCCAGAGTTGCGTGAGCTTTCTCCGTTTGCCTTCGTGGAGGTCACAGGCGGAAAATCCGTGGCTGGCAACCCCGACCTCAAGCAGGCGCGAATTGATGCGGTGGACTTGCGCTGGGAAATGTTCCCCGCACCGGCGGAGGTGGTGGCCTTTTCCGTGTTTTACAAAGAGCTCACCAACCCTATCGAGCGAATCATCCAGCCCACCACGGAGCTTCGAACCTCCTTCGTCAACGCCCGCAGTGCCACGCTCGCCGGTGCTGAGGTGGAGTACCGCCGATCCCTTGGCGTCATCGCCTCTGCCCTCCAAAGCTGGACCGTTAACCTTAACTACGCCTACGTGAACGCCGAGGTGGACGTAGGAGTGCACAACTTTTCGGTTATCACCAACACTTCTCGGCCGTTGGAGGGTCAGTCCAAGCACGCTGGGAACCTGGCCATCCAGTACTTTCAGCCCCGATGGGGCACGCTGCTCCGGCTTCTCTACAACTTCACGGGAAAGCGGATTTACGAGGTAGGAGCCTACGGATTACCCGACATTTATGAGGGCGACTTTGGCAAGTTTGACCTCGTCCTCTCCCAGTCCCTACAGCGCCTCGCTCAGGGTTTGGAGCTGAAACTCACGGGAACCAACCTGTTGAACGCCGAGCGCAAGTTCACCCAAGGGGGCAAGGTCCATCGCAAGTACAAGGAAGGTCGTGGGTTCGGCATCTCTCTCGGTTATACCGCCTTTTAAGCAGGTTTGCGTGAGGGAGGGGCGGCGATGACGAGGTGTGGGTTGGCCAGCAGGAAAGTGGAGGTCTTATGGGTAAGAACAAAGAGCCCCCGCTGTGACTTAAGCTTAAGGCTCTGCAAAAGCCCAGGTCTTCTAGAAAGCCACAACGCTTTTGAGCGCAGAAAAAAGGGATTTTTAACCCGAGAAAGGAGACAACATGCTAGCAAACGTTGTTTTCACCCTTATGGCCTTGGTAGCCGCAGCTGCCTTGGCCGCCCCGCCCCAGGATTTGGCACCCGAAAAAGCTCCCAGGGGCGAAAAGCAAGCCTGGTTCGAACCGGTGACTATGACCGAACCCGAGGTGGAGCAGGCCGCCGCGGTAGCAGCTGCGACCCCTTCCGCCAACTGGCCCGTGGTTTTGCTGGAGACCAACTACTACGCGTTCTTGCCGGGGGAAAAGCTCCAGCTGCGCTTGACTGTGCACCCCAACGGTTGGAGCACCCCGGTTACCCTTTACCTCTATTGGCAGGATCGGGTCACCGGCGTGAAGCGTTACTACAACATCCCTGGAGGGGGGTTGCAAAACCCGGGTGTGGTGGCGGACCTCTTTGGGAACCTGGAAGGTCCTCCGGTACCGGTCAACCTTCCTCAACTGGAAGATTTTGTGCTCTTTGGGTCGGCTTCTGATCCTGAGCTTTTGAGCTGGGGGGTGGATGGTGCCCTCGGTCCCTCCATCACCGCCCCAAGCGAGCCAGGGTTGTACCAGTACGTGGTAGAAGTCCGCGACGCAGCAGGCCGGCAGGTGATTGCCAAGTCTAACGCGATGTTTTCTTTCGTCACCGATCAAGTGGCTGTGGCCGGGGAAATTACCCAAAACACCACCTGGAGTGCCACCAAGCGCTACGTGCTGAGCGACTTTGTTCTGGTAAAGGAACCAGCCACGCTCACCGTTGAGCCGGGCACGGTGGTGCTGGGGGGCGACAGCCGGGCCACGCTTTTTATCACGCGGGGGGCGAAAATCGTAGCCAACGGTACCGCAATGCGCCCAATTATCTTCACTTCGGCCAAGAAGGTGGGGTCTCGGGCCCAGCGGGACTGGGGTGGCTTGGTGCTTTTCGGGCGCGCGCCGGTTAACGAGCCTGGCGGCCAGGCTTACCTCGAGGGATTGCCTTCCCAGCCGCAGTTCGCTTTCGGCGGCAACGATCCCCACGACAGCTCTGGTGTGCTTCGCTACGTGCGGTTGGAGTTCGGGGGCTACGAAATCGAAGCCAACCAGGAAATCAACGCCCTTACCTTGGGGGGCGTGGGCGATGGGACGGTGATTGAGTACCTCCAAGCCCACTTCAACAAGGACGACGCGGTGGAGTTTTTCGGTGGCACCGTAAACGCAAAGTATTTGCTCCTCACGTCCAACGCCGATGATGGGATCGATTCAGATCTTGGTTGGCAAGGCAACGTTCAGTACGTGGTTTCTATCAAAACCTCGATCAACGACGAGAACGACTCGAACTTTGCGGGTGAAGCCGATGGGCACCCCCAGAACTTCAACCTCACGCCCTACACCAACCCGCAAATTTACAACGTCACGGCCATTGGAACGGGCAGCCAAACCGTGGGGAACTACGGCTGGGTGCTGCGGCGCGGCACCGCGGGCAAGTACCACAACGTGATCATCTATGGCTCGCGGCGAGCTCCAGTCACCATCCGGGACGACGCCACATTCGCTCGCGCAGCTTCGGGCGATCTGGTTTTCGACAACGCAATTCTCTTCGGCGACTTTTCCGATGCCAAGTTCCCCAACTCCGCGGATCGTCCAGCGCAAACCCGGCAGTTCCTCTTCGAAACCATGAAGTTCAACCGCAACGTGGATCCCATGTTGGCGTTCGGGGCTTGGCAGCCTTACAAGTTCCTCAACCCTAACGTCATGCCGCTTCCAGGCTCGCCTGCTCTGGACGCGAGTTACGTCAAAACGCCTCCAGACAACGGGTTCTTTGACACCTCCGTCAACTGTCTCGGTGGAGTTTGCCCAGGCAACGATTGGCTTTCCACCGGTTGGGCAACGTTCTCGGATAACTAGGCCTTGAGGAGAAAGGAGAAACAACATGCAAACGGTTTCTTGCCAAGCAACAAAAACCCCAAGGCGGGGCCTGGTGATCAGCGCTGCAGTCCTGGTGGCCTTGCTTTCCGCCAATATCGGGGCGGCGCAAACCACCTTGACCGCCACGCTCTCTGGGGGCAGCAGTGGTGATTCGGACGGCACCGGGTACGCCGTGCTCACCTTCACCGGTACCCGGGTGGACTACAGCATCTTGGTGCAAAACATTGGCTCGCCTACGGCGGCCCGGATCCACCGTTCCTCGGATAACGCCGTGGTTCTCGACCTCGAAGCCACCTTTGGTGGTAACTTGGCCACGGGCTCGCGGACCGCCGATGCTGGGGCGGTAGCCGCGGTGCTGGGCAATTCGGCGGGGCATTACCTGGCGGTGGTGAACGGTGAGTTCCCCAGTGGGGCGATCCGGGGAACACTCCAGGCCACGAGCCCCGGGCACGTCGTTGTGATCCCGGTCATGGCTGCGGTGCGAGGCCAGTTTGGGTCGAACTACAAGTCTGACCTCGTGGTGGGCAACCGGGGTGAAAGCGCGTTGGAGGTTTTGGCGGAGTGGTACCCCAGCAACACCAACCTCACCGGACCCGCTAGCACCGCCATCATTACCGTTCCGGCCAAGGGGCAGGCGTTGGTGGCGGAGGCACCAGTCAGTTTGTTTGGCGCCAATGGGACGAGGGGGGCCTTGGTGCTCCGGGCCGGCTCGGCGTTTTCGGCCCAGGTGCGCACGTACAACGATCAGCGGGCAGACGGCAAGGGGACCTTCGGCCAGTTTACCGACGGCAAGCTTTCCGCAGATGCCTTGAGCCAAGGGGTTATGTACGGTCTTGCGGAAGGTGGTGGTTTCCGTACGAACTTGGGTTGGTTTAACCCCAATGCCAATCCAGTAACGGTTACCTTTACGGCTTACGCGGCGGACGGCACGAAGCTGGGAGAAAGTTTCTCCACAGTCCCGCCGTATGGTAACGATATTAAGTCGGTTTTCAGCGTGATTACGGGTGTGACCAACACTAACCAGCCTGATTTCTTCGTCACCTACCAAGCTTCCGCCGCGATCTTTGTTTTCGCCACTGTGAACGACAACACCAACAGCGACGCTATTTACCTGGCAGCCAAGCCTCTCTCCTAGAGGGGGGCTACTTTCCTCGGGCAGAGGCCCCGACATCGGGTCGGGGCCTTTTTTTCTTTGGAGCCTTGTGGACCCAAACCGAAGCGTTGACAACGAGAAAAGCGGTCGGCCGGAACCTCAAAGGATCAGGAAGGGAAGAGGAGGCTTCCTACCACGGCAACAAGAATGAGGAGAAGGATGGGGACTCTTAGGCGAAGGAGGGCAAAAGCGACCAGCGCCGCCGGTGCAGCCCAAAGGGAGGTAAGGGTGTTCCTCCCCACCAAGGCCAAAACGTGCAGAAGCAGCGCCACAAAAGCGGCTAGAGCGCCGCGTACTGCCCGGTGAAAAAGCTGGCTTGTGCGCAGGCGGGCGAAGTGGGGGGCGAGTACGGCCACTAAAACAGCTGGGGGGAGGAAAGTATAGACCGTGGCGAGCACTGCCCCAGGTACTCCGGCCACCGCGTAGCCCACGAAGGTGCTGGTGATGACCACCGGACCGGGAGTGAGCTGACCTAATGCCAAACCGTCCACAAAGACCTTCGCTGGAAGCAAGGGCGGGTTTGCCTCCACGAAGGCGTGGTACATCAAGGCTACCGCGGTGTACCCACCGCCGAAGGCGAGAAGCGCGATCTTGCTTACTTCTAAGGCCAAACGCCCCAGGGAAGGCTGTCCCAGCGCCAAAAGGCCAAGCCCCAGGGTTAAGAGCCCAGCCACAGCGCCTCCTACGGCCAGGGCACGCCGTCGGCTCCCCGGAGGAGGAACTGCGCCTGATCCTGCCTGGAGCGAATTGGGAAAGACCACGGTTCCCAACAAGGCACCGAGCAAGACCACGAGGACCGGGTTCACCCGAGCCACCAGCAGGGGCAGGAGTCCCAGCGCCATAGCGAGGCCCCGAAGATCCCGGAGCGCAGGGTGGGCCAGGGAAAGTGTTGAGGAGGCCACGATGGCGACAATCACCGGTCCCAACGCCACGAACGCCTGGTGCACCGCGGGGATGCTCCCCCAGCGAAAGTACGCCACCGAAAAGGCCAGCATGAGCGCGAAGGCAGGGGCGGCGTAGGCCAAGACCGCCGGGAAGACAGCCCAGGGCCCGTAGCGTCGCTGAGCGAGATGCGCTGCCGTGCCGGCAACCACTGGGCCGGGGACCAGCTGGGCAAAGGCCAAGGACTCGGCGAACTCCTCCTCTGTGATCCAACGGCGTCGCAGCACCAGCTCCTCCCGGAGCTGGGCCACGATGGCCGGTCCCCCGTAAGCGGTGACCCCCACCTTGCTCAGGGCAAAAAGGAAGCGAGAAAAGCTTGGTTGTTGGCCCACAAACGGAGCTTGCCCGAGGCAGCCCGTTTTTGCAAGGTCAGGGAGGGAACACCGACGCTGTTAGCGTTGTTTTCGGAACCGGAGAAGCATGCTATGCCCGTACCCCTTTCCGAGACCACCTTCGCCCTGGCACCTGAGCCTTTGGAGCTCTGCCGGGTGAGTGGTTCCCAAGCCGGGAGCGCGCTGCAGAAGATCGTGAGTGCGGACCTTCGGGGGATGCAGGAGGGGGAGGTGCGGGAAAGCTTGCTCCTTGCCCCCAAAGGGCAGTTTCGGGCGATTTTCGCTGTGGCGCATCTCAAGGGCGAGTGGCTGCTTCTCGCTCCTTTTGGCCGAGGACTGGAGCTGGTGGAAAAGCTCAAGGTTTACTTGCGCTTTTCCCGCTGCCAGGTGTTACTGGAGGACCTTCCGGGTTTCCTGCTCCTAGCCTGGGAGAGGGGCGCGCCGGCCGCCGCGTTGAAGTTGCCGGAGGTGGCCCAGGCCGGGTGGTGTTTTGCCAGAGGAAACTTGCTGGTGTTTGGAACAACACTCATGGGGCTTGCCGGGTGCGCGGTGCTGGGGTGCGAGGCACCCGAAGGGCCGAGGCTTGAGCCGAACGAGGTGGAGCTGGCGCGCATTCTCCAGGGATTCCCTGCTTGGGGAAAAGAGCTGGTGGATGACGTGCTTCCCCAGGAGGTGGGGCTGGAGGAGCCCTGGGTGAGCCTGCGCAAGGGATGCTACGTAGGCCAGGAGACCATGGCCCGCCTTGCCACCTACGGGCACACCAACCGCGCCCTGGTGCGTCTTCTGGGTAGCGGGACTCCCCAAGGTCCGGGGCCGTGCCCCCTCCTTCCCTCGGGGGAAGAGAAGCCGGTGGGCAGGCTCACCTCCTGGGCGCCGGAGGGGGAGCGGTGGCGGGGTCTGGGTTTGGTTCGTAACCAGTACGCTGTGCCCGGCCAGGAACTGGAAGGCCCGGAAAGCCGATGGGTAGTGGAGGTTCGGCTTGCGGCCGGGAAAGCTCGCCATCGGCAGGCGGAGGCTGGCCCGCGAGCTAGGTCCACTCTACGTTGAGCAGGAGGATCTGTGGGCCGTCGGGCCGTCGGAGGGTCTGCCGGATCTTTTTGCTCCCTGGGCCCAGGCGGTGGCGGCGGGAAAGGTGAGTCAGTACCAGGTACCGGTTTTTGGTCGTCGCGATAAACGCTTGCAGGTCCGCCAGGTGCATGTGGCCAAACCTCCTTGCCCGCTCCACGTCCCGGGGGGAAAGGAAGCTGCACTCCACCACCAGGACCTCCACCTGGGTGAGGACACCCACCGAACCCAGCACCTCGGGGCCTGTGTCTGCCAGGTAGGCGAGCAAGGGAACCGGGATGGTCTCTTCCACCTCAATACCTTTTTGCCGCAACGTGGCTAGCTCCTCGGAGGGAAGCCCCAGGAACGATGGCTTAAGCTGCTTTTTCTTCCAGACCAAAAGCGTTCCCAGGGTGGGGACCCAATGGGAGGTGCGGAAAAAGCGCAGCACCATGTCCTTACGCAGTGCCACCTCATCCCCCTCCCTCACGGGCACCAGCTCCACCGCGAACAGCTTGCCCCGCTCCAGGGAAGCCACCAGCGCCAGGAGCTGGGAAAGCTCGGAGGCGATCTCCGCCGGCGCGTAAAGCCTCGCGGCGGGCAAGTTCTGCAGCTGGCGTTGGCTGGCCCAAAAGGGCAAGGCCGAGAGGTGATCCGTATGACCGTGGGAAATCACCACGTGCTCCATGGGCACGAGGGCGCGGCTTGGGCGACCCGCGTCCAAGGCCAAGCGCAGTTGGGGGAGCAGCACCACGGTCCCTTCACCTGCCCGGGAACCACCCACCAGGAGGAGGCGTCCCCACGAGGTCAAAAGCTCGACTTTGCGCACCCGCCTCCCATACACGCCCTTAAGCCGAATGTCAACTTCCGGCTTATCTCCCAAGCAGGTGCTTGGCCTTTTTTGGAGGGGGCTCAAGCGGTATTGTCAACCTCAGGGCGGCTGTAACGTCTTTCAGCCCATGGCGGAGGCGATGGCGAGACGGGTGGGGGGCGATGAGGCAGTAAAAGCTTTGGTGGCCCGGGCTGTTTCCGGGGACCGGGCTGCCGCCGAGGCGGTGCTGCGGGCGGTGGAGCTCCCAGTCTGGCGCATTTGCCGCGCGCTCTTGCCGCCTTACGAGGACATAGAAGCTGCGGTGCAGGATGTGCTGGTGAAGGTGCTGAAAAAGCTTCGGACCTACCGCGGCGAAGGAGAGTTGGCCAGCTGGGCCGCTCTGGTGGCGGCCAACCACTGCCGGGATTTGCTTCGCCGTCGCCGTCTTATTTCCTTTCTGACATTTGAAGGAGGGGACGAAAACGAGAAGGATTTTGCGGCTGTGCTCCCCTCACCGGAGCCCGATCCGGAACGGGTGCTCCGGGCGCGGCAAGGTATGGCGCGGCTCAAGAAGGTCCTGCAGCAGCTTCCCGCGCGGCAGCAGCAGGTATTCAGCTTGCGATTTTTCGCCCAGATGCCCTTGGCGAGCATCGCTGCCGCCTTGGACGTGGACGAGGGAACCGTGAAGACCCATTTGCACAGGGCCTTGGCCCGGGTGCGGGAGCAGGTAAAGGAGGCCTGGCCATGAAAGGTGAGCATCTTACCCCCGAGCAATGGGCAGCGCTCCTCGCAGGGGAGGGAAACGCTGAGGTTTCTTCTCACGTTTCTTCTTGCGCCAGCTGCCGTCAGGAGCTGACAGCATGGCGGGAGGGGCTTGCCGAGCTGGGCCGCTGGGAGCCCGATCCTTGGAGCCGAACCCGGATCCGGGAGGCAGCCCTTGATCGGGCTTTCGGGGCGCGGCGGCGGGTCTGGTGGTGGGCGATGCTCCCTGCGACCGCGGGGGTGCTGGCGGCCCTCACGCTGTGGCCTTCGCGGCCAGCTCCGGTGGCGGAAGCCGAGCTCGATGCGGTGCTAAGCCAGGTTGAGGCTACTTTGGCCCGGGACCCCCTGGCCACGTTCGCTGGGCCGGAGGTGCTCGAGGTGGTGCTCGGGGAGCTGGAGGGGGAAAATGCCGGGAACGCTTCCTGAGTCCCGCTACGAGCGGTTTCCAGTAGGGTCAACTTTTGCTGATGGCAGCCGTCTCGAAAGTGTGAGGGAGGCAACGGTGGCGGACCTTGAAGCTTGCATCCGCATTTTCCGGCAAAGCTGGAGGGTGCGACAACCACGGGGCGGCGGCAGCTGCCAGAAAGGAGGTGTGCATGAAGGAGAAGCTTTTGGTTTTTTCTTTGCTTTGGGGTACCGGAGCTCTCTGGGCCCAGGGGCCTGGCGGCCCCCCCTGGGACCTGCCACAGGGGCGGTGGTGGGACCGTCCTCGCCTGGCCCAGGAGCTGGGGCTTACTGACGAGCAAAAGGCCAGGCTGGAGGAGGTGGCGAGCCAGAGGATGCGGGCCTTGATCGACGCCCGGGCAGCGGTGCAGAAAGCGGAGCTCGAGCTTGGTTTGGTCGCGGATAAAGAACCGTTCGATGCCCGGAAGGTGAGGGAAGCGTTCTTCGGTTTACAGCAAGCAAGGCAAAAGTTAGAGCTGGAGCGGTTCGAGATGCTCCTGGCTATGCGCCAGGTCCTCACCCCCGAGCAGTGGGGCAAGCTGCGCCGCCTAGCCCGGGAGAGGTTTCAGGATCGGCGGGAGGAAAGGCTCCGTCGGCGGCTTGAGGATCGACCGGGTCCTGGTGGCCCGAGATTGTGAAAAACCTGAATGCGGAAAGGGGGACATGGGATGAAAAGGGTTACGGTCTTGGCGTTGGTTTTGGCAGTCCTGGCACTCCCAGGGATGGCACAGCAGCACCGGGGGCCGGCCCCGCAGCCGGGTAACGGCAGCGGCGTACCTGGGTTTGGGCTTTTCGGCGCTGCCTGGGAGGGCTTTGGGTTTGGCGAGCTTGACTTCGGTGCGGCGCGTCAGGCCCTGGCTCGTTACTTGGAGCTCTCCCCGGAACAGATGGCAGCTTGGGACCAGCTGCTGGCTACGCTCCGGGAAACCGTAACACCGTTGCGCACGCAAATAGCGGCGTTCCAGGACCAGCTGCACGAGCTCCTGGGGCAGAGCAACCCTGACCCGGCAGCGGTGGGAGCCCTGGTGATCCAGATCAAGCTCTTGCACGACCAGATTTCGGCGGCGCGCCACAACTATATGGCGGGGTTTGAGGGGCTTCTGACCCAGGAGCAGCTTGCTAAACTCCGTGTGCTGAGGGCCTTCGCTGCTCACCCAGGGTTGATTCCAGCTTGTCGGCTTGCTGGGCTTTGCCGGTAGGCAAAGGCGAAAGAAAAAAAAGCGCGGAGCAATTCGCCCCGCGCTTTTTTCTTTTTCGAGGCTCAAAAGATAAGCTGGTACTGCACCCGTATCTCGTCCGTGTCCCGGCCCGTGGCTCTGTTGGAAAGCCGGCGAAGGTCCGCTTGTAGCTTGTGGGTGTGCTTGTTGAAGAAGTAGCCCAGCGCCAGGCCTTTTTCTTTGCGGGTGTCGTTGTGCACGAGATCTGAAGGATCCAGCTGGGCGTAGCGCAGGGCTAGCTCGAAGGTCTTAGGGATTACGAAGTAGCCGGCCTGGAGGTTGAACCCTTCCCGGGTGTAGGGGCGCCCAGTTTCCGGGATGTCGTCGGCGGAGAAGTACTCGCCGAAAAAGAACAGCCCCTTGTACTTGAAGACGAAATCCGCGCCCTGGGTCTCGCGCTTGATGTCGTTGCCAGCAGTGGCGCCCCGCCGGTCGTTCACCTCGTACTGCGCCGCCAAAGCCAAAAGCGGGTGGTCAGTGCCGTCGGGGTCCCCTTCCACGTACTTCACATCCCCCCAAGGCTGCCAAGTGGCGCGGGCGTCGAGTTGGTACTTGTTGTTGTCGTTGGTTGTCACGTTGCGCCCGGCGCCGTTGAAGATACCCACGCGCAGATCCAGCTTCCCTTGGAAAAGCTGGGAACCAAGTTCGAGACCGATATCCCTTCCTTTGGCGAACTCCGTGGAGACGATGGAGCGATCCACAAACTGCTGGCTTCCCGATGAGGTGAGCTCTTGCCTGCCAAAGGGCACCTTGAACTGCCCGGCCTTAAGCGTAAACTGCTTGCTCCCTGTGAAGTTGTAGGTAATGTTGGCATCTTCCAGCGGCTGGGAGTCAGGCCAGTTCACCTGAAGCTCGTAGCTGAGATTCTTTGAGTAAACCCAGCCCTCCAGCTTGGTCTTGAATCGCCGAATGCGGAACGAGCCTTTGCTGGAGGCCCCTTCGGGGTCGGTTTCGGTCCAACACACCTGCAGCCGGTTAGACAGCGCCAGTTGGGCATTCTCGGTTTTCACGGTGGTTTTCCCGTCTTTCCAGCTTACGTCGAAGGGAATCGTAGGGGGTTTCGGCGTGGGGCGCTCGAAAGGCGGAAGGCCATGCTTGAACAGGTAGAGATCCAAAGCGGTTTCATTCTCCGCCACGATGGTTTCGCCGTTAGCTCCGCGCCCGATGGGGGTGATGCTTTTACCGATTTCCCCCGTAGCTTTCCATTGCGCTAAGGTCTCGGGGGTGGTGAACAGGTAAACTCGCCCATCCTTTTCCACTTCCTGGTAGAACAGGGACATCGACTGGGCGAAAAGTGGGCCAGCCAGTAACAAGCTTGCGCATAGCGCCAAGTACTTGAACCTCAATCTTCCACCTCCGGTCTGTGGGCGTGGTTGTGGCACATGCATAGCGTGGCAGTTTAGTGGGTTTTGCACCGGTTGTGAAGCTGGGGTGAGCAAAGGAGCTAGTTGCCTCGCGCTAGAGCTGGCCGGATCGGGTTTGGGGAGGGGTTATACTGAGAGCGGTATGTTCCCGTTGCGTGACTCGATCCCCTCTTCGAAGCCCCCGGTGGTGAATGTGCTGATCATCGCTTTTTGTGTCCTGGCTTTCTTTTACGAGTTGATGCTGGGACGCTGGCTAGAGCCGTTCCTTCGGGCTTACGCCTTTGTGCCGTTGCGGCTGTTCCATCCTCAGGCGTTCGACGCGAGCTTCTGGTTCAACGTCTTCACCATCATCTTTTCCATGTTCCTCCATGGGGGTTGGTTGCACCTTCTCGGCAACATGTGGTTTTTATGGGTGTTTGGTGACAACGTGGAAGACGCGCTAGGTCACGGCAGGTTCCTGGTCTTCTACGTTATTTGCGGTGTTGCCGCGGCCTTGGCCCAAGCCTTTACCGACCCTTTCTCTCAAGTGCCGATGATTGGGGCCTCTGGGGCCATCGCCGGCGTTCTGGGAGCTTACTTGGTGTGGTTCCCATGGTCGCGGGTGAGGACTTTGGTTTTCCTGGGGTTCTTCGCCACGATAACGGAGCTACCGGCGCCGGTGTTCTTGGTAATGTGGTTTGTGAT
>Ga0197142_1002957_pt1 | contig 14542 bp, 14 predicted proteins | sample GBS60_MetaG_FD_148614 | JGI IMG/M metagenome (GOLD analysis project Ga0197142, IMG submission 148614) | Sediment microbial communities from Great Boiling Springs, Gerlach, Nevada, United States - GBS 60_MetaG | ecosystem: Environmental > Aquatic > Thermal springs > Hot (42-90C) > Sediment... | reverse complement strand
GTTGATCGGGGGTGAGGGGATACTCTGTCTGGGCCAACAGGTGATCGGCCACCATCAGGAACACCAGAGGCCCCGCCAGCTCCACCTGAGGCTCGGTTTCCCCCTCAACCTCGGTGGCGCCCAGAGCCCCCCAATCTTCGAGATCTTGAGCCAGATCCTGGCCCAGTTGCAGCAGCTCCTCCGTCGAGACAGCCTGCAGCGCCGTCTCAGCAGCCGTCCGCAGCGGCTCTAGGGAAACTTTGTGGTGAGCGGCTAACTCTGCCAGGGCCTGTTCCCATTGCTCCCGTTGGGCTTGCAACGCCGCTTTCTCTTCCGGAGAAAAATCCAGCCGCTCCAGCAACACCTGCAAAGCCACAGTTGCCACCAACAGCGGCGGGAAGCGCAGCAGGGTAGAGGCAGATCCCACCTGGTCCAGGAAAGCCTCCACGTCGGGGCCAGACCCCCTGTCCAGCAAGTCCTGCAGGTAGGCCAGCACCTGCGGCAGCGGGGTCAATCTCAAGATCCCTCGCACCTGGGCTTGCAACTCAGCCGGGATCCCAAGGGCTTGCAGTTGGGCTTCGGCTTGCGCTCGCGCCTCGGCAACCAGTTCTGGCAGATCTGCTGGGGCCTGCCCAGCCTCTACCCAGGCTTGGCTGGAGTCCTGCAGGAAGCTGGCTGCCTCAACAAACAGCAGCAACTGAGGGGTCCGCAGCGTGGGCAAGACCATCTCAATCGGCCTCTTCGCCAAGCTGGGGAAGAGATGGCGCCGCGGCTGACTCGCGCGGGGCAACTGCAGGAGCGGGCTTGTGCCAGTGCAGGCCAATCAGCGCGTCGTAGACAAAGCTCCAAAACTCACCCTTTCGCCAGATGCCCAGCGTTTGGTGGCAGTTGCGCGCATCCAGCTCTGGCTTAGCCACCCAGTAGGCCGCCTGATACTTGTACCAGGGAACCGAGGGCCAGAGGTGGTGAATGAGATGGTAGTTCTGTCCCAACAGGAGAATGTTGGCTAGCCGGCTAGGGTAGACCCTAGCGTTGTACCACCGCTCTTGAGATTGAAAGGGGCGATGGGGCAGGTAGTCGAAAAACAAGCCCAACAGAAACCCCATGAGAAAGGCGGGGGGCAGCCAGTAGTTCATGATGTAGTCGGTGTAGCCAAAGTGGAAGGCCAGCGCAAACGTTAAGACCACCACCAGTCGACTGAGAGCCCACTCCAGCAGATCCCAGCGGCCTTTGCGCCAGAGCTGCCGCTTGAAGAAAAACACCTCGTGGTAGAAGAAGCGCGGCGCAATTAGCCACAGTGGCCCCCCCGTGGAGACGTAGTGATCCGGATCGTTTTCAGGATGGTTGACGTGGGCGTGGTGCTGCATGTGCACCCGCTTAAAGACAGGGTAGACAAAGCCCTGCAACAGAGCAGAGCCATGTCCCATAGCCTCGTTCAGCCAGCGGTTGCGGTGGGCGGAGCCGTGGGAGGCATCGTGGATTACTGTGCCCAGCACGTAGAGGGCAACAAAGTTAAGCCAGAACACCAGCCAGTGGGGCCAATGCCAAAAGGCATACCCGCAAAAGCAGACAGCTGAGAGCGCCACCGAGCCCAAAAACATCAGCAGGGTGGGATTCCAAAATTCCGGCGGCGGCCCCAGCAGCTCACGGGGTAAGGTGAAAGGCCCGGAGTTCAGTTGCGAAGTCGCAGCAGCAGTCATCGGCAGCCATCCTTGGGTGTGCACAGCGCAGACGACGGGGATGGTTGAAGACAACCCCTCGAAGTCATCACACCAAACGGGAGCGATAAGCTTTGTTAACTTTCGTTAGTATACGGCACAGATCTGCCCAGCTTCTCCCCCCAGGTCGGATTTCCTTGCCAACTCTAGCTGCAGCCGACAGGGATCCCCCTGCCCAAGAGGTAAGGGCTGCTGTGAGGTTTTGTTGCAGCTTCTGTTGCAATTCATGTGCAGATCGGGGGGGGATCCCCTTAAGCACTGCAGAGTGAGGATAATCTAGGGGTCGGTTAAGCTGAGCCGAGGAGGAAAACCATGCTACCCGTTGTTGCCCCGTTGGCCATGACTGCTCACACTAGCCCCTGGTCGCCGCTGAGTGCGGTGATCATTCTGCTCTGCACAGGCTTGGCTTACCTAAGCTTCAAGTCCTCTTCGGGAGTTGCTTCAGAAACTGGACCGGTGCTGGGGATGACTTGGCCAGAAGTACTGGGGGTGGCCAGCTTTGGTCATCTGCTAGGCGTGGGGGTAATCTTGGGCCTCTCCAACATGGGAGTTCTCTAAGTTACATTTCTTGACCTTGGCCAAGATCCGGAGCCAGAAGTGTTAAACTCTCTGTCAACTCAGACATTCTGAGCAAACTTAGTTTCTCTCGCCTCACTTCCTTACTTGCTGAGGGTTGGTGTCATGCCTGCGATGGTGCTCCTCCTGGCTGCTTTGCCAGAAGGATACGAGTTGTTCGACCCACTGATTGATATTTTGCCGATTATCCCAGTTTTGTTTTTCCTGCTGGCCTTTGTCTGGCAGGCGGCGGTGGGCTTTAAGTAAAGCCCTGGTTATCTGGGATCGGTAATTCTCGGCTGCTCCAATGCTGTTGCTTGCCCCTCTTGCGCTGGCAGGGGGGGCTTTAGGTTAACGGGCCTTCAAGGGGGCTAGAGATCGCGGTCAAGGACACCGGTAATCCAGAGCACTCCTGCTAAGCAGACGAAGTGGGCAAAAGTAACGTTGATATTGGCAGCTAGCAGTAGTACACCCGTTACCTGGTTGGCCTGGGTGCGGGAAAAAATGCGTGCCAACAGCTCGCCTACCTGGGCCTCCATGCCAATCAAAGCTAGGAAAGCGCCAATTAGGCTGATGTAGGTAACCAACTGCAATTGCTGGGGCAGATTCAATTGGCCCAGGGCATCAGCAGAAGCCGAACGGCGCTCTGCGTGCAGTAAGTAGCGCCAGTTAAAGAAGAGACCGGCCGCTAAGGTAAGCAGGGTAAGCAGAGTAAACCAGAAGGCAATAATGGCCCCCAGCGAGTCATCTCGATAGACGGTATTTTGGCCGATTAAAAAACCTAGCCACAGCAGCAGGGCTGTCGCTCCCAAAATGGCCTGAAACCAAAACCCAAAGCGGCGCGTCAAGCGCAAGCGAGACCGCATGCGCTCAACTGTTGCGCCTCCTAGCGGCGACCTGGGCTCGTTCATTTTAACTCCGCTCTCTAAGGCCAAACACCGATCTTCGCTTCCAGCCTACCCCCATCCTCTGTCCGCCGTCACATCCCTGGAAAAGCCCTGCAGGGCTCCAAGGCTAGGGCTTGGGGCTGGGATCCTCGCTTTGCAGACGCAGAATTTCCGCCTCGATGCGCTGTTTGAGCTCTTTTCCTTCCTCAGAGCGAATCCACAAGGTGATGCGGTTGTACTCCGACACGCTCATGCCATGGCGGGTGATGATCTCGGTGGCGGTGCGAATGAACTCCCGCCGGATTTGATCCTTGGTGGCTGGATCGTCGGTAACCCGAGAGCGCTGCTGGGCCTCCTGCCGGTGGGGCTCCATCTCTAGGACAATGCGGGCATACTTGGTAACCTGGTCATCGGTCAGAGCTAGGGAGGGGGCAGGGGTTTGGGCTAGAGCAAGGGAAACCCCCACCAGCGGGATCCAGGTACAAGCCCAGATCAAGCCCACCAGCCCTTTTTGAGCCACGCTTGACATCGAGAATGCCGTCCCCTCTCTCCGACCTGCTGGATCAACCACTGCTACTGACTCCCCACCCAATTCCCCTGTTGCCGGTGTCTCTGGGACCTTCTCCTATGTAGCTTTTGCTTGCGCTCTGCTTCAAGCCACCCCAGGTAACCCCGGCACCTACTACCTTTGACCCAAAAGTGGCCTTGAGGTTCCTGCTCCAGCCTTGAACAGCCCAGAAAGGGTTGGCCTCTGGGATAATGGGGGTAGATTGCTGGTGGTTGCCTTTATGAACTTGGAACGTCGCCCGGTTTTCCCTTTCACGGCCATCGTTGGTCAGGAAGAAATGAAGCTGGCCCTGCTCCTCAATGTCATCGATCCCCGCATCGGCGGCGTGCTGATCATGGGGGATCGGGGCACGGGCAAATCCACCACCATCCGCGCCTTGGCCGATCTCCTGCCCCAGATTGAGGTCGTCAAGGGGGATCCCTTCAACAGCCACCCGCGGCAGCGAGACCTCATGAGTGATCAGGTGTGGGAGCGCCTGCAGGCGGGAGAAACCCTAGAAACCACCTGGATCCAGGTGCCGATGGTGGATCTGCCCTTGGGGGCCACGGAAGACCGGGTCTGCGGCACGCTGGATATCGAGCGAGCCCTCTCCCAGGGGGTGAAGGCCTTTGAGCCGGGGCTGTTGGCTAAGGCCAACCGGGGCATCCTCTACGTGGACGAGGTGAATCTCTTAGACGACCACCTGGTGGACGTGCTGCTGGATGCAGCGGCCTCTGGCTGGAACACAGTTGAGCGGGAAGGCATTTCCATTCGCCACCCGGCCCGCTTTGTGCTGGTGGGATCCGGCAACCCCGAGGAAGGGGAGCTGCGCCCCCAACTTTTGGATCGCTTCGGCATGTTTGTCCGCATCGAGACGGTGCGGGATCCGGCCCTGCGGGTACAGATTGTCGAAGAGCGCAGCCAGTTCGACGCCGATCCCCAGGCCTTCCTAGCCAAATACGCCGACGCCCAGCAGCGCCTGCGGCAGCGCCTTGAAAATGCCCAACACCTCTTGCCGCAGGTGGTGCTTGATCCTGAATTGCGCCTGAAGATTTCCGGGGTGTGTGCGGCGCTGGAAATAGACGGGCTGCGGGGAGATATCGTGACCAACCGGGCGGCCAAGGCTCTGGCAGCTCTGGAAGGGCGTACTGAAGTGACTGTTGCCGATATTCGCCGGGTCATCCCCTTGTGTCTGCGCCACCGCCTGCGTAAGGATCCTCTGGAAACCATCGACTCCGGCTACAAGGTTGAGAAGGCCTTTAGCGAGGTGTTTCAGGTAAGCCTGGAAAGCGCCGCCTAGCTGAAACCCCTCCCAGCCCCTCTCCCTGAGGGAGAGGGAAGTTAGGCAAACAGAGTTTCTAGTTTGTCGGCAATGGCGGCAACCCAGGCCCGCTCCTGGCGGCTAAAGCTGCGAGGGGTGTCGCTGCCCAAGAGGAGACATCCCTTTTGGCCAATGGGCTGGCAGAGAACTGCCTGGGAGCCGGGAGGCAACAGGCCTTCGAACTCGGCCCGGGCTGGGAAAAATCTCAGCTCCCCCAAATAGACCGGCTGCCCCGTCTCCAATACCTGCTGCAGGGTGCCTTGGGGGCGGATGGCGGGCAACCGGCCAGGGTTAGCCAGAATCCCCCGCTGCAATAGGGTGCGCCCCCCCACCCAGATCACTACTGTGCGGGCAGCCGTGGTGCTAAGGAGGGTGTGGGAGGCCCAGGCCAGCTCCAGTTTTTCCCTCTCGGAAAGATCTGGATCCCAGTCGCAGCCTGGACTTCCCTGCAGGGGGGCTGCTTGCGGAGGACGGGGCTGGATCTGCTGCCACAAAAGGCCAGTTAGGATCAAAATAGCGCTGAGGAGGATCCCCAAGGCATCGGAGCGAGCCTGGCTGGCCAGGAGCTCCGGCGTAAACGCCAGCCGGTTAATGACCAGAAGGGTGCTGCCCAAAAGGCCTGCCAGCAACGGCAGCCGCTTCAGCCAGCGGTTGGGATCTTGCCTCGATTTAACCCTCAAAGCAGGCAGGGGTATTTGAGCGCTAAGTCCAGTCTAGAGCAACCCAAGGCATTAGAGGCGGCTCCAGATGCCAAGGCGCTCTTGGCGAGCTTTCTTTTCCAGGCCGCGGAAGTAGCTGTCATATTTGATGTTGGGACTGTAGGGGATGAGGCGGGCTAGGCCATTGCGTACGAGTAGAGCGTTCATCTGCTGGCCCTCCAGCCAGACGTAGGCCTCCACCGGGCCGGTGGCATCGACGTTGCGCAGCAGCTTATCCCCCTCCAGCTTGACCGTGCGGCGGAGGATGCGCTCGCGCATCAGCTCAATAGCCTGCTGGTAAAAGGGATCCTCCTCCGGGCTGAGGCCCTGGATCCCGGCCAAGCGGACCAGGCGCAGTTTCTGCTCCCCCTCGATTTGCACCACCAGCGTGTTGCCATTCACCACCCTCACCACCACTGCCGCGGGGTAGCGATCGAAATAGTGGTTGTCGAAGTAGAAGGGGGTATCAGGCACCACTCGCCGCTCCCCCGATCCGTGGCCAGGAAGGATGGGCAGGGCCAGGAGCCATCCCAGCACCGCCGAGCCAAAAGCAATACGCCGGAACCTCATCTTCTCCCCCTAGGGATCTCCTTCCCCCCTAGGGCGTAATGGTAGCGGCAACTCCCTGGAAGACAACCCCTTGCAAGGGCTCCAATGGCCAGTTTTGGAGATTATGAACGAGGGTTCTGGGCGAGCAACTCCCGATCCAGGGGCAGAGGGGCAACTGGCTGGGTGAGAGTAAACTGGCCGCTGACAATCCACTGTTTAAGGATCTCGGCAACTTGCATTGAGCGGCGCAGGCTGGCCAGGGGAGCAGTGCGCACCTTGCGGCCATTGAGGACAATGTAGCCAGATTTAAGCTGGGCATAGCTCACCAGGCCAAAGGTAGGCCGCACCCGCCGGGGGATAGAAAAGTCAATCACCGGCGCCACCAGTTCCTCATCCCGGATAGCAATGGGCTCTAGATCGCTGGGGGAAAGGATGGGGATGGGGATCCCCACCCCTAACATCAAGCTGGGGCCGTAGTTGCGGAAGTAGCAGCCCCGCACCCACTCGGCTTGCATCTGTTTGGCGTCGCCAATGAGGGCCAAGGTGGCTGCCGGGCCGATGGGGGTTTGGTTGGGCAGCCGTTTTTGCAGCGGGAAGTGTTGGGTGCCTTCCCAAGCTACATAGCCGATGCCCCCTCCTAGGAAGATGCGGCTGCCAATCCCCACCCGGCGCAAGAGGGGATCATTGAGCAGGGGGCAAAGCTCACCAGGATTGGAATAGACGGCATTGCCCAGGTTGGGTTCCAACAGGCCCAAATAGGTGTACAGGGGCCGATCGCCACCGTTGACGCCAACAATGAAGTTTTGGTAGGCGTTGCGGGGGTTGAACAGGTAGAACTGGTTGAGCTGATCCCGTGTCAGAGTGGTCTCGTAGTCGGCGCGGGGATAGCAGTCGGTTACCTGGCCGATGGCCCGCAGGTGCACCCGCTTGCCGGCCACCAGATCGGCGATGACGTGGCCGCCTCCATAGGGGTGCTCGGCTTGCTCACTGGGCTGGGCCGCCCCAATGTAGAGATCGACAGCCCCAAAGCCGGCATAGGCTGGCACCCCGTTTAACCAGGCCTGGCGAATCTTAATGGGCGGATCCGTATGGCCCAGGTTGAGGATCGCCCCCGACGACTCCATTGGCTCAAAGGTACCGGTGGTTACCACATCCACCTGCTCAAAGGCCTCCTCAAGGCTAAGGGTGGTCAGCTTGGCCTTCGCTTCCAGAGCCGTCCACACCCGCACCTGGCCTTGGACAATGCGCCGATTAATTTCCGCCAGCGTTCTCTCCATTGCCTCCCAAAAAATGGCGACCAATAGTCCGGGTAGACTCCTGCCAGCTGAGAAGCTAGGGTAGCTTGGACCCCTCAGTCAGTACCCCTTCAGGGCTAGGTTGGGCGTTTGCAGGGCGGCTTCTACTCGCTGCACCTGGGTTTTGAAGCTGCCATCCGGCTCCAGCCATATCTGTCGCAGGGCTGGAGGGATCACCTCCAGAGCAAACTGAGCGCTCTTGGGGAGAAATTGCACACAGGTGGAGGGGCAGGCCAAGTAATCAACCCCCTGGCGGCGGCAGTGCAGCTCTTGATGAATGTGGCCAAAGATCACCAGGCGGATGTGGTCGAACTCGTCCAAGACCTCAAACAACCGCTCCGGCTGCTGGAGCGCACTCTGATCCAGCCAATCGGAACCTACCGAAAAAGGGGGGTGGTGCAGGGCTAGGAGCACATGGTAGTGATTGGCGCGGCTGCGCTGTAGCTCTTGTCGGAGCCAAAGCAAGGTGCGATCTGTCAGGTAGCCGCTATCTTTGCCTGGCACCAGCGAGTTCAGTAAAATGAAGCTCCAGTTCTCGCGACTGAAACTTTTCTCGGCGTGGAGCCGCCCGCCCTGGAGCTCTAGGTTCATGGTGTGTAGGCGATCGTGGTTCCCCGCCAGCCAGTAGGTATCAATGGGAAGAGCCTGGAGATGCTCTCGCAAACGGGCGTAGGCGGCGGCGCTGCCATCTTGGGCAAGATCCCCGGTAAGCAGCAGCAGATCGGGCAAGGGGTCCAAGGCGGCAATTGCCTTTTGCACCTCTAGAAAAGAGCTCTCTGTGTCCACCCCCAGCAGCTGCCGATGTGGTTTGGCAAATAGATGTAGGTCGCTAATCTGAACCACGTAAACCGTCATGGGAGCAGCTGAAGAGAGTCGGGATCCCCTTTGACCGTTCTAGCACCAGATTCCTGGCGGGCTAAAAATCTAGCTCTAGCCCATCCAAAGCCCCTCTGTTCAACTTTAGGAAACAGTCAGAGAATGGCCCACCTTCCTAAAGGCAGCTTGCACCTGCGGCCAGCGGGATTCTTGGGTGGAGGCCGTTAGCGTGTAGAGGCGGTGGTGGCGCACAGTTACCGTCACTACCTCGTGGCGAAGCTGGGATCCGATATTGGTTTGGTACTCAAACAGGTAGTAGGGCTGCCCTTGCCGCTCAAAGGCCTCGGCTGCCAAGAGCTGGGTTGAGCGACCCGATCCCTCGGGGGCAATGATCTTCTCCGCCACCAACTGCCCCACCTCCTCTGGGCCCCCCAGCTCTGCAATCGTCTCCCCCTTGTCAAAGGGAGCAATCATTAGGCTGATGTTCTCGGTCTCGTATACCAGGTCGCGCAGGAGCACTGCCAGCCCTTTCCCGGGGCTTAGCTTCACGCTCACCATGCCATTGGGGTAGGCAAAGGCAAAAGCTCCGCTGGGATCCCGGTAGACTCGCAGGTTGGGGCTTGCTGAGCAGGCACCCATTATCAAGCTAAGGCAAAGCCCCAGCAGCAACACCACCTTGGAAAGCTGCCGGCCCACTAGGGTCAAATGCCCCTCTTTCGCTGCTGCCATGCCGAGATCCTCCGCTTGTGTTAGCCCCCTCCATCATCGTGACATGCTGTTGCACCTGCTAGCGCATAGGGTGCAGGCTTCAATGGCTTACGCCACGCTCTGGGAATAGTCCCTCCCCAAGCCGCCACAGCATGCCCCACGGTGTGGCTGTCCTATACAGTCAAGACCACTCTACCCCATCTTTGTAGGGGTGTCTGCATCCCGACCCTGACCCCCTTCCCTACCGTTATCTGGGAAAGCAGCAGCCTTTTGGCGGGATCCGTTTTGGTAGTGGCGGGAGCGCAGTACCAGCACATCGGAAAGCTGGCGCAGCTGATTTTGAACCTGGGCAAGCTGCTGGGCGTCGCGGACATCAATGCAGAGGTCAATGGAGGCAGTGCGATTGGCAAAGGTTTGCACCTTGGCATTGCGCACATTGATGCCTTGATCGGAAAGGCGGGAGAGAATATCCCGCAGTACGCCAACCCGGTCGATGACCTCCAGGCGCAGCTCTACAGGGTAAGTCTGGGTACTCTGCCGCAATCGCTCCTCGTTCCAGCGCACCGGCACCAGCCGCTCACCCGGAACCTGAGCCACCCGCGGGCAATCGCGATGATGAATGGTGATGCCCTTGAAGCGGGTAACCACGCCCAGGATGGGATCCCCTGGGAGCGGGTTGCAGCATTTGGCTAATTGATGTTTCAGGCCCTCTACCCCTAGGATAAGGGATTGGGATCGGCGGGAAGCTCCAGCTCCATTGCCCCGCGGCAGCAGCAGCTTGGCGTCTGCCAAAGATCCCTCCTCGGGTGGGGGGGAAATAGCTGGCTTGCTTGCCTCCTGCAGCCGATGGATTACCTGCGTGGGGGTTACCTCTCCATAGCCCAGCGCCGCCAGCAAATCCTCCACGCTGCTGTAGTTGAGCTTCTCGGCAACCTTTTGCATCCGCTCCGATTTAAGCAGGGCCTCGAACCCTGTTTTGCCCAGCTCCCGCTCCAGCAACTGTCGACCGCGGGCAATATTCTGCTCGCGATTGGAGCGCTTAAACCATTGGCGAATGCGATTGCGGGCCGAGCTGGTAGCTACAAAATTAATCCAGTCTAGGCTAGGGTGCGCATTCTTGTGGGTGATAATCTGCACGATGTCGCCATTGCGCAGGCGGGTATCCAGCGGCACGATCTTGTTGTTTACCCGCGCTCCGGCGCAGTGATCCCCAATTTCAGAGTGAATGCGATAGGCAAAATCTATCGGGCAGGATCCCTGGGGTAAGGCCAGCAAGTCCCCCTTAGGAGTGAAGACGTAAACCTCGCTCTCAAACAGGTTCTCGCGAATAGTCTCCAGGTATTCTTTGTCATCTTTGAGGTCGTTTTGCCACTCCAACAGTTGCCGCAGCCAGGTAAAGCGCTCCTCCTCAGGCTTTACGGGGGTGCTGCCAGCTTCCTTGTACTTCCAGTGGGCGGCAATGCCGTACTCGGCCACGCGGTGCATTTCTTCAGTACGGATCTGCACCTCCACCGGTCGCCCTTGCAGACCAATCACGGTCGTATGCAAAGATTGGTAGCGGTTGGCCTTGGGGAGACCAATGTAGTCTTTGAAACGACCTGGAATGGGGCGAAAACAGTTGTGGACAACCGCCAGCACCCGGTAGCACTCGCTTACAGTCTGCACAATGACCCGCACCGCCAGGAGATCGTAGATCTCGTGAAATTCCTTGCGCTGCTGCTGCATCTTGCGGTAGATGCCGTACAGGTGCTTGGGCCGCCCGCTAATCTCAAAGTGCTCTAGCCCCGCTTGAATGAGGTGCTTGCGCAGCTCTTCAATAAACGCTTGGATCTCTGCTTCCCGCTCGCTGCGCTTGGCGTTAACCAATTCTTGGATATGGCGATAGGCTTCGTAGTCTAGATACTTAAAGGCCAGGTCTTCCAGTTCCCACTTAAAGTGCCAGATCCCCAGCCGGTTGGCCAAGGGGGCAAAGATCTCCATGGTTTCAGCTGCAATCTGTTTTTGCTTGTGGGGGGGTAGATATTGCAGCGTGCGCATGTTGTGCAAGCGGTCCGCCAGCTTGACCACGATGACCCGAATGTCTTTGGCCATGGCCACAAACATGCGGCGGAAGTTTTCCGCTTGCTGCTCGGTTTTGCTGGAGAAATTAAACTTAGAAAGCTTGGTTACCCCCTCCACCAGCAGGCGAACCTCAGGGCCAAATTCGGCCTCTAGGGCCTCCAGGGTAACGCCTGTATCTTCCACAACATCGTGCAGAAGGCCAGCAGCTACAGTAACGGCATCGCCCCCCAGCTCCCGCAGCAGGCTGGCCACGGCCACTGGGTGGGCGATGTAGGGATCCCCCGATTTCCGCTTCTGGCCCTTGTGCAAGCAGTAGGCAAACTCGAAGGCCCGGCGCAGCAAATCTGCCTCTTCGGCCGTGTAGGATCGCAGCCCATCGCCGAGATCTTCAGCGCCTGAAAGCAAAGCCCGCAGCCATCCCGGCACCTCAAAATCAAGGCTACTTAGGTCAAAGCCTCCTTCTAAACTGGTGGCCACAGCAGGCTGACCCATGGGAATCCGGCAATGAGGACTGTCTAACTGCTACTATGATACGATCCCTGGAGTTCCTTACAGTTTACCCTCGCCCCAACCCGGCTGCCGGCAAGCTAGGAAGAAGAGCTGGAAAAAATGCAGCAGGGACAACCTGAACCTAAACGCAGGGGAAAATCTGACGCGGTGCTAACAGTTTACTTTGCTGCATTTCGTAGCCATACATACAAAATCTAGTGGAGCTAGGCTCCCACTAGAGGGCTAGGAGCTGGGAGGGAGTTGCAAAGCCAGAGGCCCTAGCCAACCCTTGCGATAGTCGTTGAGAATTTGCCTTGCTGCTCGCTCGGTATCACCTTGGTAGCGCCGTTGGGCCAGCTCCTGGATGGCTACGCTGCCAGGAGGGATCGGGTCGGACCAGCCGTAGCGCTGTTGCAGGAGGACTTGGGCCTGGGGCTGCACCTGCAGCAGTTGTTCCACGAAGTAGGCCGCCACGCCCTCAGGGTCGTAGGCGGCTGCGCCGATGTCATCGCAGATGGCCAGCAGCGTGGCTGCCTGTTGATCTGGCAGCGAAGGCGGGAGAATGCCCGGTGAGTCCAGCAAATCCAGCTCCCCTCCCAGCCGCACCCACTGCAGTTGCCGGGTTACCCCAGGGCGGGCAGCGCTCTCAACAACTCGCCGTCCCAACAGTCGATTCAGGAGGGCAGACTTGCCCACATTGGGAAAGCCCACCACCACTGCCCGGATGGCCCGCGGTCGCATGCCCCGCTGCTGGCGCCGCTCATTCACCGACTGCCCCAGCTGTAAGATGGCTTGCTTGAGGCGAGGCACCCCCTCTCCCGATTGGCCATTGGTGGGATAGACAGGGATCCCTTGCTGGGAAAAATACTCCTGCCAAGCTCTGAGATCCCTGGCCTCGATGGCATCGGCTCGGTTAAGCGCCAAAAGGCGCGGCTTGTGCCCCAGCCACTTGTCTAGATCGGGATGGCGACTGGCCAGCGGGATCCGCGCGTCCAAAACCTCAATGACCACATCCACCCGCTGCAGTTGTTCCCGCAATTGGCCAATGGCCTTGGCCACGTGGCCGGGATACCACTGGATGATTGGAGAACTCATGCCAGCAGAACCTGGGATCGAACCCCAGAAGACTCTAAGCCAGGGGCAGGATCCACTCTAGCCTGTCCAGCTTGCTCCTCCTCGGCTCGACTAGCCAACGGAAGTAGAAAAGGATACAGGCAAGAGGCAGATGAAGCCCCTTCCTACTTGTAGGCAAGCTAGCGTTAAGGGACGTAACGGAGGAGGGACTATGGTTAAGCGCGTGCGGTTGGATCCCATTGCCCAAGTGTCGGAAGTGGCCACCAACAGCAACTTGCTCTCAGTGCTGCTGCAGGAAGAGCTGAATGTGTTGAAAGAGTGCGGCGGGCGCGGTCTCTGCGCCACCTGTCATGTGTACGTAAAAGAGGGGATGGAATCGCTCTCGCCGATGACCAAGCGGGAGCAGCGTACCCTAGAGGTGATCACCAGCCGCCAGCCCAATTCTCGCCTAGCCTGCCAGGCGCGAGTTCTGGGGGAAGGGGTGGTGGTGGAATTGCCGGTGGGGATGTACATCAATGCCTTTAAGGATATCGAGGTGTTGATTGGGCGGCGGGCGGAGCAGCCCCTTTTGCACCCGATAACTGGCGCCGTTTTGGTGCAAGCGGGCAAGCTGATTACGCGCTCGGTGCTGGAGTCGGTTAAGGATCTAGACTTGAATATCCAAGAGGCTCTGGCCCGCAGCAGCCGAGATTTTTAGGCAAGCCCCCATGGACTCTGTATTTGTTGGAATTGACCTAGGCACTTCGGGGATGCGGCTGGTAGCTCTCTCAGAAGCAGGGGAGATAGTGGGCAAAAGCGAGCGCTCCTGGGATCCCCCAGAAACCAATCCAGGCCGCTGGCTGCGCACCCTGAAGGCACTGCTGGGCCACCTCAAAGCTCAACTGGGGGATCGCTACGCCATTGTTGCCCTCAGTGCCTGCAGCACCTCGGGTACAGTGCTGCCGGTGGACGGACGGGGCATGCCGCTGGATCAGGCCTGGCTGTATTCCGACCGGCGGGGCCAGGCCCAGGCTCAGCGCTTGGGGATCCCTGCCAGTTGGGGGCTTAGCCGCTGGCTGTGGTGGGCAGAAGCCCATCCCGACCAATACCGAGAAAGCTACCTGGCCCATCCGGCGGACTTTCTCCTCAGCCAACTGGGGGGCCGCCAGCGGGTAACTGATCACACCCATGCCCTGAAAAGTGGCTTTGACCTAGAAACCTACACCTGGCCGCGGGAGTGGCTCTCCCAACAGGGCCTTGATCCCAAGCGCTTTCCTGAGGTGGTGGCGCCAGGAACAGTTCTGGGAACGGTGCGGCCTGAGTGGGAGCTGGGATCAGAGGTGCTGATTGCTGCCGGGATCACCGATGGCTGTGCTGGGCAGTTGGCTGCAGGGGCTACTCGCTTGGGGCAGGTTTCCACCAGCCTGGGCACGACTCTTATCTTCAAGGCCAACAGCCCTGACCCTGTGCAAACGCCGAGTATCTATTCTCATCTGCACCCTGACCGAAGCGGCTGGTGGCCAGGGGCGGCCTCCTTTTGCGGCGGCGGCGTCTTGCCCCACTTCTTTCCCGGCGGCGACTTTGCTGCCTTGGATCGGCAGGCGGAGGCCTATCTGCCCACGGGCCTAGTCAGCTATCCTCTCTGCCGGCCCGGCGAGCGTTTTCCCATCCTGGATAGCGAATTTGCCGGCTTCTTGCCCCAGGCGGAAGTGGGATCCCCTCGCTTTTACGCAGCTCTCTTGGAAGGGGTAGCAATGGTGGAGCGGCTAGGGCTGGAGACCTTGATTGCCCACGGGATCCCGGTGCAAGAGCCGCTGTTAACCACTGGCGGCGGCTGCAAAAGCCCCCTCTGGCTGCGCCTGCGCG
>Ga0197142_1002956_pt1 | contig 14544 bp, 17 predicted proteins | sample GBS60_MetaG_FD_148614 | JGI IMG/M metagenome (GOLD analysis project Ga0197142, IMG submission 148614) | Sediment microbial communities from Great Boiling Springs, Gerlach, Nevada, United States - GBS 60_MetaG | ecosystem: Environmental > Aquatic > Thermal springs > Hot (42-90C) > Sediment... | reverse complement strand
GAGCTCGTGCTCAGTCCCAAACAGGAGCACAACGGCACCCCACTCTGCGATGAGCCGCTCGGCGAGCTCGGCAAAGCGCTCCGGCGCCCAGCGCCGCCGGATGTGGTTCTTGAAGGTTGCTGACCCAGCATGCATGCCGACGCAGTATGCTTCGGCGGAAATTCCCTGTGCGGCAAACCAACGTTCGGCAACTTCCTCGTCCTGCGCCTGGAAATACAGCCTCAGCGGCGGAAGCTGCGCCGGAAGCGGCACCCCCAAGAGCTCCACCAGGCGCGCATTCTCCACGACGTTGTGCAGATGGTCCTCCTCCAGAACACGGCGGTTGTTGAGCCAATTCAGTTCGCGCCAGTTGAGCCGACGGTAGCGATGCCCCAATCGTAGCGGTGCCCCCACCAGAAAGCTCAGCACGTTGTACTCCCAGCGGTTTGCCGGATACACGTTGATGCTGACGTCGTAGCGCTGCCGGCGTAGTCCAAGCACGAAGTGCAGAGAACGCCACCAGGGCTGCCGGAGGAAGTCCCAGAAGTAGACACGGCGCACGTGTGGATTGCGCTCATAGAGCTCCTTGACCCCGGGGAACATCGCCAGCACGTCCACTTGTGCCTCCGGGAAGTGCTGCCGAAGCAGTTCCAGCGCCGGCGTGAACATGAGCGCATCCCCAATGCCAGAAAGGGCAAACACCAGAACGCGCATGGCTGCTCGTCCCTACAACCGGCAGCAGAGACGAACGACAGCAGCGTCGCTCGTAGGATGACCGGTTTTGTGAGTGACCCACGCTATCTGGAGCACCTCACCGGTCCGGGGCATCCGGAGTGTCCGGAGCGCCTCCAGGCGATTTGGCAAGAGCTCCAGCAGCGCTCGCTCTGGCAGCGTTTGCTGCACCTTGCACCGCGTCCGGCAACCGAGCAGGAGCTTACATTGGTCCACCCGCCCGAGTACGTGCACTTCCTCCGCCGCAGTGTTCCTGCGCATGGGCTGGTGTGGATAGATCCGGACACAGCGCTTTCTCCTGCTTCCTACGAGGTTGCCTGCCTTGCCGTCGGTGGCGTCCTGCGGGCTGCCGAAGCCATCCTCGCCGGGGAATGCCGCAACGCCTTCTGCGCCGTCCGCCCACCAGGGCACCATGCCGAACGCGCCCACGCCATGGGCTTTTGCCTGTTCAACAACGTTGCCATCGCTGCCCGCTTCATCCAGCGGCACGGCGGACTACACCGCATCCTCATCCTGGATTGGGACGTACACCACGGCAATGGCACCCAGCATATCTTCGAGGAGGACCCGACGGTCTACTATGTCAGCCTGCACCAGTTCCCGCTCTACCCCGGCACCGGACGCGCCGAAGAGCGCGGGCGCGGAGCCGGTCTGGGCTATACGCTCAACATCCCGCTCCCACCAGGCAGCGGCGAAGAGGCGTACCGGCGCGCCTTCACCGAACAGATTGCCCCAGCCGTCGAGCACTTCGCCCCGCAGTTCGTGCTCATCTCCGCTGGGTTCGATGCCCACCGGGATGATCCCCTCGCCTCGATGCGGCTGACCGAGGAGAGCTTCCGCTGGATGTGCCAGCAGGTGCTCACTTGGGCTGAAACATTCGCACACGGGCGCTGCCTGGCAGTGCTGGAGGGCGGCTACCATCTTGAAGCACTTGCCCGCAGCGTTGCCGCTTGCATCGAAGAGATGCTCACCGCAGCTCAGTAGAGCTCCTCTGCTCCCGGCAAGGCGATCCGGCACATCCGCCCAAGCCCCTCCAGTTGGGCTGCTACGGCATCCGGTTCGCCACAGACAGCAACGACCAGATGCTGCGTGCTCATCCAGCGGCGCTGGACCTCAAACAGCTCTTCCGGCTCAAGCTGCTGCACACGCTGCAGGAGCTGCTCGTAGTAGTCGGCGGGCAATCGAGCAAGAACGGCTCCACTGAGCAAGCCCAATGCAGAGATCGGTGTTGCGCTCTGCCGCAGCAACGCCCCGTGCAACACCCGAAGAGCGCGGGCAAGCTCCTCGCCCGAAATCGGCTCCTGCCCTAAGCGTTCGAACTCCTGCAGAATCTGTTCCAGCCCCGCGCGCAGCCGTGCTGTGTCCAGCGCTCCCTCCACCTGCAGCAACGTCTGGTCGGGTAAGAGCTTCACACGGCTTCCAATGCCGTACGTCATTCCAAAGCGTTCCCGAAGCAGCCGATTGAGCCGCGCCAGGAAGTGTCCTCCCAGCACCATCCCCACAAGGTAGAGCGCCGGGAAATCCGGTTCGAGCGCACCGGGCAAGAGCTGCCCGATGAGCAGCACGCTCTGCGCTGCCTCCTCTTTGGGGACGATCCCCAGTACGCGCTCCTGGGGTGCACGCACGGGCGGGAACTCCGGCGGTGGGGAGTTCTGTGGAGGCATAGCCCGGGCAAGCTCCTCCACTGCTGCGGCAAAGTGCTCTGCGGGCAACCCACCGGCGCAGAAGGCATACGCAGGCGCAGTGCGGCGGAGCCGTTCGTACCACTGCCGGCACTCCACCACGGTGAGCCTCTGCAGCGCCTCCGGTCTTCCCCAGCGCAGTCCTGCATAGGGGTGTCCCGGTGCCAGGCATTGCCAAAAGCCGTAGTGGACAAGGCTTTCGGGCTCCCGCAGCCACTGCAGCAATCCTGCCCGCTGCCGCTGGCGTTCGCGCTCGAACTCGGATTCCTCCAGCGCCGGCTCCAGTATGCACTCCCGCAGCAGCTCCCATACCGCTGGGAAGACCTCGTGCAGGCAGACCGCCCCCAGCCGCGTATACTGGCGCTGGACCCGCACGTGCAGCTCCGCACCCAACCCTTCCAGCTCCCGATGGAACTGCGACGCCGTCCGCCGCCGAGTTCCCCGCAGCAATAGCCGTGCCGTCAGCAGTGCTACACCATCCTCCGGGGCAGCAGCCCAGCCGACGGGGAAGACCAGCTCCACAACACACAGCGGATTGCCCGGGTCTGGCAACACAAAGCCATTCCAGCCTCCGAAGTTGCCCAGAAACTCCAGTCGCGGAAGGCGAACCGAAGGTAGCTTCTGCTGCAACAGCTCATGCAAGCGATGGCGCATTCGTCCTTTTTCCCTGTTTGTCTCACTTGGGCAAGCGCAGACGATGCTACAGGGCAAGACAGTGCTCATCACCGGAGCCTCCAGCGGGATCGGACAGGCATGCGCGGAGCGCTTCGCCGAATCCGGAGCTCGGCTCCTTTTGCTGGCTCGCCGCCGTGAGCGGCTCGAACAGCTCGCCGGCGAGCTGCACCAGCGCTACGGAATCCCTACACACTGCCTGGTCTGCGACGTACGCGACCGCCACGCCGTCCACCATGCCTTCGGAACACTGCCGCCAGAGTGGGCTGCCATCGACATCCTCATCAACAACGCCGGGCTTGCGCGCGGGTTGGCTCCAATTCATGAGGGCGACCCCGAGGATTGGGACGAGATGCTCGATACAAACGTTCGCGGGCTGCTCAACGTAACGCGCGCCGTCCTTCCGGCTATGGTCGCCCGCCGCAGCGGCATGGTCATCAACATCGCTTCCATTGCCGGACGCGAAGTCTATCCCAACGGGAACGTCTACTGCGCCACAAAGCACGCTGTGCGTGCCCTCTCCGAGGCGCTGCGCATCGACCTCAACGGCACTGGTATCCGGGTTGTCAATATTGACCCCGGACTGGTGGAGACGGAGTTCTCCCTAGTGCGCTTCCGTGGCGATGCCGAACGCGCCCGAAAGGTCTACGAAGGACTCCAGCCCCTGAGCGCTGCCGACGTTGCCGATGTGGTACTCTTCTGCGCCACCCGACCGCCGCACGTCCTCATCGCCGACGTCCTCATCCTTCCGACCGCACAGGCGAACACGTGGCTGGTCCATCGGGAACGCTCCTAACGCTGGCTACTCCAGCAACTGCCGTTCGCGAAGGCTGGTGTACTCCTCCCCGGCGATGATGATGTGGTCCAGCACGGGGATATCCAGCAGCTTGCCCGCGCCGACCAACTGGCGCGTGACGGCGATATCCTGGGGCGAAGGCTCGGCATTGCCCGAGGGATGGTTGTGCAAGAGGATAATCGAGCGGGCGCTTTCGGTGATTGCCAACCGGAAGACCTCGCGCGGATGCACCAGGCTGGCATCGAGCGTACCTTCGCTGACGAGCACCTCGCGCAGAATCTGATTTGCCGTGTTGAGCAGCAGCACGCGGAAGCTCTCCTTGCGCGCCCCACGCAGCCGTGGGATGTACATGCGCGCAACGTCTTCGGGCGAGCGAATCACCTTGCGCGCGGTAAAGGGTTCGGCTTGAATTCGGCGCACAAGCTCAAAGGCTGCTGCCAGCACAATTGCCCGTACCTGCCCCATCCCGCGCACCGAGCGCAACTCGCTCACATCACGCCGTGAGAGCTCAGTCAAGCTCTCAAAGCGGCGCAGGAGCTCCCGCGCAACATCGAGTGCGGAAAATCCCCGTGTGCCCGAGCCGATGAGGATTGCCAGCAGCTCCGCATCGGCAAGGGTTTCCGCGCCATAGCGCAGCAAGCGCTCGCGCGGACGCTCATCGGCGCGCAGCTCCCGAATGGCACGGTATGGCGGTGGTTCTATTCGGGTCGGAGCACTTCGCCGAGCCATTGCAAATAGGGCAATGCCGAGGCTTCCAGCGGAAGGGCAATGATCTCGGGCACATCGTAGGGATGCAGCTCGCTCACCCGGCGCTCCAACTCCGCCAAGCGCTCCCGCGCTGTCTTGATGATGAGCAATGCCTCCTGCGCTTCGTGTAGTGCTTGCTTCCAGCTAAAGTAGGAGTAGACCGTCGGAACCACATTGCAACAGGCAGCCAAGTGCTCACTCACCAGCACGCGGGCAAGCTGTTGCGCATTCTCAAGCGAAGGCGTCGTGACCAACACAACGCAGTAATCGTGTGCTGCTTCCATAATTTCGCTCCGCAGGGTTGAGCCGACTTTGCGTTGTTCCGGCAAGCTGCAAGTTACAAAAGCCGCGCATGGCAGAGCTCTTCGTGCTGTACCTGCACCTTCTGGCAGCCCTCTACGCCTTTACGCAGCGCTGGCAAGAGAGAGGGTTGCGCGAGGGCATCTTGGCGGTACTGCTGGTGGGAATGGTCTTCCTACTGGTTTGGACACTGAGCGGAGCGCTCGTGCGCCTGCTCATTCCCCAGCCCAAGCTGACTCCGTGGCTGACCCGCGACGGACTGGGCTTGCTACTGCCTTTGCCACTGGAGCTTTGGCTCTTCCGTGCGCTCTTCCTGCGCTCCTCCACTCCGCCGCACACGCAGCCGATGGCAGCTCCGTCTGCATCCGCGCCAATGGTGCCGGACGAGCATGGAGAGCAGCACAGCACTTGAATCCCTGCGGCAGCGGCTGGAGCAGCTTCCCGATCCCGATCTCGGACGCACCCTGGGCGAGCTCTCCGCCGTGCACAGCCTCCAGCTGCGCGATGGGCGGGTGGAGCTGTACCTGGAGCTTATCCCGCCTCTGCAGTGGGTGGCGCGGCGCATTGAGCAGTCCTGCCGCGCTTTGGTGGAGCAGGCGCTTCCCGGAGCCGAGCTGGAGCTGTACGTGCGCGAGAAGGAGGTTCCCCGCCCGATTCCCTCGACCGTGCTGCCGGAAGTGACCAACCTCATTGCTGTTGCCTCGGGCAAGGGTGGTGTGGGGAAATCCACCGTTGCCGCCAATATTGCTGTCATGCTGGCGCAGTCCGGTGCCCGCGTTGGGCTGCTCGATGCCGATATCTACGGTCCCAGCGCGCCGGTGCTCTTCGGGCTTCAAGACGTCCCGCTAGCGGCACGCAAGGATGAGCAGGGTCGCGTCATCGGCATTCCGCACGAGCGCTTCGGCATCCGCATTGCCTCAATGGGCTTTGTGATGCAGCGCGACCAGGCTGCCATCCTACGCGGTCCGCTCCTGGCAGGCTACTTTATGACGCTGGTGGAACAGATGGACTGGGGTGAACTGGATTTCCTGGTCTTTGACTTACCCCCGGGCACTGGCGATATTCAGCTCACCATGGCGCAGAAGGTGCCCCTGACAGGGGTTGTCCTGGTAACCACCCCGCACGAGTTAGCACTGGCAGACCTCCGGCGCAGCGCCGCGATGTTTCGCCGTGTCAATGTCGCGCTCCTGGGGGTTGTGGAGAACATGAGCTTCTTCCGCTGCCCCAACTGCGGGCATGTGGAGCACCTCTTCGGCGACGGTGGCGGTGCCCGGCTGGCTCAGGAGCTCGGTATCCCCTTCCTGGGCGAGCTCCCAGTGGATGGACTCCTGCAGCGCGCCGCCGATGAGGGCATCCCTGCAGCACTCCACCCCGCCGGAGCTCACGTGCGGGAGTACTTCGAACAGCTCGTCGAACGGCTCGTCCTGCAGGTCCGCCGCATCAATGCCGAACGCGTGCAGACCCCGCCGCTGGAGCTTTCCCTGTGAAAGCGGGCAAAAGCCCTAATTTTGCGTGCTGTTCAACTACGCATGGCGCACAGATGCGCGCCGTTGTCGAAATTGCCCGTGCGCAATACCTGGTCAGCCCAGGCACCGTTCTCACGGTCGACCACCTGGACGCCGAACCCGGCACTCAGCTGGAATTCCCCATCTTGCTGCTCCAGGACGGGGAGCAGCTCCACGTGGGCACTCCGTACGTTGCCGGACGCGCTCGTGCCGAGGTGCTCGGACACGGCAAGGGCAGAAAGGTGATCGTCTTCAAGAAGAAGCGGCGCAAGGGCTACAAGCGCTTCAAGGGACATCGGCAGCTCTACACGCAGTTGCGCATCACGGCAATCCAGCTGGAGCATAGTGCCACAACCGCAGAGTAGACGCCATGGCGCACAAAAAAGCCGGAGGTTCCACCCGCAACGGGCGGGATTCCAACCCGAAATACCTTGGAGTCAAGCGCTTCGGTGGGGAGTTTGTCCGCGCAGGTAACATCCTGGTCCGCCAGCGGGGAACGAAATTCTACCCTGGGCGCAACGTGGGCATGGGGCGCGATTACACCCTCTATGCCCTGGTTGACGGGAAGGTAGTCTTCGAGCGCAAGGACCGGCAACGGCTCAAGATATCGGTCTATCCCGTCGAAAGCCCCTCGGCGGAAGCAGCGGAGGCACAGCGATGAAGTTGACGGTCATCGGGGCGGGCAACGTGGGAGCGACCACCGCCCACATTGCAGCGGTGCGCGGCGTTGCACGCGAGATTGTCTTGCTGGATATCGTCGAGGGCATCCCACAGGGCAAGGCGCTCGATATCTACGAATCCCTCCCCATTCTGGGGCAAGATTGCCGGGTCATCGGCACCAATGACTATGCCGATACCGCCAATTCCGACATCGTGGTCATCACCGCCGGCGTCCCGCGCAAACCCGGCATGAGCCGCGATGACCTGCTGAGCACCAACGCCGGCATTGTCAAGTCCTGCGCCGAACAAGCCTTCGCGTACTCGCCCACGGCGCTCTTCATCGTCGTCTCCAACCCGCTCGACACGATGACCTACCTGACGCTCAAGGTCACGGGGCTGCCGCGCGAGCGCGTTCTGGGAATGGCAGGGGTGCTCGATACGGCACGCTTCCGCAGCTTCATCGCGATGGAGTTGGGGGTATCGGTCAAGGACGTCAGCGCCTTCGTCCTGGGCGGGCACGGCGATAGCATGGTTCCCTTGATTCGTTACACCACCGTTGCCGGAATCCCGCTGGCGGAGCTGCTTCCCAGCGACCGTATTGCGGCACTGGTCCAACGCACGCGCGATGGCGGCGCAGAAATCGTTCAGTACCTCAAGACCGGCAGTGCGTACTACGCACCCGCCACCGCCGTGGTGGAGATGCTCGAGGCAATTGTACACGACCGTAAGCAGATCCTCCCCTGCGCAGTGTTGCTCCAGGGCGAGTATGGGCTCTCCGATGTCGTCTGCGGCGTGCCGGTCAAGCTTGGGCGCAACGGTGTTGAAGAGATCCTCTCTATCGAGCTCACCGCAGAGGAGCTCGAGGCACTGCACCGCTCGGCTGCCGATGTGCGGCGCACCATCGAGCGCATGGAAACTCTCTTGGCACAGCAGAGCCTGTAGGGACGCCCTCCACATGCGCCACCTTGCTCAGCATGCATGGAGTTGCTCGTCGGTAACAGGGACAGGTGCCGACGGCACAGTATTTTTGTACTGCAGAGATGGTCTCACCGAAGTGTGGAGTCTCCTCTCATGCGCAACGCCTTTAACATCATCGTGATCACGCTGGCGCTGCTATTGTCTTTTGCCTTCTACCAATTCGTCATGGGCAATCCGGCAAACTTCAAAGACGGCGAACGCCGGCGCGAACCTATCCCCGGTAACGTTCTGGGAACCGTCTACACGGGCGGTCCCTTGGTTGCAGTACTCATTGCGCTGTCGCTCATCTCTATCACCTTTGTCTTCGAACGTAGCTTCTCCATTCGCAAGGCTCGCGGGAAGCGACCACCGGAGGAGTTTGTGCGCGAGTTCCAGCAGCTGCTCGACAAGGGCGATATTGACGCCGCCTTGGAGCTCTGTCAGCAGCAGGGCGGCAGCATCGGGAACGTCCTGCGTGCCGGACTCCAGCGCTATAAGCAAGTAGCAAGCGATGCGGAATTGGACGCCGAACGCAAGCTCGCCGAGGTCCAGCGCGCCATCGACGAAGCGATGAACCTGGAAACCCCCTTGCTGGAGAAGAACCTGGTCATCCTTTCCACCATCGCCTCGATCTCCACGCTCGTGGGCTTGCTGGGTACAACCATCGGCATGATCCGTGCCTTCATGGCGCTGGGCTTGACCGGTGCGGTCTCGGCACAGCAGCTCTCCATCGGCATTGCCGAGGCACTCTACAACACCGCCGGCGGGCTGGCAGCGGCGATTATCTCCATCGTCGCCTACAACTTCTTCACCACCAAGGTGGACAACTTCGTGTACACCATCGACGAGGCAGTGCTGAGCATGATGGAGACTCTCACCGTGCAGGTCAAACAAGCCGCCTGACGGGCGATGCCCAAACTCAAAAAGCGCCGTCTGGGCTTCGTCCTGGATATGACGCCGCTGGTGGACATTACTTTCCTGCTGCTGACCTTCTTCATGCTCACGGCAAAGTTCAAGTCCGAAGCCGAAAGCCAGCAGCGCTTCACGATTGTCCGTCCACAAGCCACAGCAGACACTTCGCGCCTGCCGGACAAGGACTTGGCAATCATCAAAATCGGCATCGATACCATCGCCGGCGACACCTCGTACTACTATGAAATGACCAACGAGGCTGACTGGGCGCGCGTAGTAGCCGCAACCGAACAGCTCCAGATACCCCCGACCGTGCGCCAAGTCAAGGTTGGATTGAGCGAGCTGGATGAGCTCATCCGCCGCACCCGAATCGTCAAACCCACAACGCGCTTCGCCATCGACGCTGACCAGCGCGTCCGCTACAAATGGGTCGAAGATCTCATGGAGGTGCTGCGCCAGAACCGGGCAACGGTCTTCAACTTCGTTACAGACCGGCGCCCGCCGGAGCAGCCCCCGATGTAACAGAATGGCGTGCTAAGCGTCTGTTAGCTGTGTAACAGCCCGTGACAAGCGACGATGGGCGTAGCGGATTTCGGCGGAGAAGCCAAACGCGAACGCCGCGGTGGAACACGCCAACGCAAGAAGATGCGCCGCCTGCGCTACCGGCTCGACATGACGCCGCTGGTGGACATTGCCTTCCTGTTGCTGACCTTCTTCATGCTCACCACAACGCTCATCACGCCGCAGGTCATGGAGATGACCATCCCGCCGGAGCGCACCCAGGTTGAAGTACGCGAATCGGAGCTCCTTACGCTACGTATCCGCCACGATGGCAAGGTCTTTTACTCGCTCGGGCAGGATGCTCCACAGCCTATCGAGCTCAAGGACCTACGCACTCTGGCAGTGCGGGAGAACGTGCGGCTCAAAAACCGCCTGATTACGCTCTTGAAGGCATCCCCAAATGTGCCCTACGGACGGGTCATCACCGTGCTGGACGTGCTCAACCAAGCCGAGCTGGAGATCACCGAGCGGCTCGCCCAGGAAGGGCTCAAGCGGGAGCGCCGATTTGCCATCGCCCCGATGACCGAACAGGATGAACAAGAGATTGCACAGCTATGACCGGTGTACATCCCAACATGGCACTGTCGGCATACGCACACGGCTGGAGTGCCCGGCTGTGGACGCAGGAGTTCCTGCGCTGGATCCGGCGCAATACGATCCGAGGCTTCCTCGGTGCTGTGGGGGTATTCCTGCTGTTGCTGCTGCTGTATTTTGCCGTGCAACTCCTGTTCCCTAGCCGTGATGAAGCCCTGCGCACCGCACCAGTGGTGAAGATCCGCCTCTCGGAACTCCCACCCCCGCCATCGCTGTCGCAAGAGCTACTGCCACCCCCTCCCTCCCAACCCGTTGCTCAAACTGCTACGGTACGCGTCGGCGTTCCTGTGCCTGTCCCTGATGTGTTAGTGCCGCCGGAAGTGCAAACCTTTGCAACCCTGGAGGAACTCAAACAGTCTCCCACAAGCGAGCTCGGTGGGACAGGCGGCGGAGGCAACGTGCAAATCGTGCCGGACAACGTACAAGTCCAGCTGCCGGCGGAGCCTGAACCCTATGAGTTTGTCCCTGTTGAACGCGAGCCGACCTTGGATATGAACGAGCTGCGGCGGCGCCTGGAGTATCCCGAATTGGCACGCCGTGCCGGCATCCAGGGCAAGGTCTACGTGCGCGTCCTCGTTGGCACCGATGGCAAACCCAAGCGCTACATTGTGGAGCACTCCGACAATGAGCTGCTTACCGAAGCCGCTGTCAAAGCCGTCATGAGCTGCACCTTCACACCCGCCATCCAGAACGGACAGCCGATTGCCGTATGGGTGAGCATCCCGATCGACTTCCGCCTTCGCTGAGGCAGCCACGGCGCCTGGGGACCGGTACACAGCCACGATGGTGGCACGGACTCAACTACGCCCTGCGTGCCCTCCTCATCGCCGTTGGGCTTGCCCTTGCCGTAGGACTGCTCCCATTGCCACCGCACGCACAGTCAACTCTGCAAACCTTCGGCGCCCTGCTGGCGCTCTTTGGGCTCTACCGCCTGGTGTCCTACCACAGCGCACTTCGCCGCCACGATGCTGAGGAGTAGCCCCTTCTACGGCATCGCCATACTCCTTGCGCTCCTGAGCGGCTGCACCCCCTCCCGCACCCCGCAAGCTGACGAGGAATCCCCCACGCGCGGCAGAGTCGAGCTGCTCTGCGATGAAGCTATTGCCACCGTACTTGCCGAGCCACTCCGCCGCTTTGACACCCTATTCCCGGAGGCGCACGTTGAAGTGCGTGCCGTGCCCGCCCGTGAAGCCATGCGCCAGCTGCTCTCCGGTGCTGCCCGCATCATTGTGCTTGCCCGCGGCTATCTGCCCGATGAGGATTCCCTCATGCGCGCCTTTGCTGTTCCAGCCCATCCACAAGTTGCCCTGGCAGAGGATGCGCTGGTCTTTTTCGTGCGCCCGGAGTTTCCTCTCGATACGCTCAACGTTGAGCAGCTCCGTGCAGTGCTCTCCGGGAAAGCGCGCCTACGCGAGCTCTTCCCACAGCTCCGCAGCGAACCCGAATGGGTTTGCCTCTCCACCGCCTCCTCGGTCTACGCCCACTTAGTCATGCAGGTGCTCGGCGGACGCCCACCGAAAATACCCCTGCGCTTGGTCTCCCAGAGCGATTCGGTGCGGCTGCTCGTTGAGCAATCGCCCAACCGCATCGGCATAGGCTACCTCTCCCACATCGCTCGACGCGCAAGCGTCAAAGCATTGGAGCTGAGCTTCACCGATAGCACCGGCGCCTATGTCTCGCCGAAACCTGTCCACCAAGCCTACGTCGTGCTGCGCAAGTACCCGTACATCGTCCCCATCCGAGCCTACCTGCGGGATGATTTGCGGAACCTCCCTTGGACCGTGGCAACGTTTCTGGGAACCGATTCCGAGGTCCAACGCCACTTCCGTGATATCGGGATCGTCCCAGCATTTGCCCAAATCCGCTTGATACCCGAGGAGTGAGTCACCGCAATGACTATGCACAGCACATACGTTGCCGCCGTACTTCTGCTCAACGCCGTTGCTGCATGGGCGCAGTTGGAAATGGCACAGGAGCTTGCCCGCCAAGGCAAGCCCGAAGCCGCACTCGATGCCTTGCGCCCGCTCCTTGCACAGAAGCAGGAGGAAGCCCTCCTCCTGGCAGGCGATCTGTGGATGGAGCTGGAGCGCCCGGACTCCGCCCTGGCGCTGTACCTGCAGATTCCCCGCGCCGAACGCCGTCCGGAAATTGTCCGCCGCATCGGCACGGCGTATTCGCTGCTGGGGAAGCATGCCGAAGCAATCCGCCTGCTCCGTTCGCACTACGAACGCAAGCCCAACGACCTGGAGCTGCTGCTGGCGTTGGTCCAAGCGCTCATTGCCGCCGATTCCCTCCAGCAAGCCGAATACCTCCTCCTGCGCTCGCGCGATATCGTCCCGCCGAATGCGCAGATCTACACCTTGCTGGGCGACCTCTACTACCGACAACGCGTCTACGAGCTGGCGCGCAGTAACTACGAGCAAGCATTGGCGCTGGACTCGATGGCGCACTCTGCCCGAATGCGCCTGGCAGAGGTGTACTACCGCCTGGCAAGCCGGGAAAGCGACCGCGAACTTGCTGCCGAGTACTTCCGCCGCTCGCTCAAGGAATGGAACACGCTGACGCGGCTGGATCCGACCAATGCCCGCGCCTTCTATGAACAGGGGCGGCTCCTCTTCCTTGCCCGTCAGTGGGAGCTCGCAGCACAAGCCCTCCAGCGCTTCGTTGAGCTCCGCCCCTCTGGTACCCTGGGACGTTGGTACCTGGCACAAGCACTCGTGGAGCTCCGCCGCTGCGATGAGGCGCTTGCCCACTTGGAACGCGTTGCCCAAGAGCTCGATACTGCTCGCCCCAGAGCTCAGGTGTTCATGGCACGTTGCTTGTTTGAAACCCAACGCTACGATAGTGCCAATGCCCTCTACAGCGCGATCGCCGCAACCCCTGATTCCCCCATGGACCCCGCCGATTGGGAACGCGCCGGCATCAGCGCCCTCTTCAGCGGTGACACCGCTGCGGCAATCGCTCGATTTACCGAATCGCTCCGCCGCGACCCACGCCGTTGCGGTCTGTATTTCCAATTAGGCATGCTGCACTACAATCGCCGCAGCTACAGCCAAGCAATCGAGACCTTCCGCAACAGACTGCAGCACTGCTCCGATACGCTCGATGCCCGCATCCACGCCCTCATCGGTGCGGCATTCCTCTCGGATAACCGTCCGGATTCGGCGCTGCCTGCCCTCTACGCCAGCCTGCGGCTGGATTCGACCAACTCCTTTACCGTGCGCCTGCTGCTGAGCGCCCTCGTGGCACTCAACCGCATGGGCGAAGCAGAATCTGTAGGACTACGCGAACTCCGCCGCTTCCAGGCGCTCGGAGATCGTGCTGCTGTCGAGGAAATCTGCACCGCGTTTCTGGCTCCGCTGGTCGAACGCAAGGACTTTCAGCGGTTGCTGCGCCTGTCGCGCGAGGCAACGCGAATTGCCTCCGGCTCTGCTAAAGCGTGGCTCTTCTTGGGTGTTGCCTACCACGGGCTCAACGACCGCGCCAATGCCTGTCGCGCCTACCGCGAGGCTCTCCGCCGCAATCCCGAGGAACCCATCGCACAACAGAATCTCAAACTGCTGGAGTGCTCGTAAGCCTTCAGCACCAGTACAGCTTTGGCACCAGTGAGACTTCTTGCAGTGTCGCCCCCCTTGTGCGCTCCCCCAACAGGCTCACCGAAAGCACCGCAAGGCAAGTCGCACACACTCCTGCGCCGCGGGGCTACCTCCTATTGCTCCGTATACAGCAGGCTCTGGACATGCTACCAGCTCCGGTACTGCGCAATGCGCTCCCGCAGCCACGCCTTGAACCACGCCAGCGGCACCTCTTGTCCCAGCCACAGGTCGTTCTCCGGCATCCGCACCACCGTCTCCCCGTCCCGATACTCAATCGGAAAGAGCGATTGCCCGAACTTGTTGTACTGATACTCCCCCTGCCTCTCCACTGGCGGAGGCGGAGCTTCCACCGGAAGCGGCGGGTCAGTAAAGAAAGTGAGCACTGTCATCTGCAGCGTGTCTGGTAGCGCCCGCGGACTGATAGCCCCGTTGGGGTAGCGCTCCAACAGGTTAAACGGCAGAAACACCAGATACTCCCGCCCCACCTGCACAGTGTCCCCAAAGTTTCTGCCGCCAATATGTCCTCGCCCCACCAGTACTCATCATAGGGCACAGAGCTTGTGAGGAACTGCAGGCACGGCGTGGAGCCGACAGCTGCGCTGCTGCCTCATTGCGCTCCTTGCTCTCCATCACGCTCTCCAACGCGCTGCGCAGCCAGGGTCGGAAAACCCGCTCTGCATCTCCCCCACCCGACTCTACCAAGCGCGGATGCATCCAGCGCGCGTCGCACGGCATCAGCTGCTGCCCCTTGATGAGATCGAGCACCTGCGCCGTGACCACAAAGCGCGGCGTATGTCCCCACTGCACCGTCATCGTGTCCACGACCTTGATGTGCGCAATGTAGAAGGACT
>Ga0197142_1002954_pt1 | contig 14547 bp, 18 predicted proteins | sample GBS60_MetaG_FD_148614 | JGI IMG/M metagenome (GOLD analysis project Ga0197142, IMG submission 148614) | Sediment microbial communities from Great Boiling Springs, Gerlach, Nevada, United States - GBS 60_MetaG | ecosystem: Environmental > Aquatic > Thermal springs > Hot (42-90C) > Sediment... | reverse complement strand
GCCCGGTCCCCAGGGAGCCTCACCCCCGGGGCCGCCGGCGCCGGCCCGCCAGCCAGGGGCCGAACAGGGTGGCCAGCCAGACCAGGAGGAGCAGCCGGCCGGCGAGGAGATTATACTCCTGAAGCAGGTCGGCCGGCGTCCGGCCCAGGAGCAGAAGCCCCAGGCCGAACTCACACAGCAGGCTGAGGGCGGTCCAGAAGGCTCCGAGGCCCCATAGCTCCCGGTCGGTGTAGGGGCCGGGACGCCAGGTGAGAAAAAGCTCGATGAGGGCATAAATCGCCAGGGCCAGGGTGACGGAGCTGAGGCCGCGGGCGAGGGGGTCCCCCAGCCGGGGGGTGAGCCATAGCTCCCGCAGGGCACCGTTGGCCATGGCCGCGGCCACCATCACCAGCCAGGCCGCACAGGCCGGGATCCACAGTCTGCGATCGGTACGCACGCGTCCACCATAACCCTGAGAGGACCAAAAAGCAACGTTACCGGCATGTGGACCTATCTCCTCAAGCGCCTCATGCTCATGCCCCCCATGCTCCTGGGGATCACTTTGGTGTCCTTTGTGGTCATCCAGCTGGCGCCGGGCAAGCCCACCGAGATCCAGACCACCCTCAATCCCAAGGCCAGCCTGGAGGCGCAGCAGCGCCTCAGGGAGCTCTACGGCCTGGATCAGCCCCTGATGGTGCAGTACTGGCGCTGGCTCACCCGGGTGGCGGTGCTGGATTTCGGCCGCTCCTTCTCCCCGGACCGCCGGCCGGTGTGGGACAAGATCCGGGAGCGCCTTTGGATCACGGTCTCCATCAACCTCCTGGCCTTGACCCTGATCCTGGCGGTGGCCATCCCCATCGGGGTGCTCTCCGCCACCCGGCCCCACTCCCTTTTTGACCGGGCCACCACCCTCTTTGTCTTTTTCGGCTTTGCCATGCCGGGCTTCTGGCTGGCCCTGCTCCTCATCATGTTTTTCGGGGTGTATCTGGACTGGCTGCCCATCTCGGGGCTCACCTCCCTGCACTTTCGCCAGCTCACCTGGTGGCAGAAGATCCAGGACGTGGCCGCGCATCTGGTGCTGCCGGTCACCGTCTCCGCCTTCGGCGGGCTGGCGGGCATGTCCCGCTACATGCGGGGCAACATGCTGGAGGTCATCCGCCAGGATTACATCACCACCGCCCGGGCCAAGGGGTTGCCGGAGCGCACCGTGATCTTCAAACACGCCCTGAGAAACGCCCTTCTGCCGGTGATCACCATCCTGGGGCTGTCGGTGCCCGGCCTCATCGGCGGCAGCGTCATCGCCGAGTCCATCTTCGCCATCCCCGGCATGGGGCAGCTTTTTTACGGCGCGGTCATGGCCCGGGATTACCCCCTGGTCATGGGGGAGCTGGTCATCGGCGCGGTGCTGACGCTGTTGGGCAATCTTCTGGCCGATCTGGGCTACGCCCTGGCCGATCCCCGGATCCGGGCCGGGTAAGGGTGGGGATCCCAGGCCTCTGATCTCAACGGACCCGAGGCGCTCTCCGGATTGGGCGCCGGCCGGGGAAACCCCGGCTCCGATTTCCTTTGGACCGACGATCACCATGCACCGACGGGAGTTCTGGCAGCGTTTCCGCCGCAACCGCCTGGCCATGGCCGGGCTGATCCTGGTAGTGGGGATGTTCGCGGTGTCTCTGGCCGCCCCCTGGCTGGCCCCCTATGATCCGGACTACATTGATCTGGAGGCGGTGCTCATGCCCCCCAGCCGGGAGCACTGGCTGGGCACGGACAACCTGGGCCGGGATGTGCTCTCCCGCATCATCTACGGCTCCCGGGTGTCCCTCAAGGTGGGCTTTGTCTCCGTGGGGCTGGCCACCCTCATCGGGCTGTTTTTGGGGGCAATGGCCGGGTTCTACGGGGGCTGGGTGGATTTCCTCCTCATGCGCTTTGTGGACCTGATGCTCTGCTTTCCCAGCTTTTTCCTTATCCTGGCGGTGATTGCGATGCTGGAGCCCAGCATCTGGAACATCATGGTGGTCATCGGACTCACCAGCTGGATGGGGGTGGCCCGGCTGGTGCGGGCGGAGTTTCTCTCCTTACGGGAGCGGGAGTTTGTCCTGGCCGCCCGGGCCCTGGGGGCCTCGGATTTCCGCCTCATCTGGCGGCACCTCCTGCCCAACGCCCTGGCGCCGGTGATGGTCTCCGCCACCCTGGGGGTGGCCGGGGCCATCCTCACGGAGAGCGCCCTGAGTTTCCTGGGCCTGGGGGCCCAGCCGCCCACCCCCAGTTGGGGCAACATGCTCACCGCCGGCAAGGACTCCCTGGAGATCGCCTGGTGGCTGTCCGTCTTCCCGGGGCTGGCCATCCTTATCACGGTGCTCAGTTACAATCTCCTGGGGGAGGGGGTGCGGGAGGCCATCGATCCCCGCCTGAAGGAATAAAGTTGACAACGGGAAATAAAGCCCTATGTTAGGACCACGGGGGCGGCATTTCCACACACTCACATTTTCTCGAGAGGGGACTGCATGAAACGGACTCTGATCACGGTCATCTGCCTGGTATTGGCGGTGGTGCTGTGCGGCGCGGGAGCGGCTGTGGCCGCCAAGGCGAAGAAAGCTGCGGCGCCCGCCGAAGAGATGGATATCAACAAAGCCCTGGTCACCAGCTTTGAGCTGATGGAAAAGGGCAAGTTCGCCGAAGCCCAGAAGATTCTGGAAAAGGTGCTGCAGAAGGACCCCGGCAACCCCCTGGCCCTCAATAATCTGGCCGCCATCATGGTGAAGGCCAAGAAATTCGACAAGGCGGACACCTATCTCAATCAGGCGCTGCCCCGGGCCAAGGGCTACATGGTGCAGGTGAACCGGGTCTGCCAGGTGGGGGGTATCTGCGTGGCCTTCAAGCCCGTCACCGCCGGCACCGGCAATCAGGAGCTGGCCCCCCTGGTGATGATGAATCTGGAAATGGTGAAGCAGTACATGTCCACCGAACCCTTGGCTGGCAAAGGGCCGAGACAGTAAGCCGTTGACCCGCCGCCTCCCGGACACATCGGCCCCCTGGCGGGGCCTTTCGTGTTTTTCCGGCTACCCGGGAAAGGCCGGACCCGGGGGGGAAAGCCCTTCCCGGGGACCGGGGAAGCCTGGGGGATTTCCACCACAAATGAGGTGCACCGATGGGCAGATCGTGGCTGGCCGTGCTGATGCTGATGCTGGCGCTGGGGGCGGCGCCGCTTCGGGCCCAGGAGGAGCCAAACCTGACGGCGGCCCTGGTCCGGAGCTATGACCTCCTGGAGGAAGGCAAGCTCCCGGAGGCCAAGGCCATCTACCAGGAAATTCTCAAAAAGCATCCCGACCACCCCCTGGCCCTGAACAATCTGGCCTACATCCAGATCAAGGAGGGGGACCTGGCCGCCGCCCGGGCCACCCTGACCCGGGCTTTGAGCACCGCCCCGGGTTATCGCCTCAAAGTGAACAAGGTGTGCGCAGTGGAGGGCATCTGTCTGGCCTTCCGGCCCGGGGGTCCGGCCTACGGCGACCAGGACCTGGAGCCCCTGGTCCGCCTGAACCTCTCCCTGGTGGAAGAGAGGCTGCGTCAGAGCCGCTGAAAAACCACGGGGGGAGGGGAGCTCGAGGGGCAGCCGACCCCGTCCGGGGCCAGTCCCCAGGGCCTGGATTTCCCTGCAACAGCCTCTGGAGGCGGGGAGAGGGCCCGAAAGAGGGGTGGCCTCCCTCCCCCTCCCCCCCTTTGAATGAGGGAGCCGGCTCGGCCCTCAGGGCGAGGGCTTCCCCTGGGCGGAGGTGGCCGCCAGCTTTTCCTTCAGGTAAGGGACCATGGCCGGCACCGGCGGGCGTTCCAGGAGCTTTTCCCAGGCCCGGCGGGCCTCCTCCGTCTGGCCGGCGGCCTCCGCCAGCATGGCGTAGCGCCGCCAGAGCTCGCCCTGGAGGGCACCGCTCACCTCCTCCACCACGGGCTTCAGGGTGGCGGCGGCCTCCTGCGGCCGTCCCAAGGCCTCCTCACAGTAGCTGAGGCTTTCGGCCACCAGCACCCTCAGGCCGGGCTGGCCCTGCACCCGGGAGTCGGCGGCCAGGCTCAGGTAGGCCTCCCGGGCCTCCTCGAATTTCCCCTGCTGATAAAGGAGGTGCGCCCGGAAGAGGCGGGCCTCCAGTTCGGCGGGGGTGTGGGGGTGGCTCTGGATGAGCTTCTCCAGGGCCGGAAGGAGCTCCGGGGCCGCCTGGGGGTCGGAGAGCCTGGCCCGCAAAGGCGCCAGAGCCCGGGAGGCCTCCTGGGCCCGGAGCTCCCGGAAGTGGGCGGTCAGGCTCCATCCCGCCACCGCCACCACCACGATTCCCAGGCCCAAAAACAGCCATTTCAGATACGGCCGGAGGCGGTCCTGCAGGCGCTCCAGCCAGGTGCGCACCTCGGGGTCCGGCACCAGCAATCCCCGGCGCCGGGAGACGGGTTTGGGCATATGACTTCCTCCATGAAAGGGGAGCCGGCTTTTCTGCTTTCCGGTCCGTCAAAGGAGGCCGGGGCGGCCGGGGAGCCGGCCGTCAGCCCTCCGCCTCCAGGGCGGCCAGGAGTTCCTCCCCCCGGGGGCCGTGTCCGGTAAGAGTGATCTCCCGGGTGGTGTCCCCGGTCACCTGAAAGTGGACCTCCAGGTAACTCTCCGGGACGAGGCCTCCCAGGCGTTCGGCCCATTCCACCGCCGCCACCCGGTCCCCGTAGAGATACTCCTCCAGGTCCGGCAGGAGCTCCGGAGGCAGGCTCTCCAGGCGGTAGAGGTCCAGGTGCACCAGGGGCAGGCGACCGGAATACTCATGGGCCAGGACAAAGCTGGGGGAGGAGACGGGGGTCTCCGGGGCCACCTCCAGGCCCGAGGCCAGTCCCCGGACGAATTCGGTCTTTCCGGCCCCCAGCTCCCCCACCAGGGCCACCACATCGCCGGGCCGCAGGAGCCGGCCCAGCCGGGCCGCCAGCTCCCGGGTCTCCTCGGGACCGGAACTGTGAAAGAGGTATTGCCGCATCACTCCGGCGGCCGGGCCAGGACCCGGATGAGGTCCAGTTTCCCCACAATGCCCACCAGCTTCCCCTCCTCCACCACCGGCAGGGTGTGGATGGCCTTCTCCTCCATGAGGCGGGCCAGCTCGGACACCGGGGTGTCCGGCGCCACGGTGATGGCGGGGCTGGACATCACCTGCTTCACCGTGTGGCCCAGAAGCTTCTCCAGCCGCTGGCGGAAGCGGCCCGGGGTCTCCAGAAAGAGGTGCAGATCCAGGATGTTCAGGGCCAGGGGCAGGGCGGGCTCCCGGGTGCGCTTGAGCAGATCCGACTGGGTCACCACCCCCACCACCCGCCCCTGGTCATCCACCACCGGCACCCCGCTGATGCGGTACCGGGCGAAGAGGCGGGCCAGATCCTCCACCGAATCGTCGGGAGCGGCAGTGACCACCTCCCGGGTCATGATGTCACGAGCTGTAGGCATGGGTCTCCTTCGGGGCAGGAGAGAGTCCCGGCAGCCAGGTCCGCCAGCACCCGGGGCAGGGTTCGCAGGAGATCGCCGGCCACAAACCCCCGGGGGCCCAGTTCGGCGGCCAGGTAATCCGCCGCCAGCCCGTGCAGATACACCCCCAGACGGGCGGCGTCCCAGGCCGGCAGTCGCTGAGCCAGTAGGCCCCCGAGGATCCCGGTGAGCACATCCCCGGTGCCGCCGCTGGCCAGCCCGGGGTTGCCGGTGGGGTTGAGGCAGAGGCGGCCGTCGGGCGCGGCGCACACCGTCTGGGCCCCTTTCAGGACCACAATACAGCGGTGTGCCGCGGCCACCTCCCGGGCAATCTCCAGCCGCCGGGCCTGCACCTGGGCCGGGCTGGTCCTGAAGAACCGGGCCATCTCCCCGGGGTGCGGGGTCAGGATGCGGGGGCCGGCGGCCTCCGTGAGACACCCGGGCGCCTCCGCCAGGCAATTGATGCCGTCCGCGTCAATGACCAGGGGCACGGGCAGGGTGCGCACCAGCTCCGCAACCAGCTCCCGGGTCTCCGGATGGGTGCCCAGCCCCGGGCCCAGGGCCATGGCGGTCTTGTCCGCCAGGAAGGCGCTGAGGGGGGCCAGGGCCGCCCGGCCCAGCGCCCGGGTACCCGGCGCCTCGGGCAAGGGCAGGCTCATGGCCTCGGTGAGTTTGACCTCCAGGATGTCGTTCAGGCTTTCCGGCACCGCCGCGGTCACCAGACCGGCCCCCACCTTCAGGGCGGCCTCGCAGGCCAGGGCGGCGGCGCCGGTCTTGCCCACGCTGCCCGCCAGGACCACGGCGTGGCCGAAGGTGCCTTTGTGGGCCGCAAAGGGCCGGGGGGGCAGAAGGGGGGCCAGCGTCCGGGCTTCGGCCAGCTCCAGGGGGAGGGCCTCGGTGAGCTGGGGGGGGATGCTGATGTCCACCCGCCACAGGCGGCCGGTGAGCTCCCGGCCCGGGGGCAGGATCTGCCCCAGCTTGGGGAGGCCGTAGGTCACCGTGACCCCGGCCCTGACCGCCACCCCCAGCACCTGGCCGGTGTCGGCATCCAGCCCCGAGGGGATATCCACCGCCAGCTTGGGCACCGGCAGGCGGTTGACCTCGGCGATCACCTCGGCCAGCAGGCCGGTGACCGGGGCGTTGAGGCCGGTGCCCAGAAGGGCGTCCACCAGGACCCCGGCCTGGGCCAGGCGGGGGAGCTGCTCCCGGAAGGCCTCGGCCCCGGTGACCTCCACCACCTCCACCCCCAGGCGGAAGAGGATCTCCAGATTGACCCGGGCATCCCCCGCCACCTGCTCCCGGGAGGCGAAGAGGAGGACAAAAACCGGCAGCCCGGCGTTGGCGGCATAGCGGGCCACCACACAGCCGTCGCCGCCGTTGTTGCCCCGGCCGGCCAGTACCGCCACCGGACCCCTCAGGTCCGGGAATTCCCGGCGCAGGACCAGATAGGTGCTCCGGCCGGCATTTTCCATGAGCACCAGGGAGGGAACGCCCACCTCCTCGATGGTGCGGCGGTCCAGCTCCCGCATCTGAGCCGCGGTGACCAGTTTCATGGCGACATGTGATCCCGGAAAAGGGGCGGGCCGCCGCCCTCGCCCCGCGTGTCTGTTCTGGAAAGACTATAACGGCTGGGGGCAGGAGAGCAAGGGGGGGGTCACCCGCAGGATCCCCTCCCCCGGCAGGTCTCACAGGAAATGGAAGGCCACCCCCACCGCGACCCGGTGGGCGGTGAAATCAAAGGTGGCCTTGTCCTGGAACTGCCCCGGCTGGCCGGCCAGACTGTAGCGCATGGGATTGAGCTCCACCTCCCACTGCTGGCTGAATTTGTATTCCGCAAACAGGGACAGGTTTTTGCGCACCATGTAGCGCAGCCCGGCGGAGGCCTCCAGCGAGAAGTTCTTGGCGGAGTCATAGGTGGACCAGAGGATGACGAAACCCGGCCCCAGCCCCACATAGGGTTGCAGCCGGCCGAAGGGCACCTCCTTGTCCGGCAGAAAGCCGTAGCGGGCCAGGAAGTGGAAGGCCAGGGTGCTCACATTGATGTGATACACCGGGAGGATGGCGGTGGTGGAGCCCCGCACCGGCCGGCTGAGGCGCACCTGGGTGCTCCCCGAGTTGTGCTTGTCGAACATGAACTCGATCTCCGCCCCCACATACGGAAAGCTGTGCAGGAAATAGCCGGCCTTGAGGCCGCCGATGGGGCTGGCCTCGTAGCTGATGCGGGAGGTGGTGGCCCCGGCCCTGTCCAGGGACCAGCGGGAGGACTGCACAAAGCCGGCGCCGGTGAAGGCCCCGATGAAGAACCCCCCCGGTCCCCTGACGCCCCAGTCCACCGTGGCCTGGGCCGCGGGCCGGTTGAGCCAGGCAAAGTAGGCGAAGGTGGCGGCCAAGGCGGTGAAGCCCACCGCCTGGGCCACGGTGGCCCCGGTGGCGGCCGAGGAGGCCCGGGCCGGCCGGGGCACGGCGGCCAGCAGGGTCAGGATGAGCACCAAAGCTGCCAGGCGTTTCATGATCATCTCCCCCTCACAGGCTGGGCAGGGCAAAGGAAGCCTGCGGAAATTGCTGCATTATAGGAAGCCTCCTCCCGGCCTGTCAAGGGAAAATCCCGCGGCGGGTCCGGGAAATCCCGGCAGAATCGGCGGGTTAACCCCCGGGGCCGTAAGGTCCCGCCGCCGCCGCCTTCCCCCTTTCCGGACAATCTCATTGACGCTCCCCCCGCTTTTTTGGTACAGTATAAATGTTGTGAAATTCCCGATTTGTCCGCCCGCATACGCCCCATGGTGGTGGTGATTGATTACCAGGCCGGCAACCTGACCAGCGTGGTGCGGGCCTTGGCGGCCCTGGGGGCGGAGAGCCGGGTGACCGGCGAGCCGGCGGTGGTGGCCCAGGCAGACCGGGTGATCTTCCCCGGGGTGGGCGCGGCGGGCAAGGCCATGGCGGTCCTCCGGGAGCGGGGTCTGGACGAGGCCCTCCGCCGGGCCCAGGAGCGGGGGGTGCCCATTTTGGGCATCTGCCTCGGGGCCCAGATCATCCTGGAGTTCAGCGAGGAGAACAACACGCCCTGTCTGGGGCTGCTCCCCGGCCGCACCCGGGCCCTGCCCCGGCTTCCCGGCCTGAAAGTGCCCCATATGGGCTGGAACCGGGTGGACTTCCTCCGGCCCCACCCGGTGTTTGCCGGCCTGCCCCCCGCGGCGGAGTACTATTTCGTGCACAGTTACTACCCCGATCCGGCCTTGCCGGAGATGGTGGCCGGGGTCACTGAACACGGCGTCTCCTTTGTGAGCGCCCTGGCGTGGAGGAACCTGGTGGCCACCCAGTTCCACCCCGAAAAGAGCGGCCGCTTCGGCCTTCAGCTCCTGGCGAATTTTCTGGCCTGGGACGGCATCCTTGCTCAGTAAGCGCATCATCCCCTGCCTGGATGTCCGGGACGGCCGGACCACCAAAGGGATCCAGTTCAAAAACAACGTGGATATCGGCGACCCGGTGGAGATGGCCAAATTCTACTACGAGGCCGGGGCGGATGAGCTGGTGTTTTATGATATCACCGCCTCCAGCGACCGCCGGGGCATCATGATCGAGGTGGTGCACCGGGTGGCCGCCACCATCTTCATCCCCTTCTCGGTGGGCGGGGGCCTGCAGACGGTGGAGGACATGCGGGAGGTTCTTCTGGCCGGGGCCGAAAAGGTGAGTGTCAACACCGCGGCGGTCCTGAACCCCGAAATTATCGCCCGGGGGGCTGAGGCCTTTGGCAGCCAGTGCATCGTGTTGGGCATGGATGTGAAACGGGTCCCGGCCTCTCCGGCCATCCCCAGCGGCTATGAGGTGGTCATCCACGGCGGCCGCACCCCCATGGGGATCGACGCCTTGTGGTGGGCCAAGGAAGGGGAGCGGCTGGGGGCCGGGGAGATCTGCCTCAACTCCATCGACGCCGACGGCACCCAGGACGGCTACGAGCTGACCCTGACCCGGATGATCTCCGAGGCCGTCTCCATCCCGGTCATCGCCTCCGGGGGGGCCGGCCGGCCCGAGCACCTGGCGGAGGTCCTGACCCAGGGCAAGGCCGATGCCGCCCTCATCGCCTCCATGGTCCACTACGGCACCTACACCATCCAGGAAATCAAGCATTTCTTGGCCCAACGGGGCATTCCGGTGCGCCTTACCTGGTGAGGCGGCCGGGGTCGTGCAGGGGCGCTATGAGCCACCATTACGAGCCGGAGATCGAGCTCGCGGACGCCGCGGAAGACTTTCCGGAAGAGCCGGAAATCCTGGAGCCGGAGGTGGAGGCGACCCTCCTCGAGGAGCCGCTTCTGGAGGAGGAGGAAGAGGCCGCCCTCCCGGTCCCCTCGGAGCTGGACCCTCTCCAGCGCTACATCCGGGAGGCCAACCGCTTCAAGCTCCTCACCCCGGAGGAGGAGAAGGAGCTCACCATCCGCTACAAGGAAACGGGGGACCCGGAGATCGCCTACCGCCTCATCACCAGCAACCTGAGGCTGGTCATCAAGATCGCCCTGGAATTTCAGAAATACTGGATGCGCAACCTCCTGGACCTCATCCAGGAAGGCAATATCGGTCTCATGCAGGCCATCAGGAAATTTGACCCCTACCGGGGCATCAAGCTGTCCTATTATGCCTCCTTCTGGATCAAGGCCTATATCCTCAAGTTCATCATGGACAACTGGAAGCTGGTGAAGATCGGCACCACCCAGTCCCAGCGAAAGTTGTTTTACAATCTCAAGAAAGAAAAGGAGAAACTCCGGGCCCTGGGTTTTGAGCCTGGCCCCAAACTCCTTTCCGATGTGCTGCAGGTGAAGGAGGAGGAAGTCATTGAGATGGAGCAGCGTCTGGGAGGCTGGGAGCTCTCCCTGGACGCGCCCTTGAAGGAGGGGTCCGAGGAGTTCCACAAGAATTTCCTCACCACCGGGGAACCCCAGGTCGAAGAGCTGCTGGCGGAAAACGAGATGAAGACCCTCTTCCGCCAGAAGCTGGAGGAATTCCGGAAGGAATTGAACGACAAGGAACGGGACATCCTCGATCTGCGCCTCCTGGCGGAAAAACCCCTGACCCTGCAGGAGATCGGGGCCCGCCACGGGATTTCCCGGGAACGGGTGCGGCAGATCGAAGACCGGCTCATCAAGAAATTACGCCACTACCTGAAAAGCGAGATACCGGATTGGGAAGAGTTCCAGACCACCTCGGTGGACTGAGGCCTGCACCTGCGGCCGGGCGGTTCTCCTCTAAAGGGCCCCAGCCGGCCGTGGCTGCCCCTTCCCGCAGGCCGTGGTGGGCCTGCCTGGCCCTGGTGTGCGGGTGCCTGCTGGTGCTGGCCGGCTGCCAGAGCCTGGGAGGGCTGCTTTCGGTCCCGGAGCCCCCTCCGGCTGAAACCCGGGGCGACCGGGGTCTGGCGTACTTCCACTATTTCCGGGCCCAACGCTATCTTCTGGATGAAAATCTTCCCGGGGCCATCAGGGAATACGAGGAGGCCCTGCGCTTCGATCCCGACTCCGTGCCTTTGCGGGTGGAGGTGGCCACCCTCTACCAGCGGCAGGGGGATCTGAAAGAGGCCCTGGGCCACGTGGAAAAGGCCCTGAAGCTGGACCCCCGCAGTCAGGAGGCCCACTTCCTCCTGGCCGGCCTGCATGTCAGCCTGAACCAGCTCCAGGAGGCGGTGCAGGAGTATGAGCGCATCCTGGTGCTGGACCCGGACAACCGGGAGGCCCGCATCTTCCTTGCCGCCCTGTACGCCCAGCAGCGGCGCTTCCCCAAGGCCATCCGCATGGTCAAAGAGCTCCTGAAGCTCCAGCCAGACCTCATCCCCGCCTACTATTACCTGGGCCGGTTCCATCTGGAGATGGACCAGCTGGGGGAGGCCAAGCGCCAGCTGCAACGGGTCCTGGACTATGACCCGGAATTTGTCCCGGCCCTCTTTGACCTGGCGGCGGTGGCGGAGCGGGAAAAGCAGTATCATCGGGCCCTGGGCTACTACCGCCGCATCCTGCGGCTCCAGCCACAGAATTCCCGGGTCTGGGCCAACATCGGGCGTCTGCACCTGATGGCGGGGCAATACGCCGAGGGCACCCGGGCCCTGGCCAAATTCCGCCGCCTGGAGAAGAATGACCCGGATGCCCTCCTCCAGGTGGGCATCATCTTTCTGGAGCAGAAGTACCATGAGGAAGCCCTGAGGGAGCTGCGCCAGCTCCTCACCCGGCCCCGCTACGGCGAGCGGGTGCGCTATCTCATCGGCCTGGCCCTGGAGGAAAAGGGGGATTTCCAGGCGGCCATCCAGGAGTATGAGGCGGTGCGCCCGGGCTCGGAGCACTACGTGCCGGCCCGCCTCCGGCTGGCCTACCTCCGGTATCAGAGCCCGCCGCATCCTGGAGGACATCAAGACCGCGGCCCCGGACCGGGAGGAGGTCTATCTGGCCCTGGCACTGTACCACGAGGAGGAGGCCATGTTCCACCGGGCCCAGGCGGTGCTGGAGGAGGGGCTGGCCCGCCTGCCCCGCTCCGTGGACATGCACCTCCGGCTGGCCTACGTCCTGGAGAAGATGCAGCGCCGCCAGGAGAGCATTGAGCGGGTCAAAAAGGTCCTGGAGCTGGATCCGGAAAACCCCGACGCCCTGAACTTTCTGGGCTACACTTATGCCGAGATGGGCATCCACCTGGAGGAGGCGGAACGCCTCATCAAGGCGGCTTTGCGCCTCAAGCCGGACAGCGGCCACATCATCGACAGCCTGGGCTGGGTGTACTATAAGAAGGGCCAGTATGACAAGGCGGTGCAGGAGCTGGAGCGGGCCTTCCGCCTCCTCCCCACCGACGCCACGGTGGCGGAGCACCTGGGGGATGCCTACCGGAAGCAGAACCGCCTCTCTGAGGCCCTAAGGATGTATCGCCGGGCCCTGGATCTGGAGAACCCGGACCTCCCCAGCCTGCGGCGCAAGATCAAGGAGCTGGAACAGAGGCTCCCGCAGCAGAGCCTATGAGGCGCCTCCTCCTTTTCCTGCTCCTGGCGCTGGCGGGGGGGGCGGCTTGCCGCACCCTGCCACCGCCCCCGCCTCCCGCCGTGGCGGCCCCGGCGGAAGCCCTGGCGGCCTGGCGGGCCCGGCAGGCGGAGGTGAAGGCCTTCCAGGGCAGGGTCCGCCTCACCCTCATCGCGCCGGGCCGCACCTACTCGGGCAACGCCCGGCTGCTGGCCGGACTGCCCGCCTCCCTGAAGGTGGAGGTCACCGACCTTTTCGGCCGCAGCCTCATGAGCTTTGCCAGCGACGGGGAGGAGGTGGCGGTGCTTTTTCCCCGGGAGGGGAAGCTGTTGCGCGGTCCGGCCACCCCCCGGTCCCTGGCGGTCTTCCTCCCGCCGGGGGTGACCCTGGCCCAATGCGTGCGCCTCCTCAGCGGGGCTGTGCCCTTCAGCGAGGGCGACCCGGATGCCTGGCAGGAGACGGCCCCGGGAGAGACCCTGCTGGTCTGGAACGGCGCCGGCGGCCACCCCCGGGAGCGCCTCTGGCTGGCGGCCGGGCGGCCCCGGAAGCTGGAGTGGCTGGGAGACCGGGGCGAGCCGGCCTTCCGGGCGGAATTTGCAGATTTTTCCGGCCCCGGCGGCCGGCCCCGGCAGGTGAAGGTGGCGACGCCGCAGCCGGCCACGGAACTGAGGGTGGCCTTCGGGGATCTCACCCTCAATCCGCCTCTGACCCCGGCGGATTTCCAGGTGCCCCGGCCGCCGGGGGTGGTGGAGGAGCCCTTGAGGCCCTAAAGGGGGAAAAGGGGCAAAGGGGTGGCGGAACCTTTGGCCGCGCTTCCCGGGCCGGGACCCCTGCGACTGCGGCCAGGGAAGCCGGCCCCCTTCACCGCTCAGCCGGTGGTGGCCTCAGGGAAGGGGAGGCCCAGAAAGGCGGGCCTGGACCCCCGGGAGGACCGTTCGCTGCAGATCCCGGCCTCGGGAGGGGCGAGCCGATGAAATTCCTGGTGGATGCACCATTGGGGGGCTTGGCCAAATGGCTCCGGTTTCTGGGGCTGAACGCCCGGCTCACCGTACTGCGACCAGAACAGCTGCCCCCGCCCAACGCGGACACAGTCATCCTCACCACCAACCGCCGCCTGGGGAAAGCGGGGCGGCCGGACCTCCTGGTGCTGGCCGGTGGGGGGCCCGAGGAGCAGCTCAGGGAGGTGGTCGGCCGGCTTTCCCTCACCCGGCGGCAGCTGCGGCCCCTGAGCCGCTGTGTGCGCTGCAACGCCCGCCTGCGGGAACTGCCCCGGGAGGAGGCCGCCAGCCGGGTGCCGGAACACATCCTGATCACCCAGAAGGACTTTTATCTCTGTCCCGCCTGCGACCGGGTGTATTGGCCCGGGAGCCACGTGGCTGGCATCAGCCGCAGTTTGGAGGAGGTTTTGCCGAAAAAGGGGCGCACCGGCCGGAGCCGCCCGCACGGAGTTTCCCATGAAAGCTCAGGTCCCTGAAAAAGCGAAGGAAATCGGTGTCGGAGCCGTGAGTCTGCTGAGGCGCTGGACGATGAATGCCGGCCGCCGCCTCCTCATCGTGCTGCGGTGGGTGGCGGCCCTCTGGCAGCAGCGCCGCCTGAACCGGGCCTGGCGCCGGCTGGGCCGGGAAGTCCACCTGGCCCTGGACGCCGGAGAGATCAACCCCATGCTCACCGAGACGGTCCGGGATGCGGTGCTGCGGGCCCGGGATCTGAAGGCCGCCAAGGACCGCCACCTTGAGATCATCGCCGCCCTGCGGGCGAAGATCCGGGAATCCAAGGGAGCTCCGCCCCCGGTGGAGGTTTCCCCCGCCGACCTGGACAAGGCCGCCCGGGGCGAATAGGGGAGGGGCCCGGGGATCCGAGTCCGAGCCATACCGGTCCGGACCGGGGTCAGGCCCCCGGGGAAGGCTGGCCTCCCTTCCGGGTGGGGCTGAGCAGGAAAAATGGGGGGAGGGCCCCTGCCAGAAGAAGGGCCTTCCCCGACCCCCCAACAACCCCGCCTGAGGGCGGGTGAAGGGCTGGCCTCCCGTCCCTGGGCAAGCCGGGACCGGGGTCCGCCGGCCGGCAGGGGAGAAACCTGCGGGCGGGGCCGGTTATTCTGCCGCCCGGCTAGGGCGA
>Ga0197142_1002953_pt1 | contig 14550 bp, 15 predicted proteins | sample GBS60_MetaG_FD_148614 | JGI IMG/M metagenome (GOLD analysis project Ga0197142, IMG submission 148614) | Sediment microbial communities from Great Boiling Springs, Gerlach, Nevada, United States - GBS 60_MetaG | ecosystem: Environmental > Aquatic > Thermal springs > Hot (42-90C) > Sediment... | reverse complement strand
CCCGCTCGACAAACGGCAGCGCCTCAAACTGCTCCACATAGCCTGGCTTTTCCTCTTCAGGCACACCGACAGCCCCGATCACCGTCTTCGCCACGCCGTAGATGGGATGTGCCTGATAACCCCCTTCCTCCAGCTTGGAGGTGATGATGGCAATCTGTTCTGGGGTGGCGCTTTTGTCCAGAACGATAATCATGCTTGCAGAACCTCCTCCAGTGCATTGATAAAGCGTTCATTGTCTTCGGGCTTGCCCGTGGTGATGCGCAAGTACGTGGGCAAGCCGAAAATGTGTCCCGTGCGGACGATGACCCCTTTGCGCAGCAGCTGATCAAAGACCGGTTTACTATCCCTGCCAAGGTCCACCATCACGCAGTTCGCCTCACTGCGCACATAGCGCAAGCCCAGCCGCTCGAAGTGCTGATAGAAATACTCCAGCCCTTGACGGTTCAGCTCCACCGCCCAGCGCAGATGTTCCTGATCCTGCAACGCTGCCAGCGCGGCGGCTTGCGCCACGCTATTCACGTTAAACGGCTCGCGCACGCGGTTCATGGCGTCGATAATCTCCGGTCGGGCAATCGCATAGCCCACGCGCAATCCTGCCAGCGCGTACGCCTTCGAGAAGGTACGCAGCACAATGACGTTGCGACCTTCGCGAACATAGCGCAGGGTGTCCGGGTAGTCGGCACGCGAAACGTACTCCTGATATGCCTGGTCCCACACTACCACGACATGCTCCGGCAGGGCGCTCATGAACGCCTCCACCTCTTCGGCGGTCACGATGGTACCCGTCGGATTGTTGGGGTTGGCGATAAAGATGAGCTTGGTACGGTCGTTCACGCGCTCCAGAATCGCAGGCAGGTCGAAACGATGCTCTCGCAGAGGCACAAGGTGCAAAGGCGCGTTGTTGAGCTGCGCCGCCGCCTCATACCGCACAAACGAAGGGTGTCCAGTAATCACCTCATCGCTGGGCATCAGAAAGGTCAAGCCGATAAAGTGTATCAGTTCGTCCGATCCGTTGCCGAAAAGTAGATAGTCCGGCGGCACCTTGAGATGCTTCGCTACCGCCTGCCTCAGTTCAAAGCAGCTGCCATCGGGATACAGGTTGACCGACTGCATCGCCTGCATGGCTGCCTCAATCGCGCGCGGCGAGGGACCCAGCGGGTTTTCGTTGGACGCCAGTTTCACCACATCCGTCAACCCCAGCTCGCGCTTGACCTCGTCAATGGGCTTGCCGGGGCTGTAAGGCTCCAGCTGCAACACATTTGGGCGTATTAAAGGTGTACTCATCGCACTGTTCCTCTTCTAACAGCGTTGGTGTCCTTTTCGAAAGGTACCATACAAAGGCAAACACAGGCAGGACACCGCACCTAGCAGTGCCCTGCCCGATTTTCCGTGATACCCACACCTTTGACTACCCGGGGGTGCCTTCCACGTCGCCAACATGCACCTCGACGGCAGCACGCTCCTCCACACGGTCGATGCGCCCGTCGCGAATCCACACGATGCGGTCGGAAACGTCTACCATCTTGAGGTCATGCGTGGCGGAGATGATGGTCACTCCCTGTTCTTTGTTCAACTGGCGCAGCAGCTCGATAATCTCTTTACCTGTGCGCAGGTCCAGGTTACCTGTTGGCTCGTCCGCCAGAATGATTTGCGGGTTGTTTGCCAGCGCACGGGCTATTGCCACACGCTGCTGCTGACCACCGGAAAGCTCGCTGGGTTTGTGGTGCAGTCGTTCGCCCAGTCCCACCAGCTTCAGCAGTTCGATACCGCGGTCAATGGCTTCATCGGTGGACAGACCACCGAAAATCATCGGCAGCATCACGTTCTCCAGCGCGGTCATCACCGGAATGAGGTTAAACGTCTGGAAGATGTAGCCGATGGTGCGGCAGCGCAGGAACGCCAGTTCCTGAGCATCCAGCTGCGCCATGTCTACGTCGTTGATAAAGACCGACCCCCCGGTCGGCTTGTCCAGCCCACCAATCATGTTGAACAGCGTGGACTTGCCGGAGCCAGAGGGCCCCATGATAGAGAGATACTCCCCTCGCACGATGTCCAGCGTGACACCGTTCAGCGCACGCACCACCTGCGTGCCCATCAGATACTCTTTCACTACATCTTTGCACCGCACGATATACTCGGTGCTGGTGGCAGTGGTCTGATTCGTCTGTGGCTGAACCGCCATAGATGCACCCCCTTGTTAGACTTCCACGCGCAGTGCAGCAGCCGCAGGCATCCGTGCCGCCACCTGCGCAGGAATAATAGTGGCAACCACTGACAGCAGTGTGCCGATGACTATGGACAGGAGCAGATACAGAAACACCTCCCCCGGAGAAATCCAGCCGAAAACCTTAAAGCCCTCGCCGAACAGCTTAACGAGCACCACCGCAAAAACCCCAAGGAACCATCCAATAATCGAGGCGATGAAGCCGACCAGGGCCGACTCGATGAAGAACAGCTCCACGATGAAGATATCGTAAGCTCCCAGACACTTCATCGTGCCGATTTCCTTATACCGCTCGGTGACCGACATCAACATGGCGTTGGTGATACCCACCAGACAGACCAGTAGGCTCATGATGACCAGCCATGTCATGCGGTACTTTTCGGTAGGGTCGGTAACCGCCCCCGAGTTGCGCTGAATCATCATCGCTGTCAACACGGAGACGAGGAATGCAATGCCCAGCACAGTGCCCGCGGCGGTAATCACCGAGCGCCAGAAGCGGATACGCACGCTTTGCATACTGATGTGGAACGCCACCCGAAGCGGCAGCTGCAGGCGTTCTACCTCACGTCCGTCTTTCCTCATACCTTCTTCTTTCCTCCCCGTTTGAAAGCCACCAGTCTGCGGTCTGCTAACATCTTCAAAAACATGCTCACCGATGCTTCCACCTCGCGACGGCTCATGCGTGTGCGTTTGCACATCAGTTGCACAATGGACTCCACTGTATGCTCGCCGTCGCACAGCTCCCACACGGCAGCTCCTACCTCGTCGAGCTGAATGTGACGCACCGGTGGCAGCCGAAACGCCAGTATCGCCCACCGTATCAGCAGGCTACGCTGTTCGACTGGCACCTTCAGCAATAACTCCCCATCCTCCGTACGCTCCCATTCCAGTAGCGGATTGCGCACCGGAATGGCAGTTAGTGCCTCCTGCCGGGATAAAACCGGTTTCGGCTTTAACGCCGGGATGAATTTGCCGACAAAATCGCGCAGTCCCATTTGATTCGAACTCGCTTGCGTCGAACGCTCAATGGCACTGCACACTCGCGACAATCTGTTCCAGCAGCTCCTGCGTGCCCCGTTCCACACGCACCGAGTAAATACGGTTGCCCGGCTCGCAGTGCCATACCGCACCGTGAATCTCCTCCGGTCGACGCAGGATGAGCCGCTCGACCTTGCGGCGCAACCAAATCGTCGGCCAGCGGCGAAGCCCTGTCACGTACACTGCAGGATGTCCCTCCACTTCGCCCAAGGTGTGCTGCGCCCTGATGCGCCGCCACTCCGTCGCCTGCAGTGCCCACTCATCCAGCGTCCAGCGTTTCAACGTTACATCCGCCAGTCCCCACCGTTCCACGCTGACTTCTGTGTACCGGTTGCGGAACTGCAACATCAGGTAGCCTGACATCACCTGCGATTTCACCAGCGCAAATCGCTCAGGCAACCGCACCACCAGTCCCAGCAGCGCCCATGTCCACCAGCCGTCTTCAGAGTGGTCCTGCAAGGTGTCGAGCAATTGGTTTGCGACGTTGACCACCGCATCGTCCTTGTCGCCGCTCACCTGCGCGATCACCACTCGACGGCAGTAGGGACACTGCCGGATGAAACCTCGCACTTTTCGGTCGGCGCGATAGTTAAACTCCAGCGCGCCTTCCCACTCTTCCGATGGCTTGATGCGTCCGGTAAAGGGAACTTTGCGCTTCTTCGCCTGACGCTCTACCAGATTCAGGTAGTCGTCCAGCCGTTTGCGCACGTTTACTGCCTTTTTCGCCTGCGCCCAGCGCACCTCTGCAACCAGAGTGCCCGGCGAGTCGATGCGCAAATATCCCTCTTTCGCATCGCCCTGAAATCCGGTTACGCTCCAATCGGGAGGTACCCGCAGGCTGACCCCTTGCCACCCCACTATCTGCTCCGGTGCCAGCCCGTGTTTCACGCTATGCTCAGTCCTCGCCCTTACGACTGCTGTTCGGTGCTTTTCTCGGTCTTCACCGGTGCAGAATGCGCCGGTTCATCGTCCAGCACTTCGGAGGTGGCTTTCTTGAACTCGCGCAGGCTCTCGCCTACCGAGCGTGCCAGCTCCGGCAGTCGGCGCGCTCCGAACAGCACGACGATGATGACGATAATCGGTAACGCTTCCTGCCAGCCGAAATACATCTGAATTACCTCACGCATCGAAACTCCTCCACAGCACTTCTGAGCCCTACCTTTATTCTATCATAATCAGTAGGGCAAATACGATACCGACCTTCCGATGATAGCCAGCGCGATCGCTGCCATACCGATAAGCCCCATGCCGCACGAGAATCCCGCCAGCAGTACCGGCGCCCACATGCGCCACTGGTCCTTGCCGAAGCGGCGGGCGAAATAGCGATGCCCTAAAATCGTGCCTAACAGCATGGGTATGGTGTTGTGCGGCAGTGCGCCGATGCCACCGACAAAGCCGTAGTAGAACAGTAACGGTAGCTTGAGCGCCGAAAACAGACCGAACAGCGCGAGACCACCCGCGAAACCGCCGACGATGTAGTCTGTGCGCAACGCTCGCAGCAGCCACTGTCCTGTATCGCTTCCCTTCAGGTTAATCTGCTGCCAGAGTGCGTTCATCTGCGCGTGGAGGGGCCAGAACTTCTGCGCATACGGATACTGCGCGGAGGGTATCTGGCTGGTATGCCAGAAGAACGCCCAGAACAGGAAGCTTGCCAGAAGCACCACCGGCAGCATGAACGCCTCGGCATACAGGATGCTGGTGAAGCGTGTTCCTGTCAGTTCCACCTCCCGGAACCGCTGCGCCGCCCAGCCATGGTCTGCCAGGGGCATTGGTGCATACCAGATGTCCACCTTGTCGTACCCGGTCTTCAGGATGGTAGCTTCGCGCAGGTAGGGGAAGCTCACCCCCTGCCCCGTCAACGCGATCATACGCGCCGAGATGTAGGAGTTAATTGGCGTCCACACCAGCCCGAAGAAGATGAATATCCACAGCGGGAAGCCCGGCACCAGCTGGTGGGCGATGGCAATCACGCCAATCGTGGCGAGCAGCCACGCTCCGATGGCGATGTACACCGTGTTCGCTTTGTCACCGCGCCCGGCAGGTATCTGTGAAAAACTGCCACGATTGGCAATTAACTGCTTGCGCAAAATCAGCACGCGCACCACGGCGACGATACCGATGAACGCCACCGCCAGCTGCACGCCGATGCCCACGCTCAGCCAGAAGTTCATGTTCACCGTGAGCGAGGTCTGGATGGTACTCATGCCCGGGTACCAGTCCGGCAACAGTCCCATCCGCTGCAGGATGGGGTTGGCGAAAATCTGACACAAGATGCTGGCGGTCGCGCTACCGATAACGATGGGAGCCGGGATGACGAAACCGACCAGCACCAGACCCAAGTCGCCAGACAAACCGGTCAAAGCCGCGGGCAGGATATGCTCAGTGTTGGGCACCAGGTCAAAGAAGGGTATCGGGATGAGCATGAATGCTTTGCCGAACAGCACGCTGGTGAAGATGGGTATCGCCAGATAGAAGAAGCCGTACACCAGCCCGATGACCGCGCCGGTGGAGAACACGCGCCATCGCCATGACTCCTCTTTGCGCCCTGCTTCCGCCAGAGCGGTTGCACCCGAAGCAGCGACCGGCGCCATTGGGAAGGGCAAGCGCTCCACGTCGTTGGTGATGCGGAACAAGGCGTAACCCAGTCCCATCCACATCATGCGCCCGAAGATTTCGTTGGTAATCAGCAGCACAATCGGGATGAGCCAGTCGCGGTGGAAGAAGGTGCGGTGTAAAATCGCCAGACTATCCGGACGAGGCACCGCCCAGGTGGGAATCTGGTCGGCTATCGGCGTCGCGGGCGGCGACTGGATGAAGTACTGGTTCCATATCAGCCAGCCGAACGGCCCACCCGACAGACCGATACCGCCAGCCATCAACACTGTCAGTGAAGACGCTACGTAGAACAGGATGTAAATCTCCTGCTTCTTCAGCGGCGCGAACGAACGGCGAGCCACCTCGGCGAATAGCACGATGGTCACCCATTGCGCCGCGGGACCCAGCCCCTGCCCGGCAACCAGCCCAAGATACAATGCGCCGGGCAACATGATGAAGGCGATAAACAGGGTACCAATTGCCGTGCGGACGGTAAACCCCTCTTCAAAACGTTGCCCCGCCTCTACAGATTGTGTCTCCGCTGTTTCACGCGCTAAGGCGATTTCATCTCGAATTGCCACCGGTTTGCACCCTCCTTCGACCGTTTTGGAACGACATCCACTGGTTACAGCACAGCCTCATCGCGATACCCACTCCACTATCCGCAACACGAGCCCAGCTCCGACCACGCCTATAAACGCCCACGCACTCACCATACGCCACCGCTGCGACTGCAGGGTTAACGGCATCACCAGATGCGTCCACAACAGCGCCACCAGCGTTAGCCAGAACGGTATCACCAGCGGGTGATACGCCATCGCTTTTGCCCATTCCCCGTGTGCGAGCGCACAGGTAGCGCGCGTCATGCCGCACGTCGGACAGGGCTTACCCGTTACTATCCGAAAGGTGCACGTCACGGGCGCGTACTCCACGTACGGTTTCAGTAAATATGCTCCCACCCAGATGATTGCCAGCACGGTTGTCAGGAGCAACGCCCGCTGCATGTTTGAGCCCTTTCACCGTCACGGCACCGCCCACGGCGCGCTGAGGGTTGCAAGGAATACTACGATGCCTACCCCAAAAAGCACAAGAGCGACTATGCCCAAAATAAACCCAGCTTGCGCCAGACCGCGCCCCTCCACTGGAGCCAACCCCTGATCAATGCTGTTCATCTCCTGCTTGCCGATAATCATCGCCGGGATACCCAGCAACCCACAGCACAGCAAGCCGAGTATCCCAAGCACCAGCGCGGTAGTCGCTCTGCTGCTTGGTCGCCCGCCGGTCATTGGTGGAGGTTGCCGGTAACTATCGCCGGGTGGAACGGGCTGGCTCGGGAACAGGTGGCTCAGCTCTGGTAGCAGGCTCGCCCGAATTTGCGTGCCCGTGAATTCGTCTTCCAGCGTGGTATTGGGTGCGATACGCCCCTCTCTCACCCACTGCTGCAGGGTGGGTATGTCCGCCGGACCGTAGCGGTTGCCGTCTTGTGCGATCACGTAGTATCCCAACTCAGTTCCCTCCGCGAGCGCATGTCCTCCTTACAGCCTAAGCACCTGTCGCCGGTTGTGTGCTGGGCACGCCCGCCGCCTGTCGCCCATCGGTCTTCTGCAGGTAGCGCTCACGCTCCTCCTGGCGCAGCGTCCGCCAGATGAGGAACTGTTTGCGCAGGGTGTTCAGGAAGCGACGGTTCACGCGCTTCCAGTTAGCGATGTCGCCACTCAGGCGTGTCAGCGTCAGGTGCAGGTCGTACACATCAGGCATGTCGGTAGGCGTGGCTTCAATCTCTACGTTCTGGCTCACACCGAGGTCAAAGGGCGCGACCCATGCCGTACAGGTGATGCGATAGGCGGTGCCGCCGTCGTATTCGTACTCCTCTGCTTTCACGCCCTGCGTCACGAAGTCGCCGATGGAGTACTCCTCATACGCCTGAAGCCACTCGCTCAGGAACGAGTTCAAGCCTGCCGCCTGCACGCGAGTCACCGAGAAGGGCATCGGGATGCGCCATACGTCCCCTTCCGGCTCGGGCACGCGCCAGGTGCGCTCCAGGGCAGGCGTCGCCACCTCCGACGCTTTGCGGGCGGGGTAGATGGTAGACCCCAGTACCGTTGCCACCACAATCAGCGTGGAGACCACTGCCGCCATCGACGAGAAGTTCAGGTACAGCCCCGGCACGTTCAGCCACACAATAATCTTCGCGCTGAGCTGACCAAGGAAGTAGCCCGTCACCGAGCCGAGGATGGCGTACACCATCGCCTCCGCAAGGAAGAGCAAACCGATATGCGTGGGCGACAACCCCAGCGAAGAGAAGATATGTATCTCCTTCACGCGCTCGTATACGCTGCTCAGCATGGTCTGCAACACGATAAGCGCAGCAATCAGTACGGGGATAACGACGAACTCGATACCCCGTCCTGATGTCGCCGCGAGCGTGGAGTATCGCCACGTCCTGTCGCCCTGACCCGCGTAGATATTCAAGCCCAGGCGAGGCATCAGCTTATCCAGAACCACTCGCACCTCGTCAGGCGTCGCGAAGGAGATAGCGATGCTTCGGATTTCGCCACCAATGTTCATCAGCGTCTTGTACGGGATGTAGAAACAGGCATCGGGTTCGAGGTGGACGTACTCGCGGAACCCTGCCTCCCCTGCGCCCGCACCCTGTCGTTGCATCTTCTGCATCAGGATGAAGTCCACCGGTGTTAGCGGCTCGCGGTCCAGGTCGGTAATCTGCTTGAACTTCTGGCTATCCAGAATGCCAATGACCGTATAGTCCACGCCGCTGAAGTTGACCTTCGCTTTGCCCACGTCCGCCGGCTCGATGCGCAGTTGCTGGGCAATCGCGGTGGGCACAATCGCCACGTAGCGGTCACCCTCCCGGAACCAGCGTCCCGCCACCAGTGCTTTTTGTGGCTGCGTCACCTCTGCCTCGGCAGGCGACAAGCCCACCGCCGCTTTGGCGTCGTATTGGCGGTCGCCTCGGCGGAGGGTAAGGAACGACTGTTCGCCGAACGCCGCGCCAAAGAACCACGAACGAGGAGCTACCGCCCTGTCACGGAACTCATCCTGCAGCAGGCGGTATGCAGGCTCCTGCAAAGGCTCCCACAGCGCGGTGCGAATCATGATACCGTTGTACAGCGGCGTGCCTGGTGCGGGAACCTTGTTGAAGCGCAACACGTTCACGATAGAGGTGAACGACAGCACAATGAAGGTGAGCAAAACCAGCGTGATGCTGGTGAGCAGGGTGCGTGCCTTGCGCCGGCGCATGTTGGACACACCCAGATTGAACGCGGCAAAGGCCACACTCACCCGTCCGATGTCCGCGCGGTGGATGCCGCTAATCTGCCGGTTCAGCTGTTTGAGCTGCTCCTCGAACTTGCCCGCGACCATGAAGGTAACCAGCAGCGACAGCGCCAGCATGATGAACGCCAGCAGCACCACAAACAGGTTGCTCACCAGCTGGAACGCCGGGTGTATCTGGCTGAAAGCGAAGAACACCAGCAGAAAGATGATAAATGCCGCCAGCAGCTGACGTTTCAGGTCGCTGAAGCCGAACAGCAACCGCTCCATAAAGTAGGCGAAGGGCATCAGCAGGAACATATAGAAGATGACACCGCGCACCACGTCGTTGGCGGTTGCCTGCACGTCGGGATAGGCGCGCGCTTCGTAGCCCCATGCCGCACGGGCGTAAGAGTCGAAGGTGGCGTAATCTCTGCGTTCCAGCGCGGCGCGGGCTTTGTCCAGATGCTCTTTCGCCAGCCCGTGCAGCTGCTCCAGCCCTTCGTTGATGATGCGGAACTGGCGCAGGCGGCTCATCCGCCACTCATCCAGGTTCCACATGTCTTCCGCCACCCGCAGGGCGGTGTTGGCGATGGTGCCGCCGCGCGCAATCAGGTCGCGTTCGGTCAGCTCCCGCTCCGAGAAGGTGCGCACCACAAAGCCCTGCGCCTCCTCTGCGCTACCTGCCACCAGATAGCCCTCACCCTCCGGCTTCTGAGGCGTGGAGTTAATCAGCAGGAAGCGCGTGGCTCCTGGACCCACACCCATCATAATCTTGATGCGCGAACCGGGCTGTGCGAACACCACTGCCACATCCTCCACATAGGAGGTCAACGAGTAGTCCTGCACGGTCGCCAGTGTGTAGCCGTACATGCGCGGCTGTCCGTTCGTCTCGCCGTCCAGCACCTCCATCGTAGTCAGCGCACGCAGTGCCTGCTGGTCTACCAGGTCATAGATAGACGTGGGCACACAGCGGAAGACGACGATGCGGGTGGTCTTGCGCCCGGTGGACATGGTGAAATCGATGGCATACTCCGAGGCACCCGTAACGCCCAGGTCAGGCGCGAACTCAATCTCGCCGGTTTGCTCGTTCAGGCGGTAGGCGGCGATGCTGGTCATCCGGTTCCAGCCATAGGCAGTGATGGGCGGAATGCCCGGGAAGCGGAAGTAGGCATCGTCGCCCACCTTCTGGATCATGTTGCCGCGCACGCCCATGAAGGTCTTGGTGGCATGACGCACTACCGCCAGCGACCCAGGCACCGGCTGGTTGGGGATGAAGCTCTTGCGCGGGTCAAACAGCACCACCTGTCCGTCCAGCGTGCCGAATCCGCCCTGCAAGCCCATCGTCTGGAAGTTGCCGGGTTCGGAGATGGGGAAGCGCGGCACGTTCAGCTCGCCGGGCGCGTTGGTGTCGTTCAGGATATGATACAGCAGACAGGCAATCAGCTTCGTCTGGCGAGTGACGTTGGCTATGTTGACCTTTTCCGGCGTGTCAAACGGTGTATCCACCAGCGCGCGCGAGTCGTCAGTGGTACAGAAGGTCATCCCGTTCGCGCCCGATAGCGTCACCACCTCCGCGTCGAAGGCGAACTTGCCGGGCAGGTAGTTGCGCCAGTTCTTGCCCTCCACCGGGTTGACCCCGTCAGCAAACGCCTTTCGATGGTCGAAGCCCAGCACGTAGCCCACCTTCTCGGCGTTTTCGCGGCAGATGCGTGCGGTATCCGAGAAGCGGTTCTGCACGTCCTCGCGCATGTCGTAGAAATAACCTTTATAGAACAGACCCACCTGCCGCGACTTGCTGGAGAGGTCCAGCGACAGGAACAGGTAGATGTCCAGCAGCTTCTTCTGCTTTGGCTTGATACCGATGGTGCTGATAAGGGAGTTGACCAGCCGCTGCCCGACGTTGGGGCGTTCCAGCTCGAACATGTGCCGGTCCATCCACTCCCGCACGCCCTGCAGGGAGAGGAAGTGCGCGCTGGTGGCGATGAACATGATAGTGCGCTTGGGCGGATTGGCTTTGTAGGCGCGCGCGACCTCCAGCAGTCCAGCAAGTCCACACGCGCTCTCGGCACCCGGGGCGAGTGCGGGCACGACGGACATGGCATCATAGTAGGCGGATATAACGATAATCTGGTTCTTGAATTTGGGGTCGGTGCCCTCTATCCAGCCGATGATATTGCGCGTGGTGCGTCGCTCCCAGGGCATGTTGCAGAACAGCGTGCCTTTCACCTCGCGCTGCTCGGCAGTGAGCGCCAGCAGAGGCGCGGCGTCGCTCTTGCGGATGTAGAAGCGCGGCACGGTGACCGGAATGCCGATGAACTTGGACTCCGCCTCGCCGCGCATGGTGGCGTTCGGTTCGATGAAGATGACTGCCTTCGCTCCAAGGCGCGGCGCGTTCAGCCAGTCAGTACCGCAGTTGAAGTCCACCAGCACGATACTGCCTTCCACGTCCTTACCGCTGAAGTTGGGCAGTTTGCCGTCGCGCGCGTAGATGACGGGACCCGTGATGCCTTCTGGTGGCAACTGCGAGGTTCGCACCAAATTGGGCCACATTGCGTACAGCGGAAACTCACGGTTGCCCACGCGCAGTTTCGCGCCCTTGTCTACGGGAACGGTAACGGCGAACTCCTCCGTGGTCACCCGCTGCAGTCCAATCTGGCGGAACTGCTCCTCAATCCACTTCGCCGCCGCTTCCGAGCCGGGGTATCCTGCCACACGGGATGGATACGAGGAGAGCTGATATACTGTCTGGCGGATGCGCTGTGAGGACACGGCTCCAGCCAGTCGTTTGTACGCTTCCGCAACCTCTGGATCCACCTTCGGCTGGCTCCACGCCGCCGTCCCGAAAACCTCCAGCCAGATCAGGGCGAAACATGCCCACAGGAAACGCACCTTCATGTTTATCACCTTCTTCGGCGTTTGGCTTTACCTTATGATAACATAACCACGCGTGCCTGTGAAGAGGGCTACCCTCTTATTTAAAGGTGTATTTAGGCAAAGAGCCACCGGTTTCCTGCAGGGATGCGCAAGGGTTTTGAAGAAACTTTGTATGTCGTATTCTTCTGCCACCTCGCGATTGAGAAGATGCTGAAGGCGGCTGTGACTGAATACACGGAGCCGATGGCTCGCTTGTACCTGCAGCGCAGCAAGGAGGTTCTTCGATGGATCAAAGAGCAGCTGCCATAGAATCCATTGTGCAGCGCTACTGTGAGCAGTTGAGGATACTGGGCGTTCATCCGCAGAAGGTCATCCTTTACGGCTCCCGTGCTCGGGGGGAGGGTGACAACTACAGCGACATTGACCTGCTGGTGGTCTCTTCCGACTTCCAGGGGATGAGCCTTCGCGCACGTCTGGAGACGTTAGGGATTGCCGCCGCCCGCATCTGGGAACCGATAGAAGCCATCGCCGCCTCTCCCGAAGACCTGCAGCAGGTGGAGCCGGCGGACTTCCTGTCGGAAGTGCTTCGCACAGGAAAGGTGGTCTGGGAAGAGAGATAGCCGCCGCGCCGTCTATTTGCGCTCGTTCGCCACTTCCCACCGCACCTCTTCGGGCAGTCGTATCCATCTCGCGTGCCCGTCTGCAAAGGAGATAACCGCGCCGCCCACGTGGCGTTTGGCAAGCAGCTCCTGCCCCAGAGCCAGCATCATCCCCACAGCCGCCAACACAATCGCTATCCTGGCGAGGCTCTTTGCTAAGTGTTTGGCCATTACCCCTGCTCCGTGACTAACCTCTCATCCCGTCTTCTCAGCGAGAGGGTACACGACATCTGCACGCAAGGCATCACGCGCAAACTCGAGCGCGGCAAGAACGGCTTCCCGGGTGACATGGGGATGTGCTTCCAGGATTTGCTCTATCGTCTCACCCGCAGACAGTTTTTCCAGGATGAGCTCCACAGTAATGCGAGTGCCTGCGATAACTGGTTTCCCCATCATCACTTTCGGGTCTGAAACTATCCACTGTTTCCGCATCTAACCCACCTGCCCTGCAAGTTGGAGGCTACACCCGTAATATAGCATAAAGGCGCATACCGCTCAACCTCACGGCAACAGGCGCGTGACGGTACCCCGCCCCCACGCCTCGAGCCGACGGAATCCCTCGGCATACATCACGCCTGCGCTCAGCCCGCGAAACCGTCCCATCACGCGGATGAAATCGGTGATGTCGATGTTGTCATGCTCCCGCAGCCACTTCACCTGGCTCTGGTGGCACTCCATCATCTGTATCTTCTGCTCGATGACGGGCGTGATGTCCACGTATTCGGTAGGGATAAACTCCGCCCCCGCCAGGCTGTCCATGTAGTAGATGACTGGCAGGCGCGGCGTGGGCGGGCTTTCGGTCTCCACATGCGGCAGCGTGGCGATGAAGGTGCTGACGAACACCAGCTCCGACACCACGCGATGGTCCATGTGATAGTCCGTCGGGTTGTGGGTGATGACCACATCGGGTCTTGCCTTGCGCACCATCTCGATGAACGCCATGCGTGTGGCGTGGTCGTGGTAGATGAACTCATCGGGGATGTCCATCCAGATAAGCTCTGCCCCGCACAGGTCGGCGGAAGCCTTTGCCTCCTGATGACGGATTTGGCGCAACTCGTCGGGCTTCAGCACGAAGTGGCCCTGCTCGCCGTTGGTGGCGACGCAGATGACCACCTCGTGCCCCTGCTGCCGATACCGCAGGAGGGTGCCCGCGCACAGGATTTCGATATCGTCGGGGTGTGCGCCCACCGCTAAAACGCGCATCTAAACCATCCTCCTTTGTGCTTGAAACCGCAGAACCGATGCCTCCTTGCCCCCGTTACCCCTTCACAGCTCTGATGCCTCGTAACGCACCTTCACCGGCTTGCCCGTCGCCGCCGATTCGTCGATGGCGTAGATGACCTCATGCGTCTTCGCGGCGTCAAACAGGCTGACGTGGCTCTCCACGTTGTGGCGCACGCAGTCCACGAAGTGGTCGATCTCTCCGTGGAAGGGGTGATGCGTCACATCGCCGCTGTCGGGGCGGATGGTGGGAACCGTTATCCAGTCCGTCTGTCCGGGGAACAGGTCCTTCGCCCAGATGCGGTTGTCGCGCAGGGTTCCCCGCTCGCCCAGCAGGTCGATGTTAAACGCATAGGGGCACCGGCAATCCAGAATCGACGACAGTTTGCCAATCGCGCCGCCGCGGAACCGCACCGCCGCCACCACGTTCGTATCGTATTCGTAGTTGGGGTCGGTGTTGTTGGAGTACGCCATCACCTCGTCGATCTCATCCTGCACGAAGTAGCGGATGGCGTCCACCGCGTGGCAACCCGCGCTCAGGAAAGAACTGCGTGCCACGCTTTTCTTCACGTTCCACTCGTACTGGCGGTAGTGCGGACCGATGTGATGCCAGTAGTCCACCTCCGCGTAGAAGATGCGTCCGATGGCGTTTTGCTCCAGCAGCCG
>Ga0197142_1002952_pt1 | contig 14555 bp, 11 predicted proteins | sample GBS60_MetaG_FD_148614 | JGI IMG/M metagenome (GOLD analysis project Ga0197142, IMG submission 148614) | Sediment microbial communities from Great Boiling Springs, Gerlach, Nevada, United States - GBS 60_MetaG | ecosystem: Environmental > Aquatic > Thermal springs > Hot (42-90C) > Sediment... | reverse complement strand
GAGTTCTCCGATCACTACCTTGAGGTCCCCTTCGATCTCTCTGAGGTCTTTTTCATAACAACCGCGAACACGGTTGCAACCATACCCCCTCCCCTGCTGGACAGGATGGAGACCATAGAGATAGAGGGTTACATTGAGGAGGATAAACTGCGCATAGCGCAGGATTACCTTATAAGGAGGGAAAAAGAGGCCACGGGCCTCGCGGATTACTCCGTGGTATTTCCGGAGAAGGTTCTCAGAAAGATAATAAGGGACTACACTAGGGAGTCAGGGGTTCGGGAGCTCTCCAGGCGCATAAACGCGGTGCTCAGGCGGGTGGCGGTGGAGGTCTCAGAGGGAAAGATAAAGAACCACAGGATCAGGATAACCGAGCGCCGACTCAGGGAATACCTGGGGCCTCCTGTCTATTACTCGGAGATGTCTGAGATGAAGGGCAAGGCCGGAATCGCGACGGGCCTTGTCTGGACGCCTTTTGGCGGGGATGTTGTGTTCATTGAATCTGAGAAGGTTCCCGGAAGCAAGAAGCTGATGATAACGGGCCAGCTCGGCGATGTGATGAGGGAATCCTGCGAAATAGCCCTTACCCTTCTGAGGGCAAGGGCGAAAAAACTGGGCATACCGGAGGATTTCTACGACAAGTGCGACATCCACATCCATGTTCCGTCAGGGGCTGTTCCAAAGGACGGGCCATCCGCGGGCATAACGATATTCGCGTCGCTCGTCTCCCTTTTGACCGAAAGGCCCCTCGATCCCACCGTTGCAATGACCGGGGAGATAACCCTCACCGGCAAGATCCTGCCGGTTGGCGGGATAAAGGAGAAGGTGGTGGCCGCGGCGAGGGCCGGGGTGAAGAAGGTGCTTCTCCCCCGGTGGAACCTGACCAGGGACATGGAGGAGATACCCGAACATATAAGGCGCAAGCTGGAGTTTGTGCCCCTGGACGAGGTGGATGACGCGCTGGGCCACATTTTCCTGGCTCAGGGGGACGGTGGCTAAATGGTTGGAACCGAAAAAAACGGGACCGCGGTCGCGAGGAATCCCGTCAACCTGCCGAACATCCTCACGGTCTCCAGGCTCATACTCCTGCCCGGGCTCTTCATAGCCTTCCCGATCAACAGCAATATCCTGATACTCGTCCTGATGGGAATAATCTTTGCCACCGACATCCTTGACGGGTGGCTCGCGAGGCGGTGGGGCCTGGCATCAACCCTGGGCAAGGTTCTGGATCACGCTGTTGACAAGTTCATCCTGGTGGGGATAATCCTGCTCCTCGTCCTCTTCAGGGACATGCCCTGGTGGGTCTTGGCCCTTTTCATTGTCAGGGAGGCGATAACCTCGGTCGCGGGAATAATCCTTTTGCGAAAGAAAATGGCAATATCGGGGTCAAATCTCTTGGGAAAGCTAGCCGGCTTTTTCTTCGGCGTTCTCTCGGTCGCCTATGTGGTCGCATTTCCCTGGCGAGAGATCTTTCTCTGGATAACCGTGGGCCTGGCGGTTCTCGCTTCCGGGTCTTATGTTTATTACCATTTCATGAGGAAGGGCGCGCAAGCTTGAGTTTCTAGGGGAGGGCAAGGTATAACATCAAACTGATGCTGTTGTTTCTGGTGGGCATGGATTTATATGGCACAGGGGTATACGCGATGGACGCCTGGAACCCGCAGCTTCCTCAGTTGGGCCGGGACTGCTAGTTTCACGCGCCGCCGATCAACCTGCCCGTGAGGTTCAGCTACCACAAGGTGAGAAGCGAGCGTTTCCTCTACGGCGGGCCTCATCCTTCTTGAAACCGGCCTGATCCTGGATTCTGCAGGCAATAGGCTGGAAAACCATGACAGCCTCGGCGAGCATTTCTCTTTCCTGGGTCCTGGAACAGACACCCCGGTTTTCGCCAGCTCGGATTACCGCAATTACCTGGCCCTTTACCTGAGAGACGAGGGGAGGCTCGTGTATTTGGACTCATGGTGGGGTTTTACCGATTGCGACTACAGCGGGGTAAATCTCGTCTCAGGCGGGAATGACGGCAAAACTGTATATTTCAGCTTTGATGCTCTATGCGATTTTTAGTTCAGAATTCCTCAGCGATAACCCTCCGCCTTATCACCTCTGCCCTGTCGCCACCGTAGGAAAGCAGGGTCACCGGAACCCCAACCTCTTCCTCCACCATCTTTATGAACTCAAGTGCCTCGTGCGGGATGCGCTCGCCAGTGAATGTGCCCCAGCCCTTCATTGACCTGTAGATAGGCTTGACGGACTCCAGGCCGTAGAACGGGAAGTCCCTGGTTTTGCCAAAGGGGGTCTCGTAAGCCACCGCGGCCTGAACCTCTGGCAGGCCCGACAGGACATCCAGCTTGGTCATCATGATCTCAGTGACGCCGTTGAGCCTCACGGCATAGCGCAGGGCAGGCAGGTCAAGCCATCCGCATCTTCTCGGCCTTCCCGTTGAAGAGCCATATTCTCCGCCCTTTTCCCTGATTTCGGAACTGAGCTTCTTGTCCATCTCGGTCGGGAAAGGCCCCTCCCCCACCCTGGTGGTGTAGGCCTTGGTGACACCTATAACCCTGTTTATCAGGTAGGGAGGAATGCCCACCCCAACCGAGGCCGCGCCCGCAATACAGTGTGAGGAGGTAACGAACGGGTATGTGCCGAAGTCCACATCAAGAAGGGTTCCCTGCGCGCCCTCCAAAAGGACCTTCTCGTTCCTGTGCTCCCAGAGGAACTTGGATAGGTCTCCGAGGAAGGGAATGACCTCCTTCGCGTATGGGATCAGCGCGTCCATCACATCATCAACCGAGAGCCGGGGCTGGCCAAACATGCTCTCCAAGAGGGGATTGTTGAAAGAAAGCGAACGCTCAATTGCCTTGACGAGCAGCCCTTCGTCCCTAAGAAGCCCCACCCTGACGCCATACCTGGCATACCTGTCCCTGTAAGAAGGCCCTATACCCCTTTGGGTTGTGCCTATCCTGACGGCTTTCTCGGATTCCTCCAGGTGCTTGTCCTCCATCTTGTGGAAGGGCAGAACCAGATGAGCCCTCTCGTCCACTATGAGCCTGTCCCGCAGGGGGCCAGACGCTTTTTCAACCACCTTCATCTCAGCGCAGAGGATCTCAAGGTCAATCGCGACGCCGGCGCCAACCCCACCTTTTAGGCCCTGGCGCAGGAGGCCGGTGGGCAGAATGTGCATCACATAGCTTTTCTTTCCGATGTTGACCGTGTGGCCAGCGTTGGCGCCTCCCTGGAATCTGGCAACTATGTTGAACTCCCCCGAAAGGTAATCGGCTATCTTGCCCTTACCCTCGTCACCCCACTGCAGTCCTACCAGAACTGTGAAAGGCATAATCAATCCCTGATCGTTTGTTTTTGCGTGTAAAAAGCGGGCGTTTTCACAGGTTTATTTTTTCCGCTATGCCGTATAGCATGGGCATCTTCCAGAGCTCTCCTGAGAGGGTTTCACTATGCCTATTTATGGAGAGAACCAGCGCGAGGAGGAATATGGCCAGCTGAACGAGGCCCAGGCCCCCGTCAACACAGCAGGACGCATATGGAATGTCTAGCATGGACACGATGATGTGAACGATTACCTGGAGTATGCCTACGATGAACCAGATGATCCACAACCCCATGAGCACTATGCCCTGCCTCACATGGAACATGGTATAAGGGTTCTGACGCTGGGTGAATAGGGGCACTAGGAACAGAATACCCAGGTAGGAGAGCCAGGCCAGGCCCTTGCCCTCTTCAACGGCCTTTGGGTCCATTTCTGTCTCGTTCATTTCTTGCTCCTATGGGTTTCGGCCTTAGGGGAAAAATTTCACCTTCCCTCCCAAAAACCACAGCCCGCCCTCACCCATGTGCCTGTCAACGAAAAACCACAGCCCCGTTTTCTGCCAGTTCCAGCCAATACCGCCCCCTGCCAGGAAAACCCACCTGCTCGGATGCTCCCTTAGGGTGTAGCCAGCCTCATCGGTGATCCTATCAGCGCTGTGGAAGGATGACCCCAGCCAGAAGCCCAGTTCTGAGCTTCCGATGACCAGCGAGGGCCCGAATGCCAAATCCAGAGCGTCAAAAGATCGGACTGCCGGGACCGGGCCCGGCGCGTATCCTCCGCCAAAAGCCAGGGCCGCGGTGTCCACCATGATCTCGGCGGAGAGCTTTGAATACGAGGCTATCAGCGTAAGGCGTGTCCTGGCTATGTTTGCGGAAAGCCCTCCCTCAACACCGAGTCCGAGGCCTGAACCATCCGCTACCTGAACCATTCCGGCGAGAAGCCCGAAGTATGGCCTGAGGAAAAGGGTCGTTATCACTTCTCCTCCCAGAAAAGCATCCGCTCCTTGAGCTTCATGAGCAATACCTGGTCACCCTCCGATAGGCGAAGGAACTCGTCCCAGGCCTCCTGGGTCTTTCCCATGTGAAACAGGTAAGCGGCGTAAGCGGTGGCGTATGCCCTTTTCTTGAACGGGTTTGGCTCCATCCTTATCTTGGCTAGGAGTCCCTCAAGCCGAGAGGTGTAGTATTCTGTGTAGGCCTCGGGAAACTCCTCCCAGTAGCCTCCCCTGGTTTTCCTGAGGACAACCGTAACCTGCGGCACCTCAAGGCCCTCAAATCTCACTACCCTCGTGTCGGCCACCAGCAGCTCCGGAACGCCGTCGCCGTTAACATCCTCGTAGGAAACTATCTCGGCCCAATCCGGTATGGAGAAGGTTATCTCTTTGGGGCCAGCCGGAGCGAGCGAGTAAGCAACCAGCTTCATCCTGTCCTCCCCGGCCATTACCACCACAACATCCGGATTGCCGTCGCCGTCTATGTCCCCTCCGGTGTCCTTGTCCAGAAAGAGGAAGGGCCACTCGTCATCCCCGAGGGTAAGGAGGGTGTCCCTATCTCTGAGCAGGAAAAACCTGGTGCCCAACACATCCGCGTCCTCGCTCTCGCCGAGCGCCAGCGAATAAACCTTTACTTGGTATCCGACCAGCTCCACGCTGTCAGCGAGGATCAGGGTGGGCTTCTGCGCGACCAGAAGCCCGGGGAGGAACGCGAGCATGTTATCTGGCCTTGTATCTCGTTATGATGTCGTTGAACTCGCGGAGGGTCTGTTCCACCCTGCTTATGAAGTCCTCTTTCAGGTGAGACAGGCGCTCTGTCTCGTTTCTGAGGGCCTCAAGCTCAGCCTCCAGTTCCTTCCTGCGTCCGGATAACTCCAGCTCCAGCTCCCTCAGCCTCGCCTTTGCCTCTTCCTCGGCCTCTGACTTTATCTTCTCAGCGAGCTCCTCAGCGTGCTTGATTATCTTCGCGGCCGTGTCGGAGGCCTCGCCCGCGCTCATCCCTGCCGAGGCCTTGGCTCTGAGCTCCGCGTTCTCATTTTCAAGTGCCTCTATCCTGGCCTTGAGGGAATCTATCTCGGCCGCGAGCTCAGCGCCTCCCGCGCCTCCGCCTGCCAGGGCTGTCCTCAGTTCCTCTTCCAGCGCAGACATCTTCAAGGCTACAGCCTCCAGGAATTCCTTTACCTCCTGGGGATCGTATCCCTTCACGCGCTGGGTGAACTCCCTGGCGGCCACATCCTTAGCCGTTATGTCAGGCACCTTCTTCTCAGCGGGAGCCTTGGACTCGGCTTCGGGTTCCTCTTTCTTGATGAGCGGTCCTTTGGCCTCTATGCTCATGCCCGCTATCTTTATCTTGGGCTTCTTCTCATCTGCCATCTGATACTGCCTCCTTTATTCCGTAAAATTCTTCCTTGAGGGGCCTCCTCATCAGCCCCCTAAGGGCATCCTGTGGTTTTATCTCTCCCTTCATTATCATGTCCACCGCGTCCGTTATTGGGGTTTCCACACCGAGGGATCTAGCCGTATCCCTTGCCGCGGACGCAGTGTTGACGCCCTCGGCAACCTCCACCATTGATGCCAGCGCCTCCGAGGGTTTCTGGCCGCGCCCAACCTTCTCGCCGAGGGTTCTGTTCCTTGAATCCGGAGAGAACGCCGTCACGACGAGGTCTCCCATCCCAGCCAGTCCGGACAGGGTCTCCGGCCTCGCTCCGAGCCTAACCGCTAGGCGCATTAGCTCCGCCAACCCCCTGGTCACCAGGGCGCTTTTGGCGTTGTAGCCGAGACCCATGCCGTCAGCCATGCCGCAGGCCAGGGCTATCACATTCTTCAGCGCGCCGCCCAGCTCTGCCCCTAGAACATCCGAACCCCTGTAGACTCTGAAGCTGTCCGTGGAAAACAGAGCTTGAACATACCGGGCGTATTCCGGATACTCTGATGCGACCACAACCGATGCGGGAAGTCCCCTTGCAACTTCCCTGGCTATGGATGGGCCGGTCAGCGCCGCATAAAGGACGCCCGGTGCTTCGTCCGCGATTATCCCGGACATGGTCTTGCCCGTTCCCAGCTCCAGGCCTTTGGTAGCGGAAACAACCCTCTCCGGCAGATACGGCAAGGCGGCCCTCAGGGTATCCCTGAATCCGTGGGAGGGGACCGCCAAGAGACACACAGTAGCGCCATCAAGGGCCTCCCGGATATCAGCGGAAAAAACGACCCCCTCAGGTATCCGTACCCCAGGAAGCCGGAGCTCATCGGCCCTTTTTTCGGCGAGTTCCACAACCCTTTCCGGGAAGGCATCCCATACTGCAACTCTATGCCCTTTCCCGAAAAGGTGCTTGGCCAAGGTTAAACCCCAGCTCCCTGCTCCCAGAACAGCTATCCTTTCCAAGGAAGTCAAGGCCCTAATTTTAATGTGCGAGGTTATAGAGACGCAACAATAAAGGTGAACCCTCTGTGATTGTCTTAAGCTCGTGTCTTCCCCTAAAATCTGAGCATGGAGATTGATATAGATGAGATCACCCTTTTCTCAGTCTACATGAGGCTGGCTGATTTCTGGCATACCAAGAATTTTCCGGGTGAAACTCTCCACGGCTTCCTGTTCAGTTTCTCAGGACTAAAAAGGTATCACGAATCTGAGATAAAGCCCTTCTCTCTGAGGCTCGTAAAACAGGAAGGAAAAACCCTCAGATGGGAGGTCTGCGCGCTGTGCCTCGATCTTGCTGAGAAACTCTCGGCCACGCAATTGCCCCGAAAAGCCTGCCTGAGTAATACGCGAGTATCGGACATGCTGATAAGCCCTGTCTCGTCAACCAATTACGGCCATCTGCTCAGACCCAGAACGGGGACCCAGTTCACTTTCCATTTCAAAAGCCCAACCTCTTTCAGAAGTCAGGGCCAGCAGATCCTTTTCCCGGCCCCGGAGCTTCTCTTTGGTTCACTTATGCAAAAATGGAACGCGTTTGCCCGAAAGAAAATAACGCGTGAAATAGCCGAGGATTTCAAGAAGATATTGGTCACGAGATATTCCCTGGAAACCCAGGAGATCTCCTTCTCGAACTACAAGATCATCGGTTTCACCGGCGAGGTCTGTTACCGGATCCCGCCGGGGACCGATCCCGTGGTCAAGAGGGTGGTCAACGCGCTGGCGCGGCTCGCGCCCTATTCGGGGGTGGGCTACAAGACCCCAATGGGCCTGGGATGGGTGGAGGTGAAATGAAAAAGGATCAAACCGAAATGACGCACCGGTACGATAAAGCAAGATCCTGAGATCTCACACCTCTCCATTCGCTAAGAACAAGGCCGGGTCTGCAATTGCCAGTATGTTCAGCCTGATGCCGTGCTCTTTGGAATACCTTATCCCTCTCAGACGGCGCCGTGAGGAGCTCCCTCAGGGGTATCCACTTGCCCTCCTCTACCTCAACATTGCGGGTAACCCTTATTACGAATCCCATTCCTTGTTTCTTAAGGAAGAGGAGCATCTTGCCAGGAACCCGTTCCTCAGAAAACCTCTCTTGAGACCCAACTTCGCTTCCCACCATGTAAGCGAAGGACGATTGCATTCTATCGCACCCCTTAGACACAGCAGGAGCTTTTCCAACTCCAGGCCACTTAGCGCAGATAGCGGTGATCCTTTACCCGGCTGGCTTCAAAATAGTCAAAGTTAAGGCCGGGGTTCAGGTTCCCGGATTCCTGGCCGCGATCAACCAGTCTGGCTTCTGGCTATGAGTTCAGCACCTCAGGACCAGAACAGGAAAGGCTCACCAGATAGCGCGTGCAATTGAACCAGGCCCCTATGGTGTTTTATAATCTGGCCCCTTTACGAGGGAAACCAAAACCGATAAGGAGAAGATATGGAACAGACATACGACAAGACCAAAGATCTGGCCGGACCGGGTGTGAGCACCTACGAGGAGGTCGCCAAGATCCTGCCCAACGACTATAAGCCTTTGTTGGGCCCGAAGGATCGGATGAAGGCCCTGTTCAAGGTAAAGCAGTTCATTGAGGAGAACCTCTGCAAGGAGCTCAACCTGTTCATGGTCCAGGTGCCGCTCATCGTGACCAAGGAAAGCGGGGTGAACGACTACCTGGATCGCGATGGCTCGCGCACCCCAATAGAGTTCCTCTGCGGGCTGGGCTTGAAAAAACCCATAGAGGCTCAGATAGTCCAGGCCGCCACGAAGTGGAAGCGGATGGCTCTGAAGCAGTTTGAGTGCAAAGTGGGCGAAGGCATCTGCACGGACATGCGCGCGGTTCGCAAGGACTACTTCCTGGATCACGATCACAGCGCCTATGTGGACCAGTGGGACTGGGAGAAGGTTATCACCCCTGAGGACCGGAACCTGGATTACCTGAAGAAAACGGTTGAGAAAATATGGGGCGTCATATACGAGGCGAGCCAGATGATCCAGAAGGAGTTCCCTGTGCTGGCCACGGACAAGTATCCCCCAATCCCTGAGAAGCTTGAGTTCTTCCACGCGGAGGAGATACTTGAACGCTATCCGAACCTGCCGCGCAAACAGCGCGAGACTAGGATGCTCACCGAGGTCGCGCCCGCCATCTTCATCATCGGTATTGGCTATACACTGGACGATGGCTACCCCCACGAGATGCGCGCCGCTGACTATGACGACTGGATCACGCCGACCATAGTCAAGAACGGCAAACAGATGCACGGCCTGAACGGCGACATCCTGGTTTGGAATCCGGTGACCAGACGCAGACACGAGCTGAGCTCAATGGGCATAAGGGTAACGAAGGAGACCCTGGTTCAGCAGCTCAAGGAGACCGGCCAGGAGCACTTCCTGCAACTGCCCTATCACCAGGCTATTCTGAACGACGAGATACCGCTGTCCATAGGTGGCGGCATAGGCCAGGGAAGGACTTACATGTATCTCCTGCGCACCGCGCACCTCGGAGAGGTGACCGTCAGCGTTTGGCCAAAGGAGCTCAAGGAGATCTGCGAGCCGAGGAACATCATCGTGCTGGAGTAATAAAAACCCAAAGAACCCAAAAAGCCCCGGTCTTTTGCCCCGGGGCTTTTAATTTGTCCCGCTCAGACCCTCCAAGGGAGGAATCCTCTGGCTCCGGCCTTGACTTCTCACTGCAATAAATTGCGGGGTATAGGTCCCACCCTCCTGCAGGTGGCACACCGGAGCGAGGACAAAAAACAAACCCGCGAATCCTTATCCCTGCAAAATTTATAGATTCTGCCCAAGTCTCCGCGCTGGTGGCCTGGCTGGGGTATCAAGAAAGATAACCAGACCACCCGTTTAGTAGGTGGAGCTAAAGCCCAGGACAGAAGCCCTTGGAACCTTGAAGAAATCCTACCTCGTGAATGCCCCTGCCTCCTCGTGGCCGTCCTTTGTCCTGAGGACAACCCGGTAATAGCCCTTGCCCAGGCCCGATAGGTCAACCCTGAACTGACCGGATATCTCGCGCTTCAAGGCCAGCCTACCGCTCGCGTCATATACGAGAAGCTCTCCTTCCGAGACCGAGCCAACCGCTACCCGGCCTTCCAGGATTCTCAGGTTTGGCTCCCTGACGACCTGACCCTCTTCCGCAGACGACATGGTCGTGTCCGTGCCAAAGTATATGTTTTGGTGGCCCTCCCTGGTGTCGGTCCAAACAAGGTATGGCTTGCCGTTGTGGCCAGCGAGGCCTATGTATTCTCCTAGAAGTCCAGCCTTCTGAACGGGCGCGGAGGACTCAGAGGTTACCCTGCGGTTCGGCTCCCAGGTTGCCCCGCCATCTGTGCTCCTGGTGTAATACAGGTTAAAGTAGTAATTTGCGGGATCGTCCCGCCTGTCGTAGAAAGCAACGTGAATGACCCCGGTGTTGTCAACGAATAGCCAGGGGTGGAACTGGTCCCTTCCGTTGCCGGGAGGGTCATCGTTTATCCGTAAAGGTGTTGTCCAGCTTATACCGCCGTTGGTTGATTTTATGAAATATATGTCCAGGCGTGAGCTCCCGTTGTAGCCAGCGTAGGCTATGTAGAGGTTTCCGTCGTATGGGCCTCCGGTTATATCCGCGTCCATGGCGGGGAAGGAGAATGTCAGGATATCCCCGTTGATCTCGCCCATGCCGAAACCGGTGTTGACAACCGGGTTATCGGTGCCGAAGCTCGCTCCGCCGTCAGTTGATTTATCCAGGTATATGTAGTCGTTTCCCAGATCAACCCAGGCAATATACAGGGTTCCGTCCGAGCCAACGCACGGCACTGACCACTGGACATAGTCAGATGCCGAAACCCTTACGGGGCTGTTCCAGGTCTGGCCGCGGTTAGATGACCTTATGCAACAGATGTAGCAGCTTGACAGGTAGTTCTCAAACCGGGTCCAAGATATATACATGTAGCCATCTCTGGGCCCTCCTGTTCTATCAACCGTGGTCATCTCCTTGTCCTCAAAGTAGTAATCCTCAGGGGTGTATAGCACGGTAAAAGGGCCTTCCCAGCTCGCGCCGCCGTTTGTGGAGCGATAGACCTGGAAACCGGAGTTCCGGTATCCTGATGGCGAGAAATTCAGCGCGGTCGCGTAGAAGGTGCCGTCAGAGGCAACCGTGAGGCAAGGGTCAGAATCCCACGCCTCTATGCCGGGAACAAGCAGGCTGTCGGACCAGGTTTGGCCTTCATCCCAGGATACCCCCACGCCTATGCGCCTGTATCCGAGGCGAAAATCCCTCCAGACCGCGACCAGATTCCGCGGGTTATTGGGATTCATCCAGACCTGCTCCTCGTTGTGGATGTTAGTGCTCCCGTCGGAGTTGACCCTTATGTTGGAGAAATCGGTCGTGACCTTGTCTCCAAGGACGCGGACATCCTCAGTGTTGGTCTGGGACTCCCAGACATCCTTGAGGATGAGGGGATCATCAGCGCAAAGGAGAAAAAGAAGTATATTCATAGCGGGTAAATTATAAGGCCCGCGGCCGGGCGGTTCAAAATGGTTTCGGGCTACGGCCAATAGCAGGCCTGTTCACCTACAGGGCCGGAAACCAAACTCAAATTCCGAACCGCCAATCGGCTTGATCCCGCGCGGTTTTGGCCTTTAACCTAGTAGCCGTATGAGCATTTTTGCTCTATTGTTTGGGCTTATGCCCGGCCCGCTCGGGGAGGAACCCGGCCCCACCGCGAGGGAAATAGTCGCCAGGATAATGGGATCGGGCCTTCCAGGGAACATAAAGATGTATTTCAGCCGCGGCGGAACCCCCATTGCCGCGACCGGGGACGCTGGGTTCCTGATCCTTTTCCCGAGGGTGGGCCCCAGCTCGCTGTGTGCCACGGAGTTCTCGGCGGGAAAGATGCCGGCCTGGGCCGATGACGAGATAATATACGATGTAATTGACGAGGGAGGGCTTTACGGCTGGGACACGCGGATCAATGATCCTGACCTGATCAGCAGCTTATCCAACTTCTTCTATCTTGAATCCTACGGCCAGCTCAGGATATTCGGCACGGTGAACGGGCCGAAAGATTGCCCCTTCCACGACAGCCTGATAAGGGTCACGGGCCAGCCTCACTGGCGACCCGCGCCCTGCAACTGGGATTCCCTGGCTTTCAAGGCGCTGTTCTGGGACCCTGTGCAAGAATCGCCATACGACGGGGACATGTATTGCTATGACAGGGACTTCCTCGGGGGCCTTTTGCCCAGGGATTGGGTGTGGGACTTCTACGCCGCGAGGGATGCTATCGCGCTTATTGACCCCTATCTTGACTTCAGGGAGCTGGACAGGAACGGGGACGGCATGGTTGATTACGCGATAATCATCCGGCCCGCCCCTCCGTGGCCAACCTATGGGATAATGTATTTTGACTATTATCCTTTTGACATAATGACCGAAGACTCTGTTGTGGTGAGGCTCGGAGGGGCGTTTCCCCTCCGGGACACGGCCAGGTTCTCAGGCTACTGGGATTGCGTCTATCCGGAGCTGCCGGACACCCTGAAATACGACAGCAAAGAGCACAAAGCCGAGCTTTTGCACGGAATCGCCCACGAGCTGGCTCACAACCTCGGGATCCCTGACAAATACGACCTCAATGACTGGTTCTACAACCCGGCTTTCGGGTCCTCTGGCACCGGAATATACTCCTTCATAAAGGTCTTCGCGCCCGGCCCGCCGAGCCGAAAATACATGAGGTCCTTCAGCCCTCTTGACAAGGCCCGCTTGGGATGGAAAGCGCCACAGGAGCTGACCGAATCCGGGCATTACGCCGTGAGGCCCTTCTCCACTGAAAACCCCCAGGGGCCAGCCGGAGTTGATGTCTACAAGATAACCGTCCCGTTCCCCTATTACTCCCCCTATAACCCGGAGAACTACGATTATGCTCCGGACACCCAGCAATACTTTCTTTTGGCCTACCACGGCAAGACGAGCCACTGGGAGGATGTTTATGAGGCCGAGGGCCTCATAATCTATCACATAAACGACCTCACGCCCCCGTTCTATTACCAGATTGAGAACCCCCCGCGAATAACCGCTTACTACGGAGATCACTTTGAGAAGAGAAAGAACGAGGACCCGGAGCTCGCTTCCGGCCTATGGGCTGAGAATGGGTTCGGGACAAGCCCGGATCCTGTCTTTGGTTCGGACAGGCATGACTTCTGGGTCAACTTCTACTACCAGTGCAATCCGGATTGCTTTCCAGAGGAGTCATGGTGCCTGTGGGACTATGTCTCGGAAAAGTCCGGAAGGACATGGCCCCAGCCCGCATACAACAACCCGGATGACCTTTTCGGCCCCGGCATAAACCAGAACTTCACCCACCTTACCAACCCCTCAACGGACGCTTATGCCTGCTATGAGGTGGATTACCACCTTCGGGACCACGAGCAGAACGGGATATACCTGAGGCCCGGCAAGGACGCGTGGTGCTTTGAGGCCAGCTCATTTGAGTGCTACGAGGAATGCGGCGCGCCGGATTACAAGCCGTTCCTGAGGCCAGCCTATCACTGCCAGGGCCAGCCAGGTGACCCTGAATACGGGGAATACGGCTACCCCCAGTTCATAGCCTCCCACATCGCTGTGAAGAACATATCGTATGAGGCCGGAGCCATGGGGTTTGATCTCCTTCTGGACTATGTGCAGTCAGACGCCCCGGACGCAACCGGAGCGAACAACGCTCCTCGGCTCCTCTGGGACAGCAATTTCATGCACATGGCTTATGCCTCTCGCGGCTACATATATTACACGAGAAGGGAAGGCCGCTGGATTCCGGCGTATCCGGTGGGCCTGGGGACTCGCCCGTGCCTGACGCAGGCAGAGAATGGCCGGATGGGGGTGATCTGGTGCTCGGACCTCGGCCTGATGTTCCGCAAGGGAAACGACTACTGGTGGGGCGATCCGGAGATAATCCTCCGGGGAGCCGGGCTCTCCCAGGCCGGAGCCGCGCTGACCGGAGATACCCTTGTGGTAGCGGTTGAAAAGAAGGAGTGGGACAGTTGGAAGCTCCTCTGGAGCGCCTTCAGCTTCTCAGAGCCAGGAACGCCTGCCTGGAGAGAGATTGCCAGAGCCGATGTAGCCCCGCCGGAGATGAGCGGGCCCTCGGTAGGCGTATGGGAGGACACCGCTTTCATAGCTTACTCTAACCCGGAGGACGGGGATGTCTATCTGGCAAGAGTGAGCCTGGGACAGGCCAGGACAAAACCCCTGATAATCAATCTCTCGGAAAGCCCGGGCGTTCCATCGGTTCACCCGTCAATGGCAATGGCCACCAGAACGCCCTTCGTGGTCTGGTCAGAGGGCGGAGAGATATTCCTGGAAGGAGACACTTGGGATAACCTCAACATAAGCTCCTCACCGGGCGTGCCCTCCGATAACCCCGTCATACACGAGATACCTGGCCCATATCTCTTAAGCGTTATTTGGCAGGAGGGAAACGGGCTCGCCGGGTGCGTTTTTGATCCGGATGAGGGGGTGATATCGCGTTTCTCAAGGCCATACAGGGGCCTGTGGCCACAGCAGACTGCCGTCAAGGATTCCCTTTACTTCGTTTCAACTGTCTGGCGGGACAGGTATCCGCGGGGAGCGAACGCGGACTCCGTGGACGAATATCAGGTCTTCCTTGACAGGGAAAAGATCCCCGGATCAGCAGTCCTGGAGCCCCGTCTGCCCGACCGGATCTTTCCGGAATTCAACTTGTGGCCTCCGATATCCGAAGGAAACAGGCTCTCGGTAAGGTTCTCCCTGCCTGAGCAGAGGAGGGCATCCCTGGTCATCTACGATGCCTCGGGCCGCAGGAGGGAGCTGATCCTT
>Ga0197142_1002950_pt1 | contig 14564 bp, 11 predicted proteins | sample GBS60_MetaG_FD_148614 | JGI IMG/M metagenome (GOLD analysis project Ga0197142, IMG submission 148614) | Sediment microbial communities from Great Boiling Springs, Gerlach, Nevada, United States - GBS 60_MetaG | ecosystem: Environmental > Aquatic > Thermal springs > Hot (42-90C) > Sediment... | reverse complement strand
GACGACCCCGATGGTCTCCTTGTCGAACTCAATGATTCCCCAGAAGACGTCGGCATGGCGGACGCCGGTGGCGTTGCGCTGATAGCCCCGCACGCGCCGGACCCGCTGGCCGGTGTACCAGAGCATCAGGTCGACGTCGTGGATGGAGTTTTCGAGCGCCGGATGCGTCCGCTGGTAGCGCTCAAGCAGCGTCTTGGGCCGGTTCCGGCGCGCGTGCATCGAGACGATGCGGCCGAAACGGCCGGAGGCGACCGCGTCCTTGAGCAGCCGGTACTTGGTCTCGAACCGCAGGATATGGCCGACCATCAAGATGCGCCCGGCGGTCTCCGCCGCCTGGATCATCAGCTCGCAGTCGCCCGGATCGAGCGCCATCGGCTTTTCCACGAAAACGTGCTTGCCTTCGGCAAAGGCGTGCAGGGTGGGTTTGGCGTGCGCGTCCTCCGTGGTGACGACGTCGACGGCATCGAGTTCCGGCAAGGCGCAGAGCTCTTCGAGCGACTCACACACTCTGGGGATGCCGAACTCCGCCGCCAGTTGGCGCGCGCGATCAAGATCCGTGTCGAAGACTGCCGGCACCTCGACGTCGGCCAATCCCCGAAACGCCTCCAGATGGCTCCGGCCGAACAGGCCGCAGCCCACCAGACCGATCCTCACCGGTTTCATGCCATGCCTCCTCTTGCTTAGTTGAGCAGAAACCGGCCGCGCGGGAAAGTGCGCGGATCAATGGCGGCGGAGGCGAATCGGCAGGCTGACGCGAAGGTTTTTCTGAGGCGCCGTGTGGCAGTTGACGACGTCGAATTCAAGTGAGAGCGCCTGCTCGCCCTCCGGCGCATCCGCCGCGATCGAGAGCGTCGCCGCGGCGGCCTGCATCGGCTCGATCTCGATCTCGCGGCTCGTGATCCAGTGAGGCCAGCCCGCGGGCCGGAGGCGGAAGGCGAGCGCCGAGGAGTTGCGGAGGCGCAGGGCGGCTGTGCGCTGATTTTTTGCGACGGACATCGACGGGGTCTCCAGACGTATGGCGCCCTCCCACAGACCCCGCAACCACGGCTCCGGACCCCAGAGCTGCCCGCCCATCCAGGCGACGGTGCGGCGCGCCATCAAGGCCTCCCGCAGGCCTTCCAGGTCGGCGCTTCGCACAAAGACGAGCGTGATCGCGCGGCCGTCCTCCTCCGTCTCGGTCATCGGAGCGTGGATGTCGGTGTTGGCCAGGACAGCGAGATTCTTCTCCGCCATCCAGGAGAAGCCGCCGGCGTAGACGGTCCGGCCGTTGACCAGCTCGAAGCCCTGGAAGAGGCCCTCGGCGTGGAGCGGGGCGATCTCTTCAAACCATCGCTCGGGGCGCTTCCAGCCGGGATGGTTCCAGAAGACAAAGGCGCCCTGACGACGGGCCTCGCGAAGCGCCTCGGCAAGCCCGAGCTTCTTGGTCGCGTTGAAGTCCTTGACAAACAGGGCGTTGAAATGCCATTCGCCTTTGGTGATCTCGATGCCGGGAACAAGCAGAATGCCGAGCTCCTCGGCCCGGGCTCGGGCGATCCGGTACGGCTCGGCGATGTCGGTGCTCACATGCGGATCGTGCGGATGATAGTCGTCGTGGTCGGTGATCGAGATCGCGTCGAGCCCGCCGCGCCAGGCTTCGTGCACCCGGATGACGGGCCAGACCAGGCCGTCGGAGAAGACGCTGTGCATGTGAAAGTCGCACTTGAGCGTCTTGTAGCCGGCCACGTCGGGTACCGGGAGCGGCTTGCGTTGAAGCTGGGCGAAGGCGGCCGGCGCGAGCAACCAAAGGGCCAGCAGCGCCGCGCAAGTCGAAGTTCGCCTTGTCATATCCATTCCATTGCATCACATCGGAACGGGCCTGGGCCCTCGGGGCGAGCCAGAGCGACGCGGCGACCCGGGCCGCTACAATAGCGGGTTCGGGTGCTCCCATGAGAAAGGCTCTGATCGGGTTGACGCTGTGGGTGACGATGACGCTCGGTGCCGCCGAACGGCGCGCCAAAAACGTCATCCTCTTCATCGGGGATGCCGCCGGCGTGGCCACCATCCATGCCGCCAGCATCTACCAGCACGGCCGACCCCAGGCGCTCTACCTGCACACGATGCCTCACGTGGCGCTGATGGACACCTCGACCGCCTCGCAGTGGGTGACCGACTCGGCCGCGGGCATGACGGCCATCGTCACCGGGCGCAAAACCCACAACGGCGTCATCTCGCAAGCCGAGGACGCCGAGCGCGGCAAGAAGGACGGCACGCCTCTGAAGACGATCCTCGAATACGCCGAGGAGCGCGGCCTGGCCACCGGCGTCATCAGCAACAGCTCTGTCGTCGACGCTACGCCCGCCGCCTGCTATGCCCACTCCAATGATCGCCGCAAACAGGGCGAGATCTTTGCCCAGATCTGGAAGCCGCGCTTCGGCGACGGCGTCGACCTGGTCATCGGCCCGGGGCGCGAGCGGGTGATGAAGGAGACGCGCGCGGCGGGGCACGATCCGGAGGCGGCCCTGAAGGGGCGGTTGTTCTTCTCCCTGGATGCGGTCCCGGCCCAGGCGGCGCGGCCCGTGGTGCTGCTCGACGATGCCGAATTCGATCTGGTGGCGGCCACCGAGCGCGCCATTCGGATCCTCGCGCGCGACCCGGACGGTTTCTTCCTGATGGTGGAATCCGACTGCCACACCAACCGGATCGTGCGCGGCCTCAAGCGGGTGATTCTGCTGGACAACGCCGTCCGGCGGGCCGCCGAGCTGACCAAGCCGACCGAGACGCTGATCCTGGTGACGGCGGATCATTCTTACGACTTCCGGATCTTTCGCGGCCGCCGCAACGAGCCGCTGCTGCCGGAGGACGGCTCGCTGGACGACACAGACGATAGCGTGCGGCTGGCCAACGTGCGACGCGACGATGACCATACTGCCGAAGAGGTGATCGTCGCCGCGCAAGGTCCCGGGGCCGAGCGGGTGCGGGGCTTTCTGGCCAACACGGACCTGTTCCGGATCATGCTGGCCGCCTACGGCTGGCAGCCCGAAAATCGGTGACAGTATACTCAATTCCCTTTTTCCGACCTGCCCGTTAAGCTAAGAGAGGAGGTCATTTGCCGCCTCCCGAGGGCGAGGCCGTGCGGGTGCTGTTCCGGGGTCAGTCCGTCGGTAAGCCGTGTCGGTTCTGCGGGCGATCCACGCCGCCAGTGAGCGCCACGTTAGGCTTTTGCCGCTCCTGTCTGGCCGAGCGGCCGGGCGAGGCCGACGCGGCGGCTCAGGCCGCTCGCGCCCGCCTGCGCCGCTCCTTCAATCTCCCCGAAGCCCCGCCGCGATCCCCCGGAGCGCCGATGTGCCCGCTGTGCGTTCACGCGTGCCGGATCGGCGAAGGGGAACGCGGTTTCTGCGGGTTGCGCACCACGAAAGGCGGCCGCCTGGTTCACCTGGCGGGGACACCCGCGCGGGGGCTGCTTGAGTGGTACCGCGATCCCCTGCCCACCAACTGCGTGGCCGACTGGGTCTGCTCGGGCAGCGCCATGCGGGGCTATCACAACCTCGCCGTCTTCTACGAAAGCTGCACGCTCGACTGCCTGTTCTGCCAGAACTGGCACTTCCGGCGCACGCCCGCCTCGGCGCCCGGAATCTCGGCGCGCGAGCTGGCGGAGGCGGCCAACGAGCGCACCTGGTGCGTCTGTTTTTTCGGGGGCGATCCGGCATCTCAATTGCCGCATGCACTGGCCGCCGGACAACTGCTGGCTGCGCGCGGGGTTAAGGTCTGCTGGGAGACGGCCGGCACTTCGAATCCCAAACTCCTGGACCGCGCCGTCGAGCTGGCGCTCAAGAGCGGCGGGTGCATCAAGTTCGACGTGAAAGCTTACGACGAGAGGCTGCACCGGGTACTCACCGGAGGCTCCAACGCGCGAACGCTCGAGAACATTGGCCGCGCAGCGCGGCGCATCAAGGAGCGGCCGGAGCCGCCGCTGGTGGTGGCAAGCACGCTGCTCGTGCCCGGATACGTCGGCGCCGAGGAGGTCGAACGCATCGCCCGGTTTCTGGCCGCGCTCGATCCGGAGATCCCCTACGCTCTACTCGCCTTCGCGCCTTGCTTTGCGATGGCCGACCTTCCCACCACATCGGCGCGCCACGCCCAAGAGGCGGCCGCCGCCGCGCAGCAGGCGGGCCTGCGGCGCGTGCGGATCGGCAACCGCCATCTGCTCGGGCCGGACTACGCGGCGGCAGGCTCTAGAAATCGAACAGGTAATTGAACTTGAAGTAAACCACGCGGCTGAGCGTGCGCCGCCGGATCTCGTGCGGATCCAGGTAATCCCCGGTGAGGGTTCGGGAGTTGTACACGAAAAAGAAGCCGGTGCTCGAGGTAGAGAGCAGCGCCAAGCGGATGTTGGCGCCGATCTGCCGGTCCTGCGAGTTGTACTGGATGAGCGATTGCAGATAACTCTTCGGCGTGAAGGACCAGTTGAAGCGGACTGACGCCAGGTCGACGTGGAAGTTGCCCTCCGGCAGGCGGATGAAGTTGCGCAGGTACCCCCCGCTCAAGGTCACGTTTTGTCCGTGCCGGTAGCCGCCGTTGACGTTGATGGTCCGGATCGAGCCGCGATAGAAGCCTCCGGCGGAGAAGTTACCGTCGGCAAACAGCGGCGCCGTCGGATCGGTCATGTAGTTGAGGACGACCTCGTGGAAGGAATACCGGCCCGGCGGAATGAAGACGCCGCGGTGCACCTTGAAGGGCGCGTCCAGCCGCTCGAAATTGCGATTCCAGGCAATGCCCACCCGCCCGCCGTTCTGCCAGCGGGTGTCGAAGTGGTAGTGGTCGAAGCCCGACTCGAGCCGGTTGGTCCCGATGGTGTACCAGCGGTTCACCTGAAAGTGCGGGGACCAGCTCCGCAAGTGCCTTCCTTCCGGATGCGCCGTGTATCGGTAGCCGAAGGAGGGCTTCCGATATCCGACCCGCCGCACGAAGCCCACCTCGGGGTTGAAGGCCTCGCCGACCTCCGTCCAGCCGAGGTCCAGGAGGTGGTGCTCGTTGTCGTACTCGAAGGCGGAGGCGTAGGCGTGATCGCGCCCGTTAAGACCCGGCGTCTCGGTCTTGGCCGCATAGTTAAACCAGTTGGCGTAGCGGCCGAAGCCGAAGTTGGCGTCCGCGCCGACGGTCCGGTTGAACGGCGCGCGCGTCTCCGAGCGGGTGGTCGAGGAGCGGTTCACCCCGATGAGGCCGATCGAGGAGCGGTTTCTGAGCTCCCGGCTCACGCGAACCACGCTGAAGTTGTTGGCCGGCGCCACCTCGGGCACTTCCGAGGTCTGCATGTTGAGCATGCCGAGCTGGTACGGCCCCAGCTTGCCGCTCAGGCGCAGGCCGGCGTCGATGGGAACCTCCACTCCCGACGGGTCGATGCCGATGCGGCGGGAGAAGAAGATCTCGATCTCGCGCGGCGTGCCGAATTCGAAAAAGCCGGAGTTCTCCAAAAAGAACGGCCTTTTCTCTGGAAAGAACAGATCGAAACGCGTCAGGTTGACCTGCTCTTCGTCGACCTCGACCTGTGCGAAATCGGTATTGACGGTGAAGTCGAGCGTGAGGCTGGAGCTCAGGCTGTACTTCACATCCAGGCCGCCGTTGCGGGCAAAGCGCGAGGGCGCGCCCGAGGCGTAGTCCTGCTTGAGCCCGCCCAGCACGTACGGCAGCAGCTTGAGGTTGCGCTGGGGCGCCAGCGTCAAGCCTTCCAGTTGACCCGCCAGCTCCACCTGGGTGAAGTAAAAGGCGCGCGAAACAGGGGCCCAGAACGACTGCTCGTTGCGCCGGCGCAGGTTGCGCATGATGTTCAGACCCCAGACGCGCTCCTGGCCGGGGCGATAGCGCAGCGTCTTGAGCGGGATGACCATCTCGGCCTCCCAACCCCGGGGGGTGACCTGCGAGCGCACCCACCAGACGCCGTCCCAGTTCAGATTGAGCGCCGCCGCCCCGCCCCGCTGCGAGCCGGCGCCGCGGCTGCCCTGCCCGCCGGCCCGCGCGGGCATGCCGGCCCCGCCCCGACCCAGACCGGCTTTCGAGACCTGGGCGTCGTATTCGATGCCCGTCGGGCTGGTTCCGAAGACGAAGGCGTTCTGGTGATCGTGGAAGGTGTCAAGGAGGATCTGGACGGAGTCGGTGTCCGTGAGCACCGCATCGCGCCGGTTTTGCGTGACAACGATGCCCGCCGGATCGGAATCGAAACAGATGATGCCGACGTAAAGCGTGCGGTCATCGTAGGCGAAGCGCACTTCGGTGCGCTCGGTGGCGGGCTGCCCCTCGTGCGGTTCCTGCTGAATGAAGTCCGTCGCCGGCTCGATGGCTTCCCAGAGCGGCTCGTGGACCAGACCGTCGAAGACCGGCGCCTCCGAGATGCGAACGGCGCGAACGCGCCGCGATTCGCGCATCCGCTGCGCCGGGACGATGGCGCCGGAATCGGCCTGAGGCAGCGCGGCCGGCAGCGAGGCTATCATCAGCAGCACGAGGAGAAAGCGGCGGGTCACCGGCGCCATCGCAAACCAGAAACCGAACCCAATGCTCCGAACTCTGGATTATATCCGGGCTCTTAAAAACCCTCGGGGATCACCCAGAAACTCTCGCGCCAGTCGGCGCCCGGGGCGATCCACTGGAGCTCCGGATAGCGGCCGGCGTGGTGCAGGTTCAGCCCGTTGGTGAGGGCGGTCATCGGCTCGATAGCCACGAAACGGCCCGTCGGCGGGGCGTAAACGATTCCGACGGTGTACTTCGGCCCGAACAGGACGCTGACCCTTTCGCGGGCGCCTTCCAGCGAAAACTTCGCCCGGCCCGCCTCGTCGCGCACCAGGTGGGTGAAGACGTCGTCGAGCGAGCTTTCGCCAAGCACCACCGGATCGGGCAAGGTCAGGGGCTTGCGCTCCCCGGTCGGCACCAGCAGCGACGAAAGCACCACCTGCTCGCGGGCGCCGATGCGAACCTTCCAGTTCTCCCGGGGCGCGTCGTGCACCTGGAAATAGGGGTGAAAGCCGATCGCCACCGGCATCGGCTCGGCCGAGCGATTCTCCAAGCGCGTGGCGACCTCGAGGGCCCCGCCGGACAGCCTGTAGGTCATCTCGATGAGGTGGGCAAAGGGGAATTGCGCCATCAGGTCCGGGTAACGGGCGAAGTCCAAGCGACTGGTGACCCATGCCGATTGGGCGTCGGCGCCGAGCTCGGCCACCTCCCAATGCTCCCAAAACAGCAGCAGCCCATGGATGGGCAGCTTGTTGGCGTCGCGGCGCAGGTTGCCGAGCGAGTCGTTGAGCAGGTAGCGCTTTCCGTTCGCGTAAAAAGCGTCCTGATCGAGGCGGTTCGCCCAGGGCGCCATGAACGGGTTGCCGGCCAGCCGGGGTTGGGCGCGCCAGGCGGCCAGCGTCTCGGCCGGCTGCCAGAAGACATTCTTGCCGTTCACCTTCATCTCGTAGGCGTTGTTGCCCAGAGTGACGGCCACCGAGACCTCGATGCGCCGGACGGCGTCGGCGAGCCGGACGACGCGCACGCCGTCAATCGTCGTGGTCAGTGCCGAGAAGTCGGAGGCGGTCGCTAACGACAGGGTAGTCATGGCCAAGATCAGAAACCGCAAGGAACCTCACTTGCTCTGCTTGTCGGGATCGGTTTCCGGGACGCGCAACTCGCGGCGCAGCCGCACAAGCTCGGCTTCGAGCTCCTTGCGGACGCGCTCGTAGCGCGGCTCGTCATACACGCTACGCAGCTCGTAAGGGTCAAGCTCGAGGTCGAATAACTCCCACTCGCCGGTTTCGTAGTAATGGATGAGCTTGTGCGTGCGGGTCGTAACGCCGTAGTGGCGAGCCACGCCGTGCACCGCCGGCGGCCCTTCGTAGTAGTGGTAGTAGAAGCTCCGGCGCCAGTCGCGCGGCGACTCGCCCCGGAGCAAGGGCACCAGGCTCCGGCCCTGCATGTCGGCGGGGACCGGCACGCCGGCCATCTCGAGGAACGTCTCGGCAAAGTCCAAGTTGGAAACCAGGTGCGAGTTCCGGCTCCCGGGCCGCGTCACCCCGGGCCAGCGGACGATTAGGGGCGTCTTCAGGGATTCCTGATACATCCAGCGCTTGTCGTACCAGCCATGCTCACCGAGATAGAAGCCCTGATCGGAGCTGTAGACCACCACCGTGTCGTCGGCCAGACCCTCCTCGTCGAGAAACCGCAGCAGACGGCCGACGTTGTCGTCCACCGAGGCGATACAGCGCAGATAGTCTTTGATGTACCGCTGATACTTCCATCGCACCAGCTCCCGGCCGGCAAGATTGGCCCGGAAGAAGGCCTCGTTCTCCGGGCCATAGATGGCGTCCCAGACCCGCTTCTGCTTCTCGGTCATCCGGGCGAATTCATCCTTGCCGGCGAAAGCCGAGACCAGCTTGAGATCGTAATCGTCAAGCAGGTGGCGGCCGATCTCCATCCCCTGCCTGCGCGCCGGGCTCGCCCGGTGGCTGTAGTCGTCAAACAGCGTGGGGGGCTCCCAGATGTCGATGCCGGCATACAGCGTCAGGCGCTCCGGCGGGGGCATCCAGTTCCGGTGCGGCGCCTTGTGCTGGCTCATCACCAGGAATGGGCGATTGGGATCGCGCCGGCGGAGCCAGTCGAGTGTCAGGTCCGTGATGATGTCGGTGGCATAACCCTCGTGCCGCCGCTTGCCGCCGGGATACAGCATGTCCGGGTTGTAGTAGTGGCCTTGCCCGGGCAGGATCTCCCAGGCGTCGAAGCCCGTCGGATCGCTCTGGAGATGCCACTTGCCGAAGAGGGCGGTCTGATAGCCGGCCTTCTGAAGCAGCTTCGGAAACGTCGGCTGGGAGGCGTCAAACGGCGTCGCGTTGTTGATGACGCCGTTGAGATGGCTGTACTTGCCCGTCAGGACGACGGCGCGGCTGGGCGCGCAGATCGAATTGGTGACCAGTGCGTTCTCAAACAGCATTCCCTCGCGCGCCAGCCGGTCCAGATTGGGCGTGTGATTGATCTTCGAGCCGTAGGCGCTGATGGCCTGATAGGCGTGATCGTCGGCGAAGATGAACAGGATGTTGGGCCGCCGGTCTCCCTTCGCGTAGGCCGCGGTCACGGCAAGCGAGAGCGCAAGCGCCAGCGCCCAGGCCCGGCCGGTTCTCGTTGTGTGCCGCATAGATTTCGGCGCAATCACGCCGCGTGGGCGCATTGCCCTCGAAAGATTATCACAGCGCGCCGGTCGCCTGCCCGGTCGCCGTCAACGTCCCTTGGCCAGCTTGGCCATGGCGGGCTTGACCAGGCGGGCGTAATCGGCCCAGGCCAACCGGACGAGCTCGCTGTGCGTGCCGGCGTTGAAAGCAATCTCCTCGTCTTCGGCGAGGGTTTCGTCGGCAAAGACTCTCATACCGTAGAGGTTGCCGAACGGGGGCATGGCGCCCGTTTCACAGCCCGGGAACTTGTCCTTGAACTCGGCCTCCGTGGCCAGGCGCACTGACGCGGCGCCCGCCGCCTGTTTGAGTTTCTCCAGGTCGAGCTGGTAGGAGGCCGGCAGAACCGCCATGGCCAGTTCGCCGTCGAGGAAGACCATCACCGTCTTCGCAAGCTCCTTGCCGCGGATGTGAGCGCTGGCGGCAATCTCTTGCGCGGTATAGGCCACCGAGTGACTGATCGTGATGTACTTGACCTGGTTGCTGTCGAGGAATTCTCGCAGTTTGTCGACCGCCATGTTTCACCTCCTCGCTTACCTCAGCGGCGCGCGCGATGCCGGCGCGCTCTGGCCCAATCTTAGCGCCGGCCCCCCCTGCGGCTCAACCGATGTTGTACTTTCCGGCAAGCCGGATGGCCGTTTCGATAATCCGTCTCGGGCCGCCTTGAGACGCAGCGTCCCCTTCGGAGCTCCATCAATCCTTGATCGATCAACAGGATAGGACCGGATGTCGAGCGGACGAGGGCAACGGCATCCCGATTGCCCGTTGGTGAGCAGAGCGCCGGTAAGAAACGGCTGATCCCGGAGGCGGCCGGAGGAAAGGCGCCAACGGCGCCGCGACCGTTCTCCTCGGCTGGTCCGACCCTGCCGCCTCCGGCGGCGAGGCTTTCGGGCGGGAGGATACGGAGGAGGTCCTCCCACCCGACAAGCCTCGCGCCCGCCCCATGCCCGCCCTGCCCGCCCGGCTCCGGCCAATTCCTTGCTTCCTTGAGCGGCCCCGTGCGATCTAATTGGAAAGAATGACGTTGCATCGGTTCCGCTACCTGGACGCGCTGATCCACGTCTTCGTCGTCGTGCTCATGATTTCCAATTTGGTGGGACCGAAAATTGTGGCCATCGGGCCGTTCCGCATCAGCGGCGCTCAGCTCCTGTTTCCCATCACATACATCTTCGGAGACATCTTCACGGAGGTCTACGGCTACGCGGCCTCCCGCCGCGCCATCTGGACGGGCTTCTTCGCCTCCGCTCTTTTGTCGGTCATGGGCATGATCGCCGTCGCCCTGCCTCCGGCGCCGGACTGGACGGGCCAGGAGGCCTTCGCCACGGTGTTCAATTTCGTTCCGAGGATGGTCGTCGCCAGCCTGCTTGCCTACTGGGCGGGAGAGTTTTCGAACGCCTTCGTCATGGCGAAGCTGAAGCTGCTCACCAAGGGCAGACATCTGTGGGTGCGGACCATCGGCTCGACGGCCGTGGGCCAGGCGGTGGACACCACGGTGGTGATGATCATCGCTTTCGCCGGCAGCCTTAGCCCGTCGCTCATCGTCACGCTCATCATCTCCGGGTACCTGGGCAAGGTGCTGTATGAAGCCGCTGCGACGCCGATCACCTACGCTGTGGTCAACTTCCTCAAACGCAAGGAAGGGGTCGACGTCTTCGACTACGCGACCGACTTCAACCCCTTCGCCCTCGGAGGCTCCCGTCAGACGCCGCACCGGGCCGGAAGCCCCGCGGCCGATTGATATACTTGTCGGAAGAAGCCCTTCAGCCCTGCGAAATCGCGTTGCCGCGGGGGCAAATGCCACGCTACTTCACTTTGAGCCAAGCCCAGAAACTGCTGCCCGTCGTCGAGGCGCAGTTTCGTCAGGCGCTGCACGTCAAACGCCAGCTCGATGTCGCCTTGAGCGAGCTGTCAGGCTACTCCAAGCATCTGTTCCTGGCCGGCGGCGCCGTCGTCGATCAGCGCAGGTTCCTCCTGCTGCGGTCGCGGCGCGACGCCCTCGCCCGGCGGCTCAGGGAGATGCTCGAAGCCATTCACGAGCACGGCTGTCAAGTCAAGGACCTCGAGCTCGGTCTGGTGGATTTCCCTACGCTGTACCGCGGCAAAGAGGTCTGCTTGTGCTGGCGTCTGGGTGAGCCGGAGATCGCCTATTGGCACGAGACCGACGAGGGCTACCGCGGCCGAAAGCCGATCGATCAGAACTTCCGGGACCACCATCGGGGCGACGCGCCTGCCTGATCAGGCCCCAAACAGGCCGGCGGGGAGGTGAGCCAGCACCTCGGCGACCTGATGGGGCAGCAGCGCGGAAGTCCGCTTCGGGGAACTGCCAGGGAGGAAGGCAGGCGGCGCCCACCAACCGGTCCGGCCAGGCGCGCACCGCCGCGCCGATCTCCTCATGCGCCGCCCGGCAGTCCTCGACGACAGGGAAGGGGATCACCAGTGCGCGGTCGATGCCGGTGGCGTCCATCCAGGCGAGCATCTGGTCCGGCGTGAACCGACGCCCGCTGTGGCGCGCGACGCCCAGGTGGGTGTGAGCGTCAAAGATGCGGAAGCCGTCTCGCACAGGTGCCTCTGGTGTTCGCCAGGGCCTCCACCAGGATCGTCAATTTCTCCCAGGACGGTACGCGCACCCGGCGGCGCAGCACGTCGAAATCGGACTGCTCAATTCGCCCGAGCAGGCGCCGGTAGATCCGAATCAGCGCCCAAAGCGAGGCCCGGCTGGGCGCCTCCACCAGATCGACCAGCGGCGCCGCCTCCTCGTAGTAGGTCCGGGCGCGGCCGGCCTCAAACCGCATCAGACAACGCAGCGGCTCGCTCATCCGTTCGTCTCGCAGGTCGTCCCAAGCGACGCCGAAACGCCGGAGGTCCTCCGCCGGCAAGTAGATCCGCCCCATCCGGGCGTCCTCGCCCACGTCGCGCAAGATGTTGGTGAGCTGGAAGGCGATGCCGCACTTTTCGGCGAGCAGGGGCGCTTCGGGGGAGCGAAATCCGAGCACATACAGCACGGACAGACCGACGGCGGAGGCCACCTGGTAGCAGTACCGATAGAGCTCCTCGAAGGTTTCAACAGCCCGCGGCTCCAGATCCGAGCTCACGCCGTCGATCATTTCGAAGAAATACCGGCGGGGGATCCCAAAGCGAAGCACGGTGTCATGGAACGCGGGCCAAAGCGGGTGATCCGGCAGTTTGCCGCTCAGCGTCGCTTCCAGGTCGCTCCGCCAGCGCTCGAGCGCCTCCCGCGGCGAAGCGTAGCCGTAACGCTCCGGCTCATCACTGATGTCGTCGCAGAGGCGGTTGAAGGCGTAGAGGGAGCACATGGCGTCCCGGCGCACCGCATCGAGCAGCAGAAACGAATAGTAAAAGTTCCGAGCTCGGCGGCGCGCCAGCCGCCGGCAGTAGTCGTAAGAGGCCGCCACGCCCTCCTTCATAAGGCTAGCCGCGCGGCCAGGCGAATCAGACCGCGCACCAGCAGAACGAAGCGTTCTATCCGGCGGATCCGAGGCCGCGCCGAAAGAACGTCGTAGTCGCGAGCGCGAATCTTCTCGAGCACTTTCAATCCGCCCAGGCTGAACAGGTCAATATCGAGCGCCAGACGCGGCGCCACCTGCGCCGCAAGCGGCAAACCGCGACGGAAGAACTCCTCGGCCACCTCCACGGCTTCGCGCATCGCCGCGCGGAATCCCGCCGTAGGCCGCCGCCGGCGGATGTCGTCGACCGAGGCGCCGTGCCGGTCGAGCAGCTCAAGGGGAACGTAGACGCGGCCCTTTTCAAAATCGACGGTGACATCCTGCCAGAAGTTCGCCAGTTGCAGTCCGGTGCAGGTGGCGTCGGAGAGCCGCTGCCGCTCCGGGTCGCGATACCCGCAAAGATAGAGCACCAGGCGTCCCACCGGATTTGCCGAATAGCGGCAGTAGTCCAGAAGCTGGTCGAAGCTCTGGTAGCGCGTAACGGTCTGGTCTTGAACAAAGGCGCGGATCAGGTCGGCAAACGGCTGGCGGGGCAACTGGTGCCGCTCGACGGTCTCCTGCAAGGCCACGAAGACGGGGTGGTGCGCCCGGCCGCGGTAGAGCCCGTCGAGCTCATCTTCCCACCAGGCCAGGAGCCGCAGGCTGCGCTCGCGGTCGCCCATCTCATCGCCCAGATCGTCGGCCCAGCGGCAGAAGGCATAGAGATTGTAAAAGTCCTGGTGGAGCCGCCGCGGCAACAGGAGGCTGACCACGTGAAAGTTCTCGTAATGGGAGCGCGCCAGCCAACGCGTGTAGGCGCGAGCCTCCTCGGCCATGAAGCGGCGCTCGAGCAGATCCGGCCGGTCGACAAATGCTCTGGGCGGCAGGAAGGCTGCGGTGGAGATTGCGCCGCCGGTGTGCACCGTGGGAACGCTAGGGAATGATGGCCGTCTTCATATGGCCGTTGTGGCTCATGAGGTGCTGCATCACCTCCAGCAGATTCGCCAGAGGCGCAACCCCGTTGACAAAATCCCGGGCCGTGATCTCACCCCGGGAGACGGTCTCGAGCGCCTTGCGGATATGCTGCGGCGTGTGGTGGAAACTGGCCTTGCAGGTGATTTCGGAGTAGTGCAGCAAGGAGGTGTCGAGGGCGATCCGGCTACCGTTGGGACAGCCGCCGAAGAAGTTCACTACGCCGCCCTTGCGCACCAGCCTGACGGCCATTTCCCACGCCTCGGGCTGGCCCACCGCCTCGATGACGCAGTCGGCGCCGCGGCCCTCGGTGAGGTCGCGGACGGCGCGCTCGAGATCCGTGTTTTCGTCGGCGATCAGGAACTCTTCGGCGCCCATCTGCGCGGCTCGTTCAAGCTGCGGCCTCCGGCGACCGATCGCAATGACGCGCGCCCCGAGCACATCGGCCAGCCGGACGAACATCAGGCCGATCGGGCCGAGCCCGAGCACCACCACGGTGTCGCCGGCGGCCACGCCCGTCTCCTCGATGCCCCGGATGACGCAGGCCAGCGGCTCCACCAGCGCCGCATCCTGGTAGCTGACGTGGGCGGGGATCTCGTAGGTATTCTTCTCCACAATCCGGGCCGGGATGCGGATGTACTCGGCGTAGGCCCCGTTGTTGAACAGCAAATCCTCGCAAAGGTTCTCGACGCCGCGTCGGCAATAGTAGCAGAGGCCGCAGGGCGCCGAGTTGGCCGCCACCACGCGCTGGCCGACCCGGAATTTGCGCACCGCCTCACCGACCCGAACCACGTCTCCGGCCAGTTCGTGACCGAACAGCGCCGGCGGCACAATCATGCGCGCGTGATAACCCCGACGGAATACCTTGACGTCCGTCCCGCAGGTCAGTGCCGCTTTCACCCGCACCAACAGGTCGCCCGCCGCAATCTCCGGAACGGCCACTTGCTCGACGCGGAGGTTCTCCTTCCCGTAGAGCACGGCC